>SDBV01003505.1_pt1 | contig 23095 bp, 22 predicted proteins | sample 2277081 | NCBI WGS metagenome assembly SDBV01 (sample SAMN10402039, study PRJNA504765) | marine sediment metagenome | isolation source: marine sediment core GS10_PC15, 223 cmbsf | place: Arctic Ocean: Southern Knipovich Ridge | collected 2010 | reverse complement strand
AAAAACTTTTGAAAATTCAAAAATAATCTCACCTAAAGAACGATTACGGGTTTTTGGACATAAAGACCATGTTCGAATTTATGGAACTGATTATAAAGATCGGCTTGAAAGAGTAGGATTTATAGTTAAACTTGATAATTTTGCAAAAAATATTGATAAAGAAAAACTAATTAAATATGGATTGAGAAACTCGGAAATTATTTATCGGGTGTTTAAATCATAATTAAAATAGTGTCTTTTTTGACATCGTTTTGTTAATTAACTCCGAAAATAAGATTATTATGGGTTTCTCTGTGTTGTAATGATATCAAAATTTCAGAAGTTCTATTCTCAATTTTTAAAGTTGAGATACTCATAATTAAATTCATAAACCCATATAAAATTTTAAAACAATAAAATATATCAATAGATAAATGTCCGCAATAAATTTTAAGAAAAGCACAAATTAATAATGAAATATCTACATTTCATGATGGACCAATTTTATTCAAGAGAGTTTATTGAGGAAATTCAATCAAACTTTAAAACTGAAGAACATCAATTCATTTTAGTAAAAAAAAAGAACAAAAAAATGTATATAAACCCAGGAAATTATAAGAACGTTAAAACTTTTACGGTTTCCCGTGAGCGTAATGTTTTAAAATTTATTGTTTCACACTTAAAATTCTTTACAAAAGATTATTTACAGATTCGAAAATTGATGAAACAAGCAGAAAATATTTTTATTCATAATTTGACAGAAGAAATCTCCGGAATATTCTTCAGATTCAGAGGAAAACCAAAAAGATTATGGGTAATTTGGGGAGTTGATTTATATGATTACATACCATTAAAATTATATGATTCTTACACCTTAAAATTAGTGAATAGATTAGATAATAAATTACTATCTATGCTTATGAAATTTTATTATTCCCTTTTCTATGCTATAAAAAAAAAAGTTATTAAGAAACTTGATTATGTCATTTCTGCACATCAAGGGGATATTAGACTGTTTAAAAAATATTATAAAACTAAAGCAGAATGCTTTTTTCAGAATATTTATCCAAATCCCGTAGATTTTGAAAAAATAGAAAATAACTATAATTTTGAAAATAATTACGTAAATTTCAAAGAAGGTGGCGATAAATTATTATTACTAGGAAATTCGGGTAATCCGACAAATAACCACTTAGATTTAATGATCCGCTTATCCAAAATGAAGGAACAAAATTTTAAAATAGTCTGTCCACTTTCATATGGACTTCCAAGTTATATCAAAAAGATTGTCAAAGAAGGTAAGAAAATTTTTGGAGATCGATTCATTCCTCTCCTAGACTTTTTAAAGCCAAATATTTATTATCAAATTTTAAAACAAATTGATCTTGCGATTATGTACCATAAGTTTCTCTAAAATTAAAATTTTATTAAAAGCTTGTTTACCGGCAATAAAAATATCAACCATTCCAATTCTATTAAATATAACTCTTAAATTTTTTTTAGGATATGAAAATGACAACATTCTGGAACAAATTAAATATGTATGGTTTGATTTTCATATTCAAAGAGGATTTTCTACTTTTTTATTAAAAACTTTTCAATCCTTAACCACTTTCTCTTTATTTTCCTTATATGGTTTCATTATTTTTATAAGAAGAATTCAGTTCAGGAACCCATCTCAAAAAGAAGTGTTTCTAATTCTTATTAACTGGTGTATCTTTTTATTACCCTCTATATTAGTAGCAACAGATATTGATCAAATTTGAATTTAAATTTATATTATTTCAAAACTGCAAAACTTAAGATTCATTTTGTATTTTTGAATATGATAAATTAATGAAAAAAAGAACAATCAAGATAAAAAAGATCTTCAGAATCAAATTCTACAAAGTTCATCTTTCAAAAATTTTCATAATCGCAGAAAAAAATGTGAAAATTCAGCTTAGATTTAAATTTAATCTTATTTACAAAATTATTAGTCCGTCTATACCGATTATTATGTCTTTCATTGTTCTATTAAGGTTTTTTGGCGGGGGTATTACATTAGGGAAGTGGGATGAAACAAACTATCTTATCTTCCTTTTTACAGCTATTAATATTAATTTACTTCGAAATATAATCCAAATTTACCCTAATGACTTTCGAATAGAAAAGTACTGGAAAACACTGCCAGCGGTGATGATTGCCCCAATTATCAGAATGCATCTTCTTCTCGGTATTTTGCTATCTCATCTAATTATAATAGCAATACCATTTATTGTATTCTTTCTGTTAACCTGTTTAATATCGCCAATATCGCCAATTACCATTATTTTTATTATTTTTATTTTTTTCCTAATAGTCTTAATTTTTAGTGGAATCGGTCTCTTCTTAGGGATTTTTGCTATATCCGAAGAAAATTATTGGCGTGTCTTTTCTATCGGTCTTCAACTTTTATTTTATATTAGCTGTATTACTTATCCGTTCGAAGTATTCCCAGTGGAGATTCAACCAATAATTCGATTAAATCCTTTTTATCATATCTTCGAAATTCTCAGAATTACATGGCTCGAAGATAATATATTACTAACGATAACAAATTTTCCTTTTCAGTTTATTATCTTAATAGGAACAGCGATAATTATCCCATTATTTAGTATTTATGTTTTTAAAAGAATATATGATAAGTTTGGAATTGCAGGATATTAAAAAAGATGTGATTAATAGTTGACAGATAAGATAATTGAAACATTTGATTTATCAAAAATTTACTATTTAAAGAGTAAGAACTCACATATAAAAGCATTAGATGATGTAAATATTTCTATCAAAAAAGGTGAGATTTTTGGTTTATTAGGTCCAAATGGTGCAGGAAAGACAACACTCATCCAAGTATTAACCACATTACTCCGTCCAACTAGCGGCTACGCAACTATAGATGGTTATCATCTCTTGAAAAATACTAAGAAAGTCAAGTCAAGAATTGCTTTAATGTTAGAAAGCGACATGCTTTATTACAGATTAACTGCATATGATAATCTAAAATTCTTTTGCAAATTATATGAAGTATCCAATTATCAACAAAAAATCAATGATATGGTTGAATTATTTGGAATCGAAAATTGGCTTAAAGAATATGTAGAAAAACTCTCAAGCGGAATGAAAATGAAACTCGCACTAGCTCGGACGTTATTATTGGAACGCGATATCTTATTTCTTGATGAACCTACTCTAGGAATGGATGTAAAGACTATTAATCAATTTATCGACATTATAAAAAACGTTGAGAAAACCATCATCTTCGCGAGTCATGATTTATCCGTTGTTGAGAAATTATGTGATAGAATTGCCTTCATCAATAAAGGAAAAGTTTTTAAAATTGGAACTCAAGAAGAGATTAAAAATTTAGCAAGATCCGAGATAATACTTGAGATCACCATTTCTTCCAAAAAACAGGAACTAATTTCTAAATTTAACAGTTATAATTTTATTACAAATATCATAGAACCGCGAAAAAATGTTGTTCTCGTCAGTCTAAAAGAAAGAACTTATTACAAGGATCTTCTCAGCCTAATAAGTGATTATGAGATAATGAAAATCAAAGAAATCGAAACCTCCCTTGAAGATTTATTTCTAAGAATGTATTAAACGTTTGCTCATAACTATATAAAAAAAAATCATAATAAAATTAGTATAAATTGTCTTTAAAAAAATGAATTTTGTAATTATTTCCTATAAAATTTTATAACCTTTTCTAAAGCATTAATTACATCATAAACATCGTCATCACTCATTTTTTGAAATAATGGGATAGTAATTATCTTAGGGAATAATTCCTCTACATTAGGCAAAATTCCTTTTTCTAATTGGAATTTTTTTTTATAATACGAGTGATAAAATATAGGTATATAATGAACATTTACACCAATGTTCTCTTCTCTCAATGCCTTAAAAATATAATCGCGATCAACTTTTAAATTATCTAAATCTAATTGGATTATGTAAAGATGCCATGAATGCTCCACATCTTTTTTTACATAAGGAACAATTATTTCTTCAATATTTTGTAGCTCTCTGTTATAAATCTTTACAATTTCTCTTCTTCTTTTTTGAAATGACTCTAATTTATCTAATTGATGAATTCCAAGAGAAGCATGAAGCTCACTTAAATTATATCTAAATCCTAAATATTGCATGTCATAATAAAATCCTCCCGACTTGCTAAATCTCTTAACGGCGTCTCGTGAAATTCCATGTGTTCTTAACATTAACAATTTGTCATACAGATCGTCATTATTAGTTGTAACCATTCCACCTTCAGCAGTAGTAATATTTTTTACAGGATGAAAACTAAAAGTTGTTAAATCACTAATATTTCCGATTTTTTTGCCTTTATATTCCGCATCTATTGCGTGTGCTGCATCTTCAATAATATAGAGGTTGTTTTCTTCAGCAATTTCTTGAATCTCATCCATATCACAAGGTTGACCGGTAAAATGAACCGGAATAATAGCCTTTGTTTTTGGTGTGATTTTCTTTCTAATTTCAAGGGGGTCGATATTATATGTATCATTTTTAATATCTGCAAAAACAGGAGTACCACCTTGATATAAAATGCAATTGGAAGATGCTACAAAAGACATCGGGGTTGTAATTACTTCATCTCCTGGTTTAATACCTATACTTGAAGTTGAAATATGAAGTGCTGCTGTACCTGAATTCACAGCGATTGCATGCTTAGATCCTCTCATTTTTTTAAATTTTTCTTCAAAAATTCTCATTTTTGGACCAGTAGTGATCCAACTTGATTTTAACGTGTCAATCACCTCGTTAATTTCTTTATCATCTAACCAATGAGAACCATACGGAAGAAAAGTATCTCTTGTTGGTTTTCCTCCTTCAAGTGCAGGTTTATCCATCTAACACATCTTATTTTTTTTTTCCACTTCTATTATAATTAGCCTTCTAGGTTATTAAAAGGAATTTAAAGATTTAAAAATTTCCTTTAGTGAATTAGCCATTTTTCAATGGAATGATTTCTTCCTTATAATAGTCCAAATTCAATAAATAGTTTTTTTATTTCTTCCTTAGATATCACAGCATCTTTTGAACTATAATTTTTGAATTCATCTTCGTTTAATTGTACACCTTCAATCTGATATAATGATTCATCTGTATGGCTATATTTTTGTATTGATGAGGTGATTATAAAATTATTACCAAATTTAAGAGTTCTTCTTACTTCAGATTCATTTATCATTAATTCATGAATCTTTTCTCCAGGTCTTATTCCAATAATTTCGATTTCATTATTTCGTTTATGTTTTTCTTTTAATATTTCAATTAAATCTACAATCCTAAATGCAGGTAGTTGAGGTACAAAAATTTCTCCACCAATTGAATATTGAATTGCATTAAATATAAGTTGGACCGCTTTTTTAGGACTAATAATAAATCGAGTCATTCTTGGGTTTGTTAAAGGAATTTTTTCTCCTGCTAGAATTTTAGATTCAAAAAATGGAATAACTGAACCTGTTGAATTTATTACATTTCCATATCTCACACAAGTAAATATTGTTTTTTTATTCCCTTTACTATAGTTTGATTCTATGAAGATTCTTTCTGATACAAACTTGCATGCTCCATAGGTATTCACAGGAGAGCATGCTTTATCTGTTGAGGTAATTACAGCAATTTCAACATTTTCTTCTAAACAAGCATTCACAATATTTAATGTTCCTAAAATATTAGTTTTAATAGATTCTTCAACATTATATTCCAAAATATCTAACCTTTTAAGAGCAGCAGCATGGATGACTATATCACTTCCTTGAATTCCCTTTTTTAATCGATTATAATCTCGAATATTTCCAATTAAGTTTCGTAATTTTGTATTTCCATTAAAATATTCCTGAGACTTATAATGTTTAACTTCATCTCGACTATATAAACGAATACTTTTTGGATTATATTTAAGAATTTCTTCTGTTAAGGCTCTTCCTAAAAAACCCGTTCCACCACTTATGAACACAACCTTGTTTTTAAATAACTCTTTAATTTTTTCTTTCATTTTACTTGACTTTTAAAGTTATATTTTATAATGTGATCTTATAGCTTCTAATTTAAAAATATTCTTTTTTTGTCACTATACAAAAATAATTTTTCGGTAAATCGTTTCAAGTCCAATGTTTTGAATAATTTGTGTTGCAATGCTGACATCTGGGTAAGAAACACCTCAGGAGGACGTTTATCGTCGTAATATAGACGAATTTCTTTCATCTCTTCCAAGGCTTCAAAACATGTGTTTTTGGAGCGAAAATTCCAGATAATTGTATTTTCCGATAGAATAAATTGGAAAGAAGCAAAGCTAGCACGCTAATAAACATATGTACCCTTTTCATCTCATCTGTCCAGATGTACATGGGCATGACGTTGATCCTACCTATTTTATTCAATTCATTGAATTGTTCTTCCACTTTAATTTGCGCTCGATTGGTCCTAACGATTTCTAAAGTGCTCCACTCGTTCCTGTTGAAAAAATTGATTAATTTCCAAGAATCTTTAAATAATCTTCCAAAGCAGCAACATCAATTTTCCACGTTAAATCTAAACCATTATTTATTTTTCCAATGAAAAAAACGATGATTGTTTGTAATTTCTGGGTTTAAAAAAATGTCTCACTCGATCTTTAGTGCCACTTTTTCCGGATCCTTCCATTGCGGCTTAGTATTCAACTAATTCTTGACAAATTCATCTAATTTCAAAATTACTTTAGCCATTCTTTCAAAAGGTTATGTTTTTGTAAGACAAATGTATCTTAGTCAAACTTAGTAATAAAGTATTTGTTTGCCTTTATCGAGATATACAGTCGTCGTAGTTCGATACCCGAAGACTTTTCGTCTGTTTTTTTTCCCTATAATTCATCGTATTTGGATAATGGCATGTCCAAGAGATTTTTCGATATTTTCATTGAAGGAAGAATGCTACTCATGAAATGGATGCGTTAAGAATCCCAGAACTTAAACGCATCCTCTGAATTATTTCCCTTGTCAAATACTAATGTGATCTTGAATAATTCGAGTCCGATGGCTTTAAAACTCTTTTCCATGAGAGTGAGCACCTATTTGAAGTATAACACATCGGAGATATTTCTTTCGTAGGTTTCATGCATCAATAGCACGTTACACTCATCTCGGGTTACCAATAAGGACATACAAACCTGTCGCAGGTCATTTCTCTTTCTCTTATTATATCCTCGTTGAGCGATGGTGTTTTTCTTCTAATTTCGAATATAAGTAAAAAAATTAGTCGGATCAAACAGGAAACAATCGGATTTTAACCAGAACTTGGGAATTAATTTCTTGTAGATTATTTCTTCAACTTTCCTGACAGTTTCCTCATCTATATATTCCGTCTGGTTCAAAATGTTTTGTATAGTCAAAGACTCCGAAATTTCGGGAAAATATCGTGAAAGTACCGTCTTATCAAACCATTTCCGAACTTGACTCTTGAAATTCAATGCAACTACGCGATTTATCGCTAGTAGTGTGATATAATCTCCGAATGAAAAACCCTATTCTCGCTTTGAAGTACACCGGTTAATAATCTTAATCAAGTCAAGCTCTTTAGAAATCGAAAATAGAGTATAACCTAATCCAAACGCAAATTCTTTAGGTTGTGGGAGTTTCAAGAAATTAAATTAAATAAGATTTGAGAATAAAGACTAAAACAACCGATATTAAGATATAAGGTAAGACTGTTTAAGCTCTTACTTTACGCACTCTTAGGAGAAGCACCCCCAAACACCCAAACAAAACCCCTTAAACTTGTTTTGATTAACAATCTTTTAAAGCTAAAAAAAAGATGAGATTTGTGATTTTATTATTACTTGAAAATGCTCTAAAACATTACACTAGTTCACATATGCACCAAAAATTATTTATACTCCAATTAATAAGAATTTTTCCCATTCGATATTGAATATTATCACCATATAGCTGTTTCCCTTCATTTAAAATCTTTTCTACTTTTTTAATATTAAAAAAAATTTTGTATTTAACTTTTTTTTTATAAGAAATTAGAGGATTATTTTTAGAGCGATACCAATTATAAACATCATAATTAAGGGTTAATATTTCACTTTTGTTAATATAATTTCTGTCTTTTAATAACTGACTTATATTTCGACAAGCAATCATCCAATTTTTTGCTGCTTCTAAAGATTCCTCCATCTCTTGAACTATTTTAGCATCATCTGTAATATTGTCAATAACTTGATATAAGAGATTGATTGAAGGAATAGAATACTCAAAAAAAATTAATGTTTGGTACTTCCTGATAAGATTATCTCCTAATTCTCCAATCAAAAGTTTATTATAGTTTTCAGGCTTTGTAAAATACTTAATTAGGGCTTCTCTAGAATTCCATAATTCATTCTCAGTCTCTTCTAAATATTGATAATAAATCTCTGATAATTCTGTTTCACCTGATTTTATTAAATCCCAAAGGGAAAGTAAATACTCATAAGTATTAATACCTAATTCATTGATATGTAATCGTATGATGTCGAATTGCTTAGATGAGAAAAGAGCTGATACTAGTGCAAAACCACGACATTCAAGATATTCTTGAAATGATAATGTGTTTGTGGCAATACAAACTTCTTCAATTTCAAGGCACTTTTCTCCAATGTATTCCCCAAACTGTCTTGGTAATAGGCGAAACTTAGTTTGCATATTATATTTTATACGACATTCTTGAGATGCGAGATAAGTTCCCTTTAAGAGCATTGTAGTATATGGTACAATGATTTGGACATCTATATTCATCAATTTTTTAATTCCTTCAAAAAAAGAAGATTTTGTTTCTTCTGGCAAAGGAACAATAATTTCAACGACAGATTGCATACCACGAACTCTGATTTCATTTAGAATTTGTTTGTATTGAGCCATTGGCAGATTTTTACGTTTTATAACTTTTAAAGTATTTGGATTTAGAGATTGAACTGACCCGGAGACATTCATTTTATTTTTCAAAACTGCGGAAATTCGCAAAATCCGCTCATGATTTGTTTTGCCTGTTGATACATCAAAAGCGTTTGGCCATCCATATTTATCTTGCAAGCCTCTTATATATCCAGCTATTTCTTCATCCCGTTTGGTCATTCCAAAATTAGAATCACAGATTGATAATAGAATGTAGGGGTGGTTTGTCATCTTCTTAGCAATAAAATTTAGTTCTTCATGAATTCTACTTATACTGAATTTTCCCATTTTATTGTAATGAGATTGTCCCGCATAGCAGAAAACACAGGTAAAAGGGCAACCTCTTGTGGTTTCAATTGATGGAGCATATTGACCATTAAACCATTGATTCATAAGCCCATTTAGATAAGGGGATGGAATATCATCCAAATTCATTAAACTTGGCAGAGGCTTTCCAATTATTAATTTATTTGTTTTCGGATGGATTGATGCAATTCCTTCATTAGGTTTAGATTTAAGAGATGATATTTCAACTCTATTTAAAAGTTTATTGATAAGATTGGTAAATGCTTTTTCTCCTTCATAATAAACAAAAAAATCAACATCTTTCCTAGTCGATAAGTATATTTCACGTTCTGAATGCTCAATTGGAAACTCTGGCCCGCCAGCAATACAGACGGTATTAGGATTTAGTTTTTTTGCATATCGAAAAACAAGATGAGATAATTTGACATTCCAACAGTAATTAGACAATGCTACAACTGCTGGATTCCATTCTTTTATATCCTTAAGAATTTTATCTGGATTAGCATATAGTCTCACCTCTACAACATTTGAATCAACATGTGCTAGTAGATATGAGGCAATATACCCAATACCAATCGGCATTAAAACTGAATGTCTTCCAACTGTCCCGTGTCTTAGATCTCCTAATGCTATTTTAAATTTATTTTTATTCAGGGAGCTTACCTCCTTTTATTATTTAAATTTATAGTTTAATAAGTAATTTTTGCCTTAAAAATGTATGAGAAGGAATTTAATCAGAATTACTAATCTTAAAAGACTGTTCGATTTTTATTGTATATTAATAAATCGATTCCAATTGGAAAAAATAACTCAAAAACCAAGGATCTATTGAGTTGGGAACCTAAGACATCTTTAGAGGAGGGAATTATAAAAACAGAAAATTGGATTAAAGAAAATGAGATGATTTAATTCATGGAAAAACCTGCGATAGAAGGCGGAAAACCAATTAGAGATGATTTTCTTCCATATGGTAAACAATGGTTAAATGATAAAGAGATAGAAGAAGTAGTTGATTCATTAAAATCAAGTTGGATTACTACTGGTCCCAAAATGAGAAAGTTTGAAGAAGATTTTAGAAATTATATTGGTTCTAAATATGCTGTTGCGATAAATTCTGGAACGGCAGCATTACATATTTCTACCTCAAGTATAGGGATAATACCGGGAGATGAGGTAATTACCACACCATTAACATTTGTTGCATCTGCTAATTGTGTCGTATATCGAGGAGGGACACCGATTCTTGCTGATATTAAGAAGGATACATATAATATTGATCCAACGCAAATAAGAAAAAAGATTAACTCAAAAACAAAAGCTACAATTCCTGTTCATTTTGCTGGCCAATCCTGCGATATGGATGAGATTAGTGAAGTTGCTGAGGAAAATGATTTATTTACTATAGAAGATGCAGCTCATGCCGTTGACGCTAAATATAAAGGGCGAAAAATCGGTAATATAAGTGATTTAACCATATTTAGCTTTCATCCTGTAAAAAATATGACTACAGCTGAAGGAGGAATGGTTACAACCAATAACGAGGAATTATATGAAAAATTACTAATGTTTAGGACTCATGGAATATCAAAAGATGCAGTAAAGCGATTTGGGAAGGAAGCAGGATTCTTTTATGATATGAAATATTTAGGATTTAGATATAATCTAAGTGAACTTCATGCTGCTCTTGGAATCCATCAATTAAGGAAACTAGCTGCTTTTCAAAAGCGTCGAAGAGAAATTGTAAAATTATATAATAGAGAATTGAAAAATTTTGAAGAAATCACAATTCCTTATGTTAAAGAAAATATTAAACATTCTTGGCATTTATATATTCTCCAACTAAATCTTGAAAAATTAAGAGTGGATAGAGATTTCATTTTTAAAGCTTTAAGAGAAGAAAATATTGGTGTTAATGTTCATTATATCCCTGTTCATTATCATTCATATTATCAAGGAAAATTTGGTTTAAAATCAGGCATTTTACCTAAAGTAGAATGGTTATATCCGAGATTAATCACCATTCCATTATTTCACAAAATGAGTAATGGTGATGCTTATGATGTAATAAATGCTTTAGATAAAGTAATAAAATATTATAAAAAATAAGAATTTAAAGAAATTATATGCAAAATCTTGGAGATGAAATCAATAACTCATCTATAGCTGATTGGGGGATATAATAATCATTGATTAAATAGACATAATATATATAATCTTCACCAACAAAATCTTCTTTAAAATAAAGTTGCACGTGAAAAATTAGAATATAATTATTTATAAATTTCATATCATTAATAGAAATATTCAAATATTTAACATATTCCTCCACAAATAGTAAAGGAATGTAGTTATGAAGATAGCAGTTTTAGCGGATATACACGGAAACCACACAGCTTTAAGAGCGGTTATAAAAGAATTTAGGGTTTTAAGAGTTGATTATTTATTCATTTTAGGAGATAATATTGGATATTATTATCATCCTGATAAAGTAATTCAATACTTAGAAGATTGGTCTAAAGATATGATTTTAGGGAATCATGAATTATTATTAAAGAGACTACTCGATAATAATGATATTTCAGCAAATTATTTGGAGAAATATGGACACGGTATTGAAATGGTCATTAATAAATTAGATAAGAGATTAATTAAAAAATTAATAAATCTTGAAGAAAAGAAATTAATAATTAAAGATAATGTTAGATTTGAAATTTGCCATGGTTCTCCATGGGACGTAAATCAATATATTTATCCTGACAGTGAAATAGAAGTTCTACAGAAATGTGCAAATAAAAATGTGGATTTTGTTTTCATGGGTCATACGCATCATCATTTTATTTTCGAATATGATAACACTTTAGTAGTAAATGTAGGCTCAATTGGCCAGAATAGAGAAAAGGGAGGCATAGCAAGCTGGGCTCTAGTTAATACTAAAAACAAATCTTTGATTTTCAAGCAAACATGGTATAAGACGGATGAATTAATAAAGGAAGTAAAAAAAATTGATAAAAATGTGCCATACTTATGGGAAGTTCTAATGAGGTGAGTCTAGTCTATTACAGGAAGTACTGATTTTTTGTACGAAACTATTCTTATTACGGGTATAGGAGGAGACATTAGTCAAGGGATATCAAAGATTTTAAGGAAAAGCAAGATAATCGGCAAACTAATCGGTTCAGACCTCCATTACGAGCATCTTGGAAAATTTTTTGTTGATGAATTAATAATCATGGAAAGGGCAGATTCTAATAATTATTTAAACTGTTTAAAGAAAGTTATTGATGATTACTCTATTGATTTACTTATTCCAATGTCAGTAGCAGAAATCGAATTATTTGATAAAAAAAATTTAATGAATGAACTTAAAGAAATTCCAATTATCATTGCTAATAAGAAATCTATGGAGATAGGGCATGATAAGTATAAAACTTATGGTTTCCTAAAGTCTATTGGATTACCATATCCATGGACTTCTATAGTTAGTGAAGGTCCACCTAAAAACACTCCATGTATAATAAAAAGCAGAACAGGTTCAGGAAGTAGAAGTATAAATACTGTTTATAAAGATTTTGTAGAGTTTTACATTAAAACTAGGTCCAATGATATATGGCAGGAGCTTCTATTACCCGAAGATGAAGAGTATACATGTGGATTGTATGCATTAAAAAATGGGGATATAAGAACGATAGTTTTTAAAAGAAGATTAAGAGGGGGGATTTCAATTTATGGTAAAACAGTAATAAACCAAGAAATAGAAGATACATTATCTATTCTTGCAAAAAATCTCGAATTAAGAGGGAGTATTAATGTTCAACTAAAATTAACGAATAGAGGACCTATAATTTTTGAAATTAATCCAAGATTTTCAAGCACAGTGGTCTTTAGGCACTTATTAGGTTTTAAAGACTTAATATGGGCTATATATGAACAAAAAGGTATACCTTTAGAAGAATATGTTCCGCCGAAGAAGGGCACAATTTTTATTAGAGGATCAATGGAATATATCCTCTAAAATTAATTCTTATTATATTGATTTATTAAAAAATTGATAATTTCCCTACTTCCATCAACTTTTACATATTTTCTACACTTTTCAATCATTTTCTTTCTTACTTTAATATCTTTAAGTTCATTTAGGAACATTCTTATGTTATCAAATACGATATTATCTTCCCACCAACCTGAATAAAAATTAATCCCTACTTCTGCACTGGCTTCTATATGTGGAATTTGATGAGTTACAACCGTAATTGTTATAGCTGGAACTCCCATACTTGCCAGTTCATAAATAGTTTGACCTCCCGCTGTGATTGCAACATCAGATTCTAACATAGCTTTTTTCATACCTTGAGCATTTGGAAAATATATGAATATAACTTTATTTTAATATGTCATAAGTTAATTTTAATTTATTTTACATTAATTGAAAATATTTATATTATATTTATTCTTAATTTATATAAAATTATCATTCACGCTCGTCTTCCAGATATTAATTTCTGATAATTTAAAATTATATCTACTCAATTAACATTATTAGTTTTTAAAATGAGAGGGATTATTCTCACAGGTATATCAAAGGGACTTGGAAAGGCCTTCTTTGATTATTTAATAACAACAGATTCTTTTCTTTTATGCATTTCAAGGAGATTTCTTGAATATCAGATAGAAATTGCTCAAAAAAATAGTAACGTTAATTTATTAAAGATCGATCTTAGCAGTTCTAATGTAATAGACATAAATAAAGAATTATTTGAGGTCATTCCCTTAAATAGGATTGCTGAGATTATATTCATTAATAACGCAGGAATTATTGATCCTATAGATAAAGTAGGTAATCTGAATAATCAAATTATATATAACTCTATGTCCATTAACTTTTTTGCTCCTATTCTATTAATAAATTTATTTATCAAAATTTGTACTGAAAATAATATTCATTTGAAAATCTTAAATATATCTACAGGTGCAGCAACCAAACCATACTGCGGTTGGTCGATGTATTGCTCTACAAAAGGAGGATTTAAATTTTTTCTTGATGTATTAAAAATGGAAAATGAGGGTAATGATGGAATTCAAGTATTTAACATAGATCCCGGTGTTATGGATACAGACATGCAAAAATCGATTAGAGATTCTAATCCAGAAAAATTCCCTCTTCATTCTATTTTTGTTGATCTGAAAAGGGATGGTAGGCTTGCTATACCAGAAACAGTTGCAAAAGAAATTATTGAAAACTATTTAGACAAATGAAAATTGCGATATTATCTGATATACATGGAAATATTGATGCTTTGAAAGCAGTAATAAAGGAAATTAATCACCTTAAAATCGACCAATTATTTATATTAGGTGATTTAGTTGGTTATTACTATTATCCAGATCAAGTAATTAAAGAATTAGATAATTTTTCGGTAGAAATGATTAAAGGAAATCATGAGGAGATTCTAAAAAAAGGAAAAAACAATAATGAGTATTTTAATGAAATTTTATCGCAATATGGTCATGGAATTGATATGGCCTTGAAAAAAATAGATAGTCATACTTTCAAAAGGTTAACAGAACTACCTGATAAAAAAATTATTTTAAGAGATAATTTAAAAATTGAATTATGTCATGGCTCTCCATGGGATAGAGATCTCTATATTTACCCTGATACTAATATTGATGTTTTAAAAAGATGTGTTGATAGTAATACAGATTTTATTCTAATTGGTCATTCCCACCATCATTTTATTTTTCAGTATAATAATTCAATGCTAATAAATGTAGGATCTGTAGGACAAAATAGACTGAAAGGAGGAGTTGCCACCTGGGCAGTAATTAATACAACTAATAAAACTATTATTCAAAAGCAAACAATGTATAATACGAATAAATTAATAAAAGAAATAAAAAAAAACTTAAGTGTCAATCCCCACTCACTCGACAAAATATGATATGAACTTGCTTTACTGTAAATTCAAAGAACCTCCTTTTTTCTGATGAATACAAATTTTTCATTCTTTTTTTGTCGGAATTAAGCAAATTAACAAAAATGTAAAAGCAGTTAATATTTTCTCTCATATTTTCTTCATTTGCTTCTTTCTTCGAATAGAACAGTCTGGCGGTTTTTGTCGGGTGAGTATAATTTGCCACTTAAGAAAAAAAAGATAAAGATATTCCATATTTATGGGAAATATTAATTAGGTGAACCTTTATTTGACCTTTCAAGATTCTCTAAAAAAAGAAATTCTCTATGAAAATATAATAATAACTGGTATTGGTGGGGATATTGGGATGGGGGTCGCCAAAATACTAAAGAAGAGCGGAACCGTGCGAAGAATTATCACTACTGATATACATCATGAACATCCTGGAAAATTAATTAGTGATATGTCCATTATTATTGAAAGAGCAGACTCGGATAAGTATTTCTTAGTTTTAAAAAAACTTATTGAAGAATTTTCAGTTGATTTAATTATACCTACTTCTGAACTAGAAATTAGAGCTTTTTATAGAGAAAATATATTAGAGGATATAAATAACATTCCTATTATTTTAGCTAATAAGAAATCATTAGAAGTTGGACTAGATAAATACAAAACTTATCAAATTTTAAAATCAATAGATTTACCATATCCTTGGACAAAAATGGTAAGTGAAGAACCACCCTTAGAAACCCCATGTATTATAAAAAGTAGATATGGATCAGGTAGTGCTAATGTTGAATTGGTTTCTGAGGAACTTATCCCTTTCTATTCAAAAAATAGACCAGATGATATTTGGCAAGAACTTTTATTACCTACTGAAGAAGAATATACATGTGGGCTATATGGGTTAAATAATGGGGATATTAGAATTATAGTATTTAGAAGAAAATTAACAGGAGGAATTTCCATATATGGTGAAGTTATTGAAAATCCTGAAATTGAGGAGATCCTTAAAAAATTAGCTTTAAATTTAAATTTAAAAGGTAGTATTAATGTTCAATTGAAAATGACAACAAAAGGCCCTGTAATTTTTGAAATTAACCCTAGATTTTCCAGTACTTTAGTATTTAGAGATCTTTTAGGTTTCAAAGATCTTATCTGGTCATTATATGAAAAAAAGGGATTCTCTCCTGAAGATTACCATCCTCCAAATAAGGGGATAAAATTCTTTAGAGGATCAAGAGAATATGTTTTTTAGAAAAAGGGTCTATCATTGAGGTCTTTAATGTTTGTAATTCTCTGATAAAAAATTTATCAGATCAGTTGAAATTGTCTTGCTTCCATCTTTTTTTATTATTTTTATTCCTTTTTCAACAATTTTTTTCCTAATTTGAAAACCTTGTAATTTAAAAAAAAGATCTTCAATTCGTTTCAATAAATTAGTATCCTCCCACCATCCAGCATAAAAATTTATACCTGCTTCTTCAAAGGCATTCACATTATCAAGTTGATTTTTTGCTACTGCAATACTTATACAGGGTATCCCAATAGAAGCTAATTCATATAATGTTTGTCCTCCCCCTGATATTGCCAAATCTGAATCCAACATTATTTTCTTCATTTGTTTTATATCAGGGTAATAAAACAATTCGCACGAATTATCCTTATATTTTTTAATTTCTTCGATATTCTTATAACCTCTTCCAATAACAATCTTTTTTTTAAAATTACGGTTTATTTTAATTAAAAGTTGAATAATTTTGGGTGTTAAATTTCTCATGTCATTCCCTCCAAAAGAAATCATAATAATTTGAATCTCTTTGTTAATTTCCTTGTTAACTTTCTCCCAAAATTCTTTTTGTAGCATGCAATATTTAACACCTAATAAGTAAACTCGATTTTCAGCATTAAGATATCCCAATTTATCAGCATATATTAATGAATTTAAAATAATACCGGGCGGGTAATCCATTCTAATATTATCATCAATAAACACTGAGATTCTTGATATATCTGAGATCTTTTTGTATATAGAATAATCAGCTAGATAGGAATCAATTATAACAATATCAGAATTGTTAATTATCTTATATAATTTACTGCTCTCATTTAGCCAATTTAATAAAATATAATTACTGTGATCTAATAATTCTACAACAGAATCGTCTCCATTAATAATAAAACAAGGATTAATATTTTTTTCTTCAAAAGCTTGGTAAAGAGCCCGACAACGAGAGATATGGCCAAAGCCTACCTCACTATTTCCTTCAGTTATTATAAATATTTTCATAATTATCGTCAATTCTCAGAATATTATCGAATTTTTCTGCGTAAGTTGAATAATATTTATTGCTTTCACCTCTAATATCAAGAATCAAGTTGCGAGGAGATTTCGCAGTTAAAATATCTAGCTCATCTTGCAGAGTTAAATCGCTTTTTAATTCTAAAACATTATAACCTTGGAGATTGATAAATTGTTTTACCAACCTATTTTCTTTCAAATAAAATGTAATGATATAAAACTTCTTTAAATTATTTACTACACACAAGCAGCGAGTTATATGTCCCATACCAAGCCAGGCATTTGCATCAGCTCGAACAGCAATTAGTTCTTTCATCTTTATGGTTTTTTTCCGTAAATAATAATTGATCTTCCAATACCTAATTCTATAAACTTCTCATATAAATCTTTATTAAGAGTTTTATCGTATTGATTTAAATTTTTCTCAAAACTAACTCTTCGATGATGCGATGATCTTCCAAGATCGGGATTGGAAATATAATCATCCCCCATTAAAATAAAAAGTTCCATCGGAAAAGAAATGTCTATTGAAACAATTTTGAATCCAATTTGTTTTAATAAAATTTTTAACGAATCAAAAGTAAAATAATTCAAATGATCCTTCGCAATCCACCAATTGTTATTTATCATACTTTCTACAACACGCTGTAATCGATTGAAATCATTTGGAACTTCTATACTTACAATACCTTGAGATAATAATAATTTATTCTTTATAGTTTCTAAAATAGATGCTGGATTAATTACATGTTCAAAAACATTTGATAAATTAACTATTGAAAACTTTTCTTTAGAATCTTGTAAGTATTCTTCAAACGTTCCTGAGAAAAGATCAAGATTCAGTTCTTCTTTAATTAATTCACAAATTAAATGATTTGGCTCAATACCATTAACCATCCAGCCCCTTTTCTTAAGAAAATCCAGGAAGAGTCCACTTCCAGCTCCAATATCTAAAATTGTAAGGGGTAAGTTAGTTAAATTTTCTCGAAATATCCTTTCCGTTTTGGCAAAATTCATTTCAAGATAGTCAAGATCTTTTTTTTGTACCTCCCAATAATCTGCTTTAGTTTCTTGAAAATACTTTTCTTTGTAATATTGTTTTCGTTCAGTTTCCTCTGGAAGAGGATCTTGGTGAAAAAATCCGCATTTAACACAATTTATAACTTTTACTCCTTCTTTAGATATTCCTACCGTTTCTCCAAAATGCTCTAAGTATTTGGATTGATTCATAATAAGATCATCTCAAATTAAATCATTTCCCATGTAATCCATTGATCTTTTTCAATATTAACTTTAGCTTCTCTACCTATAACAATATCGATAAATTTTGGCGCAATCCCAAAACCTGGTCTTTTTACTACTAGCGATTCTTTTTCAATTAAAGTTCCTTTAGGAATACCTTTTGCTGCTATTATACTTCTTCTTGCTTTACCGAAAACCTCTTCTAATTCTTTTGGATCTGGCTTTTTTATCCCATCACCCCTTGCTAGTTCAATTTCTCTAATTTGTTTTATCATTAATTTAATATCATAAGGTTCTTGTGCAAACGGATGATCTGGACCCTCTTGCTTGTTATCCAATGTAAAATGTCTTTCTATTACAACTGCCCCCATAGCTAATGCTGCTAATGATATATGAATTCCTAATGTATGATCTGAATATCCTACTGGGAGTTTAAAAGCATTTCTTAATGTTTTCAATGCTCTAAGATTGACAGATTCAAAAGGAGTAGGATATAAAGTACTACAATGAAGAATTATGATCTTACTATGATAATTTCTAATAACATTAATCGTATTTTCAATGTCACCAAGATTGGACATTCCAGTTGAAAAAATTATTGGTTTATTTTTTTTAGCGATAAACTCAACAAGCTCTAAATCAACAATTTCTGGTGATGCAATCTTATAAAAGGGTACATTAATTTTTTCTAATAAATCTACAGCTTCGTAATCAAATGGAGAAGAAATAAATGTAATATTATTTTCCTTAGCTGTATCATTTAATATAGGAAGCCAAGCTCTAGGATGTTGATGCTTTTTAATTAAATCAACTGGAAGCATTAGATCTTTAGAAAATTTTGGAGTTTTTGTTGAATATAAGTTTTCTGCAGTATAAGTTTGAAATTTTACTGCATCAGCCCCTACCTCCGCTGCCTTAACTATAAGCTCTTTTGCAACATTTAAATCACAATTATGGTTTGCACCCACATCAAGGATTATATAACAAGGTTCATTAATTCCTATTGCTTTTTTTTTATCAATTTTTATTTTCAATGTAAAAAGTAACACTTATTAATTTAATATAAATTTTTTCTCATAATTATTACTATACTTTAGTAATTTCACAATTAAAAAGTTTAATTAAATATGATAAAGATTGGAATTATTATACAAGCAAGAACTAGTTCAAGTAGATTACCAAATAAAGTAATTTCAGACATTGAAGGAAGGCCTTTACTATGGCATATAATTAATAGATTGAAACGATCAAAATATAATCCTGACATTATTATAGCTACTTCAAGTCTTGAAAATGATATAAAGATACTAGAAATAGCAGAGGAAAGTGATGTTAAATCTTATGCAGGAAGCATTGATGATGTTTTAGACAGGGTTTATCAAGCAGCATTAAAATATAATCTTGAAATTATCGGGAGAATTACCGCGGATTGTCCTTTTATAGACCCTGATGTTTTAGATAAGGTTTTAGAATTTTTTCTTAAAGGGGAATATGATTATGTTTCAAATACTCTACCTCCAACATATCCTGATGGGTTAGATGTAGAAGTATTTACATTTAATGCATTAAAGAAAGCTTGGAAAGAGGCAAAATTAACTTCTGAAAGAGAACATGTCACACCATATATTAGAAAAAATAGAGCTCTCTATAAAATAGGCAATTTGGAATGTGAAGAAGATCTTGCAGAATTAAGATGGACCGTCGATGAAAGAGAGGACCTTGAATTTACAAGAAAAGTATATAATTACCTCTATCCGAAAAAAGAAATATTCCTTATGAAAGATATTTTAACTCTTCTTTCTGAAAAACCAGAATTAGAAAAAATCAATATCAAGTATGAAAGGGATGAGGGATATAAAAAATCCCTAAAAGAAGATAGGGTCATCAAATAATTTTTTAAGTTAAACGTTGAAAACCACTATGGCATACTGGACCTTCTAACATATCCAGCACTTTATCTTCTTCTATTGCCTTTTTTACTATCTCAAATACTTCATCAACTTTATTGAGGTAATTATTAACATGCTTTTCGGTATGACTATAAGAAATATAAACACTTGTTGATGCAAGATAACCTCTTTTCAGCATTTCTTGTGTAAATAGAGTTTTTATTTCAAGTGCATTTGCATAATTCCATATAAAAGTTATTAGAGGATTCGGCGGGAGAATATTAATCTCTAAATTAATCTCATCAGCAAGATCTTTCCAACCTTTACCAATTAAATTTCCTATTTTATCTAAATGTTCAGGAACTTTTTTATCTATCATTTTATTTATTGTAGTTATAGAGGCAGTAGGACCAATACGTTCAGTCCAATAAGTACTGCTAATAAAACTTGTTTGACAAGCATCCATAACATCCCTTCTACCAATAACCGCACCCATTGGATAACCATTACTTATTGCTTTTGCAAAAACTGCTATATCGGGATTAACTCCAAGCTTTAAGTGAGCTCCTCCAACTATCAATCGCCATCCTATACTAATTTCATCAAAAATTAAAACTGCTCCGATTTCATCGGTGATTCTTCTTATCTTCTTAAGAAATCCATTTACAGGTTCTTGGTGTCTCATCGTCTCTACAACAATTATTCCTATATCATGTTCTTTCACAATGGATTCAAGTTTTTCGATATTATTGTATTCAAAGGGAATTGCGGTCTTTATGAGTCCTCTTGGCACACCATTAGGCTCAAGGCCTTCTAAAAGATGGCCATCTAAATTTTTATTATCTGACAGATTACTCGATAAATACCAATCATGCCATCCATGATAACCACAAAAAGCTATTTTATCCTTACCTGTATATGCTCTACCAATTCGAACTGCAATTGCCATAACTTCCCCTCCAGATCTAGCATATCGAACTGATGAAGCCCATGGATGAATCTCTAACAACAATTCTGCTAATTCTACTTCTTCTGGGGAATTTAATGTAGACATTGAACCTTCATTGATAACATTTATGACAGCGTTATTAACATCTTCATCTGCATATCCCAATGTACAAGCACCCACACTCATATTACACATATCAATAAATCTATTTCCATCAAGATCCCATATTTCCACACCTTTGGCTTTTTTAAAGTATGATGGCCACTTTTCAGGTAGGTACATTTCTGATCGTTTGCTTAATAGCTGAGATCCTCCAGGAATCAGCTTCTTTGCTTTATTCCATAATGTTATCCCTTTTTGACAATTCATCTAACTATTACCTTTTTACTTTGGCCTTCTAAATTTACTAAATTACATTTATTTATTCCATAAGGACGGATTTGTTATTCTTTCAGGTATATCGTTAAATTCTTCATTTATCTTCTGATATATATCATCTGATAATGGTTTTTCTTTTAATAATTTTATATTTTCTGCTATTTGATCTATATTTTCAGATCCTATAACTAAACTTGTTATTTCTGGTAAATCTCTTACATATAAAAAAGCTAATTTTTCTATATTAAATTCGATATCCTTTAGTAATTTTCTTAATTTTAATAAGTATTTTTTAGCTATTTCTAAGCGATTCGGTAAGTTTTCTGGAGGGATAAAGAAAAGACCTTGTAGATAAATACTTCTTGCAAAAATCATATAACCATTTTGTTTTAACTTTTTTAATAATCCCATTTTAATCAAACGATTATCAAATAAATTAATAGGAACCTGTATCGCATCGATCTCCTTGAATCTCAGAGAGTTCTCTACGTCTTCGGGGTTATACACAGAGAGCCCGAATCTTTCTATCAACCCCTCATTTTTTACCTGATTTAGGCAATCAATAATGATTCCATCTTCTATGTATAAATCTGATGGAAGATGTAATAAGTAAATAGGAATTCGATTGATCTTTAAATTTTTTAACGATAAAGTTATATTTTTATTTATAAAAGAATATATTTTGTCAAAAGTTAGATTTTTCTCGATATTGATTGCTGGCAATTTTGAAACTATTACTGGTTTTTTAATTTCCTCTTTACTTATTGAAGAAATAAATGAACCAATAATTTTTTCACTGTTACCATAAGCGGGAGCTGTGTCGAATGAGTTAATTCCATTTTTCCAAGCAAATTTTAATATTTCAATAGCGCTATAGAAATCTGGTTTTCCAGTAATATTTGCGATTCCATAATTCATCCCCAATTGAGCAGTTCCAAGGGTTATTTTAGATAGCTTTTTCATAATTTATTTTTTTCTGATTTTTTAGGATAGAGGAATTCAAGTAATAATCCAAATAAATACTAATTAATGTGGTGGGAATTGAGCTCGCTACAGAATTTCCAACTATTAATGGAGATTGCTTATGTTCTTTCATTATTTTTCATAGCTTTTTAACATATTTGTACCCAGTTACTATACATCCAGTTGTCACAGCGTCAAAATCTGTTTTTATT
>SDBV01003504.1_pt1 | contig 23097 bp, 17 predicted proteins | sample 2277081 | NCBI WGS metagenome assembly SDBV01 (sample SAMN10402039, study PRJNA504765) | marine sediment metagenome | isolation source: marine sediment core GS10_PC15, 223 cmbsf | place: Arctic Ocean: Southern Knipovich Ridge | collected 2010 | reverse complement strand
GATCCCAGATTGCAGCTCTCGCTCCCCGACTGGTTTCCGTACCAAGTGATTGCCATGTCCGTAACATGGCAAAAATGGGGGGATGGCGCAATACCAGTTTTTCAAGAAAACCAAGGGTGCGGAGAATAGGACTAGTATTGGGGCACGCGGCGGTCCAAGCCGCCGGCCACCTGCTTCAGCGCGTGGTCGAACGGGAAAACCAGGTAGCTATGTAGCAGGTATCTCGCAACCGTCAGCCGTTGCGTGGCCGTGGCGAGGTTCCCGGCCTTTCTCGCATCTTCGGCCTCCTTCTCGATCTGCTGTTTGCGATCCCGAGACTCCTGCCGCCCCTGGTCGTAGAGCCCCTGGGCCGTCGAACCGTGTGCCTTCACCGCGGCGTCCAGCTCGGCCAGCGACCGCGGCGGGAGCCGCGGGCTTCGCTCGTCGACGATCTCGGCAAACTGGCGCAGCCGGCCCGTCCAGATGAAGAGCTTGCGGACGTATTCCGGGTATTGCCCGGTGGTACTACGGGGCTTGGGGATATTGGATACCAGTCCCCGCAACTCGCTCACGCCGGCGGTATGGTTTCGCTCCCCGAACCAGGCCCACGCGGTGCCGTGGAAGGGAATCAGCCAGTTGGGATGTTCGACCTTCAACTCCGCGAATTGCTGGCGGGCGGCCTCGCGCCGCCTGCCCTTCAACAACAGCAGACCGTAAAGCAATCTCGGTTCCGGTTCCGCGGCGGCAGACTGCGCCGCGGCTGCAAAATGCTCGTCGACCGCATCGAAATCGACCTTCTCACCCTGCAACAGCCGGGCCAGATTGCGGACTTTTCGCTTGGCTTCCTCGCCGAGCCGCGGTGGACGGTTGTCGGCTTCGATCAACGTGGGCGTCTGGGCGGCCGAGGCCATCTGCCGCCGGAGAAACGCCCACAGTTCGGCGGAATCGATCTGATTGTCGCGGTCCTTGTCGGCACCACCGGCGTATCCCCGGGCCAGACACCAGGCAAACAGCCCGTGTCCCTTGTCGGCCCACACCACCCCGCGCTGGCCCGTGCTGCAACTCGCCAGGGCCGTAACCGTTCGCAGGGGGGCCCAGCCGGGCGGGCCCTTCAGCGTGGCGAGCATCTCGGCCGTGGAAGGCTGCATCCTCAGATCGTTTCCCTGGCCGGCGTGACTGCAATCCAGCAGCAGCAGCTTTTCTCCGGCCGCACACTTCTCCAACTCGTCGACCAGCCACTGCAGCTCCAGCCCGGTGCTGCCGATCCGCGCAAGTTGAAAGTCCTTGGGCGCCAGGTAAACTCTCCCCTGCTGGTCCTGATACGCGTGAGAAGCAACATAGACCAACAGCGCGTCGTCCGAATCGACCTGGCTGAGCTGCTGAAGGATCTTGCCCTTCAGCCGCGACAGGCCCTCATCCTTCAGCAGCAACGCCTGTTTGTCCGGCACCGCGTAGCGGCCCACCAGCGTGTCGCGCAGCAGCGTGGCGTCGCCCACCGGGTGAGTGAGCCGGCTGAGCGACGGGTCGCCGTAGTCCTGGATGCCGATCAGGATCGCCCAGCGGCTCGGATCGGCCGGGCGTTCGGCGGCGATCCTGGTCACCTCGGGGTCCTTCCCGTCCAGCGAGCCGTGGTCTATCTCAACCTTGTCCCCCTTGCGAAGATCTGCCAGTTCGACCGGCTCACCGCCCAAGGTGATCTCGCATTGCGGCGCAAGTCGGCAAGTGACCGGCGCGTCCGCACCGGTCGGCTCGATATCGAACTTGCCTGCGCCGGGGTCGTCGGGATCGTGATGCACTGCCCGGATCTCGCCGCTCTCGTGCAGAATTCGGCGGGCGTCGACCCGGCCGACCTGCGTGTCGTGAACGATCGTGACCTGGTCCCCTTCCCGGAGATCCGCCACCGTGAGGGCCCTCTGGTTGAGCAGTCGCCGGCGGTTGATTGTGACCTGGCATTCGCCCGCCACGGGGAGGTAGAGCAGCTTGACCTGGCCTTCTCGCGTTACCGTCACCGTGAGTTGGTTCTTGCTCTCGGAGAATCTACCGGCGATGGTCCCTTTCAGCTCTTCTTTGCGCCGGACCGTCAATTTCGTCGCCACGCGGCCTTGATCCGCGGCCACGTGCCGGACCTCTACGCCGTCCTCCGGCTGCAAGTCGGCCCAGGTGACCGACCGCTGGTCGCATCCCGGGTTGAGCACAATCGGGAGTTCGCCCGAGACCTCCACGATCAGGTCCTCGTCCGGATCGTCGCCCTTGCCCAGGGTCAGCGTAAAACTCCCTTCTCCGGCCCGGATCTCCTTGATTGGGCCGGTGTAGGTCTTGGGACGCGTGACGTAGATCTCGGTGACCCACCGCCCCAGTGCCTCGTCGCGAATCCGCTTGACCACCACCTGGTCGTCGCGCTGCAAATCTCGCAGCCGGGCTGGCTCGCCGTTTACGAAAAACCGATCGTGACGCGCGAACGAGATTTTCCGCGTCTGGCCGTTGTCCTTCAGTGCCAGCTTCCACTCGTCGGGGAAGACCCTGGTAATCACGCCGCGGGGCATACGGGGGGGCGGCTGGCCGCTGGGCCAGAAGAATATCGCCGCGCAGACTATCGCCGAGAGCAGCAAGGCCGATAACGCCGCCAGGCGAAGCCGCCGCTTCTTCCGGGCGGCCTCGGCACTGGCCGCCGCGGCCGCGGCCTCTTCCTCATCCGGGATTCGTTCCACCACCGGCGGACCGGCCGTCAACTCGCGGAGCACCTCCTGGGCCGACCCGTACCGCCGCGCCTGATCCTTGGCGACCAATTTCTGTATCACCCGCGCCAGGTCGTCCGGCACACCTTCCAGGACCCGGCCGATTTCGGGCAAGTTGCGGTCGGCCGCCGCGTGCCACATCATCCAGGCGATCTGCTTGTCGCGCCCGAACGTGGCCAGTCCCGGAAACAACGATTCGAACCGAGAGCCGCACATCAGCTCGAAGGCCGAGAACCCCAGCGAGTAAAGGTCGCTCGCCGGACCGACCACACCGAACTGATCCGAGACCAGCTCGGGTGCCATGTACTTGGTGGTCCCCTTCAGCAGACTTCCTTCGTCGCTGGTGGCCCGGCGAGCCAGCCCAAAATCCCCCAGCTTGATCCGGTTCTGCGCATCGAACAGCAAGTTGCCCGGCTTCACGTCGCCGTGGATCACGCCGTTGGTGTGCAGAAAGTGAAGGGCGTTCAGCCCGGCGGCCAGGATAATTCGCAAGGAATCCAGGTCCAGCGGCTCGCCCCCGGCACGCTCCTTGAGGCTCCCCTGCATCAACTCCAGGATCAGCCAACCCCGGGGGCGGACGATGTCGTAAATCGTGAGGATGTTGGGGTGCTGCAGCGACGCCAGCAGTTGGGCCTCTCGCCAATAGCGGGCCAGTTGCTCCCGGTCGGTAAGAAACTGCTGATGGATCTGCTTGATCGCCACTTCGCGGCCCAGCTCGCGGTCCCGGGCGCGAAGCACGGTGGCAAAATCGCCGCTGGCGATGGTGTCCAGGATTTCGTAACGCGAAGAGAGATCCATCGTCTGTTCCTTGGACGCGGCGCTCGGCTAATCGTCGCTCAGGAGGGTCGAGATCAGGTCTTTGAGGTCCTCATCGTCCTGCGGGTTTCGGGTGACCGACCAGGGCTTATCACGTTCGATGTACGGCGGACGTTCCTGCCTGAGCAGATCCAAAACTTTCTGATACGCCTTCCGTTCAATCTCGTGGTTGCCGCGACTGTGCGCCCGCTGGGCCTGCATCAGGTACTCCTGATACTCCAGCGGGTCCTCGCCCTGTCGGGGAAAGAACCGATCTTCGACCTTGCCCCGGGCATCTTCCTGCAATCCGCTCTGGGGCGGCCCCGCGTTAAACCACACCAGGCCGATCGACAGCGCCACGCTGATCGCCAGCAGGCCGAAAAGCACCAAGGGCGTAACCGTGCTGCTCTTCTCCTCCTCCTTGGCTTTCCGCTCTCCTTCGAGCAAATGCAACTCGGGGAGATTTCCGTCCTCGGCAAGCTTGAGCGTCGACTGGGCGGCCTCGGCCGATACGAAACGGGCCGTTTTCTGACCCCAGCCGGGCGGCTGCACGGCCGGGGTGGGCCCCGCCGGGGGCTCGCTCGGCGGCACGATCTGCCACCCACCACCGCCGCCGCCACCGCCGCCGGCAGACGCTGCGCTGGTATTACCCTCAACCGGAGTATTCTGTCCCGCCGGCGGCTCCGGCACAACCCCACCCGGCGAAACGGTGTGCGCGTCGCCCGTCGAGATTGTCGCCGGCAACTGGCCTGCCGCTTCCGGCGGCGCCGCAGCCGGTCCCCCCGGCGCGGAGACGTCCCCCGCAGTTCCGCCGCGCGCCGCGTTCTCGGGCACCCAGAACCGCCCGCTGCACCGCGGACAATTCACGTACCGGCCGATCTTCTTGCTGGGAACCGAAAGCGGTTTTTTGCAACGGGGGCAGTCGAGCTTGATGGCCATCTGTCTTGCGCCGCAGGTGTCGCTCAGGGACGGCCGATGAATAACTTCAGCGTTCGGGGTGGCTGGCGGCTGAGCACAGCGAAGCCCCAGGACGCCGCAAGCTGGGGCACCGCTGCGCTATGTCCCAGCCACCCTTCGTCGAAATCGGGAATTTATTCATCGGCCGCCCCTTAGGGCATGGGAAAAAAGGGGACAGGTCTAATTCGTGCGAAGCACCCTGCCGGCCCCGGGCCTCCTATAACCATTCTATCTACATCGACAAACCAAAGTATAGGAAGTTCAGCAAGAATGGGCCCACGATGATCAGCACCGTGGCGATCATCACCAGCACACCGGGCAACAGCATATTCACTCCCGCCTCGCCCGCAATCGTCTCGGCCCGCTGGGACCGCTTCAGCCGCAGCACGTCTGCCTGCGTACGGAATATACCCGCCAACGGGGTCCCCAGTTTCTCTCCCTGGAGGATCGAACCGATAATGCTGGTGATCTCGTCGTCTTCCAGCCGATCGCACATCGCCCGGAAGGCCTCCGCCCGCGTCTTGCCCATGTTCATATCGGCCAGCACGCGTCCGAACTCCTCGGCTACCGGGTGTCCCTGGAACTCGTCGCATGCCTGGTTCAGGGCGCTGATGAAGGTCGCGCCGGCCTCCATCAGCAGAGTCAGTAAGTCCAAAAGGAAAGGCATCCGCCGCTTGATATGCTTCAACCGCGTAGCGGCCCGAACGGCCAGACGGTGGCGCAGCAGCCAGACCGTCAGCGGCACCGCCCCCAGGACCAGCAGCAGACCGGTCTGGCCAAACCATCTGAAGAAAACGTAGACGTAGACCGGGGTCATCAGCAGGGCGATCAGTTCGGCCCGGGCGAGGTACTCTTCGGGCAGCCAGAACCGCGGCAGGCCGGCCGCCTGGATCTCCCGCTGAATCGCCGGCAGGCTGTCGCGAAACGCGGCCCGATTCATCCGCCCGAACATCTGGATCACAGGCTGAAAGGTCCGATACAACCAGTCGAGCCGCCGCAACTGCCTCATCCGGCTGACATCGTATCGCCACTCGGCCCCCTGCCGGGGATCCTCGCTGCGGAGCATCCGAACTACCCACCACGAAAGCAGCGCGGCGGCCAGCCCCGCCGCGATACAGGCCAGCCACAGCAGACCGGTCTGGGAGGACCCGGCTGCAAACGGCGGCATCATCATCGCGCAAACGATTTCCATCGCGGCTCAGATATCGGGATTCAGGATCCAACGGGCCCAAAGATACGCCGTCACGTTCAACACCACTGCGATGCTAAGCAGGAGCTGTCCGGCCGGCGTGGTGAACAGGGCCTTCGTGTTTTCCGGTTCGATGAACAAGTAGGCCACCAGGATAAACACCGGAGCCAAGGCCATGTAGACTGCCGACTTCCGGGCCTGGGCCGTCTCCGACTGCACCTTTCGTTGCAGGCGCTGCATCTCCCGCACCGAGCGGGCGATTCGCTCCACGGTTTCGTTCAACCGCCCGCCGCTTTCGTGGCTGGCCAGCACGGCGGCGGCGAAGAGGGTGAAGTTTTCGCTGCGGAGCCGCTGTTTGGCCTCGGTCAACGTCTGCTGCAGCGGCTTGCCCATGTTGTACTCGGCCACCATCTGGTGGAACTCGGTGCTGATAGGCTTGGGACACTGCGAGGCCAGGATGTCCAGCGCCTGGGGCAACGACAAACCGGCCTTGACCGCGCCGGCCAGGCTGACCATCGCGTCGGCCAACTGGTCCTCGATCTTCTGCCGGCGGCTCTCGGCCAGGCGGTGCAACAGATACCAGGGCGCCGCAACCATAAACACCGAGATCGGCACCGCGAAGACCAGGCTGTCCAGGACGATCCAGAAACCGAAGAACGTGCAACCGATGGCAATCAACCAGAGGACAAGGTACTTGCGGAGGTTTCGGGGAGAAGCACGAAGCCGGCGCAGCTGGTCGGCCAGGTCCCCCTCGACTGCGTCCAGCCCGCTGGCGAAATACTCCCGACAGCAGTAACTCACCAACGTCACTGCCAGCCCCATCAGGAGGCTGCCCAGCCACATTTCGGCGTCGGAGTTCATCACGGTTTTCTGTTCACTTGGGGCTTGTCCCAGAACAAGTCTGCATTCTTGAGTTGGCCGATAGCCCCGCCCGGGAGGGCGGGGTTCTTGGCATGTCAACACGTCCGACCCCGTCCTCCCGGGCGGGGCAAAAGTGCGAAGTTGCCTCTCGACGGCCACTTACGCGGGATTCTCGCCGGGTGCCGGCGGCGGGGCAGGAATCTTGCCCCCGCCCACCTGCTCGCGGCCGTACAGAAACTCCAGTTCCAACAACTCCTTCTCGATCAAGCCGTCGATGAACGACGGCAAATACCCGGTCGGCCGCAGCGACGTGCCGTTGCGGAAGTTAAAAATGTCGTTCAGCACTATCTGCTTTTCGTCCGGGTCGTAGCGCACGACTTCCGAAACCTGAGTGACCACCCTCGCGCCCCCCGGCATCCGGCTGATGTGTACGATCAGGTCCAGCGCCGAGCAGAGCTGTCGGTGAATCGACGTGACGGGCAGGTCAACCGCCATCAGCACCAGGACCTCCAGCCGCTCGATCACTTCCCGCGAGCTGTTCGCGTGTACCGTGGTCATCGAGCCGTCGTGTCCGGTGTTCATGGCCTGGATCATGTCCAAGGCTTCCGCCCCGCGGCACTCGCCCACCAGCACCCGGTCGGGCCGCATCCGCAGGGCGTTCTTCACCAGGTCGCGGACCGTATACTCGCCGGCGCCCTCGACGTTGGGCGGCTTGGTCTCCAGGCTGACGACGTGCTCCTGGTGCAACCGCAGCTCGGTGGTATCTTCGATGGTGACGATCCGTTCCTTGAAGGGGATGAAGCTGCTCAGCACGTTCAGCAGCGTGGTCTTCCCCGAGCCCGTTCCCCCGCTTACCAGCAGGTTGCGGCGATCGATCACACAGGCCCGCAGGAACGTGGCCGCCGCCGTAGTAATGCTCCCCAGATCGACCAGGTCGTCCATCGTCAGCCGCTGGGCGGGGAATTTCCGGATGGTCAGGCTGGGACCCTTCACGGCCAACGGCGGGATGATCGCGTTCACCCGCGAACCGTCCGGGAGCCGGGCATCGACCAGCGGCTGGCTCTTGTCGATCCGGCGTCCCACCTGGGCCACGATCCGCTCGATGATCGATTCGGTTACCTCGTCGGAGATGAACCGCCGGCCCGAACGTTCGATCACCCCACCCTGCTCCACGTAGATCTGGCCGCTGCCGACCACCATGATTTCGGTGACCGTGGGCGCCCGCAACAGGTCCTGCAAGGGACCGAAGCCGAAGATCGTGTCCTTCAGATCCTTCTTCAGCGTCCGCAGGATGAGGTATTTGCGCATTTCCTGGTGCAGGTGCGGACGCACCAAGTGAAAGATCTCGCTGAAACGCGTCTCCACGCGCTGCACCTGCTGGCTGATGTCGCCACACTCCGAAAGGTTCAGCTTCTCGCGGCAGAATTGCAGCAGGCCGTGCAGCTCGGCCTCACGCTCCGGCACCAGGGTGGCCGGCACGTCAAACTCGGTAGACGTCAGCGCGGCCAGGTCGAAGTACTCCTCCGTGCCCGTCTCCATGATCAATTGGTTGACCAGGTGATCCCGCAGCGTAAGTCCGGTGATCTCCTCCAGCACGGTCTCGTTTTCCGGGCCGAAGACGTCCAATTCCCGGCAGACGTCCTCGATGTTGTTTTCCAGCAGCAAGATGCTCTCGGTATCGCCAGTGTGCCCACGGCCGACTGGGCGGTTCGCCTCGAACTCGTAGAGGTCCAGACGCTGAAGCAGCTTGCGGTGGATCCGCAGCTCAAGGTCGGCCACGATCCCGCGCAGATGGGCTTCCAGCTCGCTTTGCGTGACGCTGGCGGCCTTCTCCGCGTCGAAAGTCAGCGTGAACGGCCAGATCCGCACCTTGGTCCCCGGCTCGAACACCGCCGTCTGACCACCCAGCACCTCTTCCTCGCCTACGATGCAACTGTTCAGACCCACGTTTTCCAAGCGAAGCTTGCCGTCGGCAACGTGAACTACGGCATGTCGCCGGGAAACCAGCGGGCTCTGAAGAACCACGCGGTTCGAGGGATCGCGGCCGATGGTTACCTCCGGGTCGTCCACCTCGACGATCGAGCGCCGGCTCTCGCTGATTTTGTTGAACCAGATTTTCATCAGCAGTGGGAAGTGGCCAGGGGTCAGGAATCAGGGGGCAGAAGTTAGGGGTCAGGAGTGGGGACTGCTAAAATCATGGAAAAACGGGCCGGTGGTGCGATCAATTCTCCTCTTCAACCGCGGGGCGCCACAAGTAGCCCAACGGGCGGGAGCCAGTGCGCTGAAGCAAGTCCAGAAGCTCCTCCGCCTCCGGGTTCAGTCTCTTGTCTGCTCCCATGGTGACCTTCACCATCACCACGTTTTCCTGGACCTGCCGGATCTTCGCCGCCTGCATCACCTCGGCCGATCCCAGCCGGTTGCCCAGCGCCAGCACCGTGAACGGCCCGATGATTCTCGACGATCCCGACGCACCGGACGGGCTGAGAGCAGCGACGGGCTCCGGCCCATCCGCGCCGCTCTCCGGCAGAGGCTCGCTGCCGGCGGACGTGGGCCGGGCAACCGGGGCCGCCGACCCCAGGAACCAGACCTCGTCGCCGGGTACCATCAGCGACGGCACCAGCGACCTGGTGTCGACCGGGACCGCCCAGGCCAGATCGTTCTCGCCCAACTCCAACTGCGGCGGCGGTGTCTGCAAGTGAACGCCCAAAAGCAACGCGGGACCTTCCAACGAGGGACCCTTCCGCGGCCAGGAAACCGGCCTGCCCACCACCGTCTCCCGGCGTTCCCAGCGGACGGCGTGCTTCTGAAGGTTGCCGACGTGGCGTTCGGGAATCGACACCTTGTCCAAGTGCTCCGCCGACAGCCGTTCACCGGGGTTGACCGTCTTGCCGGCCTTGATGCCCACGAAACTGATCTCGTCGGCGTCCTTGGACCTCGTCTGGAGGTAGTGGGCGTTCAGCAGCGCGGCACCGATACCAAGTCCAACCGCCAGAATGAGGACGCTACTACTTTTCATGAGTGTTTGGTTTCCATGGATTTGACTGCTGCCGGGGCTCAGCCCCCTTGCTCCGCGGGGGAGGGTCCGATCACCAACAATCCGGTACTTCCTCCCCGGCCATCGCTGCCGAAGTGGACGTCGACACAGCCGGCCGGAACTTTCCCCGGCGCGCTATACCGCACGTGCCATCTGGAACCGAACCGCCGCCAGCCCCCTGCCGTCTTCCAATTATGCGTTGCGAACCACCGGTCGTAGAACTTGGCCCACGTTTTCGGGTCCTCGGGCCCCTCGAACGTGAGGATTGCCCCGCCTCCGGCCACCCGCATAGAGAGAGTTCTCCGACATTCAGGAGGGACCGGTATTTTCGGCATCCCGGCGGTTTGCCCGCCGGAAGGGACCTCGCTCTGGAAAGTGAACAACGTCCAGGCCTCGGGACCCGCCGGCAGCGCCAGTCCCCAAGTTACCACGCGATGGGCCGGTACGGCAAGATGCTCACGGGGCGAGGCATCCCCGGCCGCGCGGCGCGGCTGGGTGCCCACGACCATCGGCAGCGCCTCGGTAAGTTCGTAGAGCCGCCATTTTCCCGGTTCCTGCTCGGCCGGCTGCTGGGCGGCAAGTCGGCTCAGGAATTCGCTCTCGGCCACGCCGGGCTGCTGCTGCGGCAGGCGCTGCCGCCGGACAACCTCCCCACAGCTCGCCCGCAACGCGGTGGCAGCGACCTGCTTTCCGCCGGCGATCGACTGCCGCCGCAGCGACCAGGACTGCTCGCCGAATTGCACGATGTGCAACCGCCAGGGATCGCCCAGGCCATCGCCGATCGCGGCCGGCAGCAGCGTCTCGGCAGACTCGGCAGTATCATCTTCCGCCCACCAACGGAGCACCTGGCGGCCGAAGCTCCACCCGACCACCAGCACCACCGCCGTCAGCAGGCAATTGGTGGTGGTGGCGGAGATCCGCTTCGCCAGCCGGGCATGGTTATTTGCCATTTCAGCACTTATCTTCCGAGTCTGTAGGAGGCGACTCCAGTCGCCGATGGGGCCATGATTCGCGGCAAATCGGCGACTGAAGTCGCCTCCTACAATGGGGTCCACTCGGTCAAGAGCCCGCTGCTATGTCCCACGGTACGACACTTGTTTTCCTTTGCAGGGCGTTACTTCCGGAGCGTTGCCTTGAACTTCTCGAGCACTTCTATCTTTGCTTCCAGTTGGGCGATTTCGGCCGTCGGCACGGGGTCTTTCTGATTCTGCAACTCCCCGATAACTCTCCGGTACAGCCCGATAAACGCGTCGGTCATCCGCTTGGCGACACCATCTCTGCGGTCGCTGCCCTGAATCCGTTCGATCAACTCCTCCACGCGCTTTGCGGCCACCGTGTGATCCAGGCTACAGAACCTTGCCAGCCTGGGATGAAAATCGGGCGCCCCCCTTCCCCAACCGAACCGGATCGAATAGTAGATAAACTCATCGTCGCGGTCCAACGGGAATAGCTGCGGCCGGAACGGCGCGTAGTAGATCGATCTGACCGCCTGCATGTAGGCTTGCCCGTAGGCCGGCGGGGCCTTGGGCAGCTCATAGATCACCGGGATTCGCAGGCCGTAGTTCCCCCCTACACCCATCTCGCCCCATTGCCATTTGTTGTCCAGAAAGCGGGTTCTCGCGTCCAACCGATAGGGACCCAGCTTGGCCAGCATGGGGAACTCGCGGTTCAAACGGGCGGAGCCCTGGCGGAGCCGCAGCGTGGGGTCCAGACGCTCTTGGTAGACCCTCGTGCCGTCCGGCAACACGGGACCCCGAGCCACCACGTGGTAAACCCGCGGATCGTCCAGTTCCGGAACGTCACCCCCACCGCCCACGCTCACGCCGGCCGTCTGGGGCCAGTAGTCGGGCAGATAGCTGTATCCTCCTCGCGAAGCCCGGGCCTGCCAGGCCGCGTTCCGGGCCATGCTCAACGCGCGGACCTTCCAGCAGGCCACCGTACCGAAGTTGATCATCAACGCCATCAGAAACAGCAGGATCGGAAGACACAGCACCAACTCCAGCGTAGACAGACCGCTGCGCCGTCCGCCCCGCCGGCTTCTTCCCACAATCTGCAATTCGCAGTTTTCAATTCCCACTTTGTACTGCCTCAATGCGGGCTGATTCGCTGGATTTCTTCGGTGGGCAGGCTCCCCAGGTTCGGTGTCACAACCTGTTTCCCGTTGGAAAACGACACCGGCGGAGGAGTCTCCAGAATAGTGCTCAGCTTGGCCATCGTGGCCGGGACCAGTTGGCAGGTCCAATGCTGATTCTCCAGGTCCCATCTGGCCGACACGCCCGGCTGCAAGGCCAGCACCCGGTGACGCACCCTATCGCCGTCCCCCGGCCCGGCGCCGTTGATCGGCAGGTCGCGACCATCCCCCGGGGCGCCACCCACGTAAAAAGCAGACGGATTTCCCGGAACTACCCACACCAATCGCCGCCGAGGAACGAACATCCGCACCTGGGCGTAGGCCAGCGAGTCGTTCGCCATGGGGTTGTTGAACAGCCTCTTGTTCAAGAAACCGGGCATCATCTCCGGCAACTTCTGCCAATAAACCACCGCCAGAAACGTGAAACTCTCCTCGAGGTGCCCGCTCATAATGTACGGGTTGTCCGTCCCGATCACCTCGCTCCCTTCCGTACGAATCAGGTGCGGCAGGTTGCTGTGGGGGTATTCGGCCAGCAACTCCTTGAGGTATCCGCAGGTGAACTCCTCCCAGAGCCTCTTGAACTGGCTCATCTTGGCCTCGTGAGCGAAGAACGACATCGACCTGTTGATCCAGAGTCTGCGGTAGTGATCCGCCAGCCTCCTGCGCTTCTCGACCGCGGCCTCGCGGTACTCCGGCCAAACCGTAGGGTCGACCACCGGCAGAGCGGGCGCGAAAACCTCGTCGCCCGAACCGACCGGTTCGCCCGACGAGCGCCAAAGCACCGCCAACATCTCGCCGCGCCCGTTTTGGGGCCGCCCGTTGCTCAGCGCGATCTGCTGGGTGGCCGTCTGCGCGATATCCGGAAAGGCCCGCACCACCGCCCGCTGATACTTCGGTATTGCCTCCTCCGCCAGGATCCCTTCCATCAGCGGCAGCACCCTCTTACTCAACTCCGCCACCCAGTCGCTGAAGGTCGTGACCAACTGCTGCTCGCGGGGCGCCTTCTGCACGATGGCCGGCCCCAGCGCCTTGAACTTGGGGAAGTCCGATCCGGAAAACACCGGCCCCACGTTCTCCCAGGCCGCCAGGATCTGGGGCACGTACGATTCGGAATTCCGATCGCGTGCCTCGCGCATCAGGGCCGTCATCGCGAACACCTCCGAGAGGAGGTGATTCGTAAACGCCAGGTCGTTCATCCCCCGGGTCAGCACCAGCCCGCCCGAATACGCCGCCGCGTCGGCGGAGTTCTGCATCCGAATCTTGCCGTCGACCTGGCGCCCCACGTTCATCACCATGCCCAGCACCATCGTCAGCAGTATCACCGCGAACACCGTAATGATGCTGATCGTGCCGCACTGGTCCCGGTGAATCCGCCCCGGCAGGCGGATCGCCCCGGCTGCTATCTGCTTGATCGTCTCGGCAGCCCATCGTGAAAGGGACGTTCTTCCACGCTTTTTCAACGGGCTGCTAGTAGTTGAGATACTCATACGGTATCACCGATCGCTCGCCTTCGTTACCCATCGTGGCCGACGCCTTCAGCGGGTAGAAGTAAACCTTGCCGATCCGGCCTATCTTTTCGGCGACCCTGTCGGCGGATCCGTCCGGCTGCCGCACCCAGCGGGCCAACATTCTCCCCGGACCCGGCAACAGCGCCAGGTTGTGCCGGACCGTCACCGTAACCGGGTCCTGCCAGCCGATCTGGTTCTGGTTGGGGAGTTCTCCATCCACGTCGGCGTTTATCAGGTACTGCTTCGGCAGCGGCGGCTCGCTGTTGGGGTGAAAAAAGCGGACCTCGATCTGCGTGGCCCGCAGGGAATAGGCCAGCTTGTTTTCCAACCGGCGGGGAATCCTCGCGTTCCGGCCGGATTCGGGAACCATCGAACCGTACAGCGCCTTGACGGTCTCGCCGGCCGCCTGGCTCTCGCCCGGCAAATCCAGCCCCAGGTCGCGCGAGGGAGAGATCGGCATGCAGCCCATCACGGCCGCCATGCGGATCTTCTCGTACTTCGCTCCGTCCGGCTCGATCAAAAACGTGACCCCACCCTTGAGTGCCTCGGGCGAACCGTAACCGGCCGCCTCACGGTCCGTTACCGGTCTGAGGTTGTCCGCCGCGCCGGGGTCCTCGTCAAACCAGCTCATGCAATTCTCCGGCTCCCATTGATCTACCCTGGCCGGGATCCAGACCACCGCGCTGCGGGCCGCCGCATAGGCCGCGTAATGGACCGCGATGTTGCCGATCATCACCTGGCTGACCTGCACGATGAATAATATGATCATCACGAAAACCGGCAGCGTGAGCACGAAGCTCAGGCTCTGGACGCTGCCGAACTGGTCGCCGTGGAGCCGGCGCAGCCGGCCCAATTCGAGCCGTGACCCGTTCAGCCGAACCAGCAGATACGCGCACGAGCAAGAGACCACCAGCAGGGCCAGCCACGGCAAACAGGCCTGCAAGACCGCGCGACCCATCGTGTCACCTCTCCGCTTCAGATCATGCCCGACCGCGTAAGCCAGACGATTACTACCCCCGCCAGTGCACAGGGCGACAGATACAAGGGCGACTGGAGTTCCGCACGTTCTTCCGCGCTCAGCCGGTTCCAACGACCCAGCCGCAGCGTCCACATCACCTGCCGAAACAGCCGGGCGGCCAACCGCAGCGGACCGACGCGCCAGATCAGCACGATCAGTCCCATGCACCCGCCCAGCACAAACGTCCAGAGCATGGCTTCGATCCCATCTTCCGGTCCCAGGAATGTGCCCATCATGGCAATCAGCTTCACGTCGCCGCCGCCGATCTGTGGCATCACGTAGCAGACCAGCATCACGAACCCGCACGCCAGGAACCCGGCAACACCCTCCCAGAAATTCACCCCACCCCAGCCCGCCGCGTTCAGACACAACGCTGCCAGGATGCCGGGATAGGTTGTCCAGTTATATATCTTGTGCCGGAGCAGGTCGGTCGCGGTGGCAACCGACAGCAATCCCAGCAGGAGGACCGTGGCCAGCATTGGCACTCCGGGTCATGATTCCGGGAGCGCAGCGTCGCGAGCGCCCTCTTCCAGATCGCCCATTCCCCGGTTGAAGAAAGCCTTGATCCTGGGCCAGCCGTACAGCATCAAGAAAAGCAAGACCGGCAGGGCAATGGCCCCGATGATCAGAATCGTCTCCAAGGCGACCGTACCTTCTTCATCCTGGTGGACCTTCCGCAAAAGGCTCAGCAGTGAAGGTTGTGGCATAACTCTGCTCCTGTTAGGAAAAAACCGCTGAGGCTTGTTATCGAACTCACATAAACGGCCACGACACCAACACACAGACCATCTCGTATGCCAGGCCCATGATCCGCGGGCCGATCCGCATGATGAAGGCCGCCAGCGGCAGCACCACACCCAAAATCAAGACGTAGTCCAGCGTCGCCAGACCCGCTCGCCGGCCCCGCTCGACGCCTCTGCGGGGTCCGCCGGCCTCTGGCCGAGTTCCCGGCCCGCCTCGGGGCCGATTCTCCCTTGATCTTCGCATATTTGGCCGCTTCGTTCAACCAAAAAACCGGTAACTGAACCCACCCAGGGAGGGGTAAATCCTTTTGGCCTCGCCCCGTATTGCCTATCCAGAAACCTTCTCCCCTCGCCCCGCTTGCGGGGAGAGGGGCCGGGGGTGAGGGGTCTTCGGATAGGCCCTTAATCCTCTCCGGCCCTCAGAGGGAAGTTATTCCCTTTCATCCGACCACATAGCCCCCGTCAGCCGGATCCGATCCGCCAGCCCCTTCTCGTAAGGCTCCTTGCAGAACCCGGGCTGCCGGCCGGTCGGCTCCAACTCCGCAATCAGCCGCCCCTCGGGCGTCTTGTCCCGCAGCCGCGAAACGTACAGATCGCACGTCCGGTACTGATTGTTGTCGTCCAGCCCCCGGGCCTCCGTGATCCGAGTGATCTTTCGCGACCCGTCCTCCGTAAACCGGGCAATTTGCACAATTAAGTGGATCGCCGATGCCACCTGGGCCCGGGCCACGTAGACCGGGATCTCCACGTCCGACATCAGCGAGAGTGTCTCGAGCCGGATCAGCGCGTCCAGCGCCGTATTGGCGTGAACCGTCGAGAGCGACCCGTCGTGGCCGCTGATCATCGACTGGATCAGGTCCAACGCCTCGCCGCCGCGGACCTCGCCCACGATGATCCGATCGGGCCGCATCCGCAGCGAGTTGACGAACAACTGCCGGATATTCAGCCCCCCCCGGCCCCGCCGGTCGGCGTGTCTGACCTCCAGGTACAGACAGTGCCGCTGGATCAGCCGCAGCTCCGAGGTATCCTCGATCACCACGATCCGCTCTTCCTCCGGAATCGCCCGGGATATGGCCCCCAGCAGCACGGTCTTCCCGGTGCCGGTCCCGCCGGAGATCAGAATGTTCTTCCGCAGAAGCACACAGATCTCCAAGAACTCCTGGGCCGCCTCCGACATGCTCCCGAAGCCGATCAGGTCCTCGAAGGTCAGCACCTTGCGCGAGAACTTGCGGATCGTCAGATAGATCCCCGTCCGGGCGCTGGGCGGAATCACGGCGTGCACCCGCGAGCCGTTGGGCAGCCGGGCGTCGAGCACCGGATGCTCCTCGCTGATCTCCCGGCCCACCCACTGGGCAATATTATGGATCGCCGAGAGCAGGGCGTCGTCGCTGGCGAAGCTGGCGGTGGTATGCTCCAGCTTGCCGTGCCGCTCGACATAGATCTCATCGAAGCCGTTGACCATGATCTCGGTCACCGACTCGTCGTCCAGCAGCGGCCCGATCGGCTCGAGAAAGTAGCTGGTAGAAGCTTCAAAGATCGCCTGTCGCGACATGGGACCACCCGTGAGATGCCCTAATGCCCTGACACGCCCTGAGTGTCAGACAAACCGTTTAGCGGGGCCGCTTGCGGCCCGTTGCGACCCGGAGCAGACGCCCACAAACACCTTGCAGCAAGCCGCCCCGCCAGGCAGTCGGTTCAGTCGTACCACCGCAGAGAAGCGCGCAAACGCTTAGCGCCTAACCTCTTCTAGTATGTATGATCCCCAGATCAGGGGCAGAAGTCAAGTCGCGGGCACGGCCCCGGCCATTCGGTGGGGGAGGACAGCGCGTCTCCGATAGCCATCTTGGGGCAGTCATCGCAGCCAGCGTACGGTGCGGAGAGTGGTGACACAATCCGCGTGGGTAACCCGGGAGCCAGGGGGCGACTCTTGACCTTTGACACCCACGACACGGTCGGCGGGAAGCTCCCTCAACCGCCAAGTCAAACTGTAGCCGTTGTCCGCCGCGGGGCGGCAAGCCGCTGGAGAAACGCATTGTAGGAGCCGATTCCAGTCGCCGATTTGGCTTCGGAGGCAATCGCCAATCCTCCGGAGAAATCGGCGACTGGAGTCGCCTCCTACAGTCGTCTCCTTGCAGCTCGAGTACCGAGAACCAACCCCAATCCGCCCGATTCCAGGAGCCATATTGCCAATCATCCCCTCGCGCATCTCCACACTGGGTAAGCTCCAGGGCGGAGAGGCTTGCACCTTCCCGCAGAGAAGGTTATGGTGGTAGCCGATGCCGTTCTGCCGAACCGGGGCGGAAAACGATCCCCGCAACCGGTCACAACAATTCAGAGCCGCGCGCAGAGACGCGGTGGCGCAGAGAAACACGTGGGCTTGACGTTCAACGGAAGGTTCCCATCCCCATTCAGTACAAGAGTATTACTTTTGACGAAGGGTTTCGAGCCGATGTTCTAATCAACCGCCAAGTGCTACTCGAGTTGAAATCGGTTCAGGCCATTTCCCCTGCACACAAGAAACAGATACAGACTTGCCTGAAACTGACCGGTTGCCGACTTGGCTACCTGCTGAACTTTGGAGCAGCCCTTATGAAGGATGGCATCGTTCGTGCGGCGAACGGACTGTCCGATCAATAGAAAACAAGAAACTCTGCGTCTCTGCGCCTCTGCTCACGTTTCAGAGATTCGTCAGCGGTTACCAATCCCCCACCCCACCCCGCAGCAACCTGAGGTGCTATCCCATGCAAGACTCTATCTCGCGTCGATCTCTGCTCCGCCACGTGACCGGCGGCACTCTGGCCGCCGCGGCTGCCGCAACCCTGCCTGGGAGCCTTCGGGCCGCCGAGGCCCCGACCAAGCTCAAGGGCAATATCAACCATTCCGTCTGCAAATGGTGCTATCGAAAGATCCCCCTCGAGGATCTCTGCAAGGCCGCCAGACAAATCGGCCTGAAGTCGATCGAGCTGCTGGGGCCCGACCAGTGGCCCACGCTGAAGAAATACGGCCTGACCTGCGCCATCGGCAGCGGTGCCGGGATGGGAATCTCCAAGGGCTTCAATCGTCCGGAGCTCCACGACCAACTCGTGGACAGCTTCGAGAAGCTGATCCCCAAGGCCGCCGACGCCGGCCTCACAAACGTGATCTGCATGTCGGGAAACCGCGGCGAAATCGACGACGAGCAGGGCATCGAAAACTGCGCCAAGGGACTGAAACGCCTGATGAAGCTGGCCGAGGCCAAGAGGGTAAACGTGGTCATGGAACTGCTCAACAGCAAAGTCAATCACAAAGGCTACCAGTGCGATCACACCGCCTGGGGCGTGAAAGTGTGCCAGCGCGTCGGCTCCCAGCGGATGAAGCTGCTCTACGACATCTACCACATGCAGATCATGGAAGGCGATCTGATCTCGACCATCGAACAGAACGCACAGTACATCGCCCACTATCACACTGGCGGCGTGCCCGGACGGAACGAAATCGACGAGACCCAGGAGATCAACTACCCGGCGGTGATGAAGGCCATCGTCGAGACCGGCTACCAGGGCTTCGTGGGCCAGGAGTTCATCCCCCGCAATCCCGACGCCTTGGCTTCACTGCGAAAGTGCGTGCTGATCTGCGACGTGTAGCCGACCACCGCTGCGGCAGACCATCGAAAGACTGATGGACAATGAACCTCCGGGGGAAGCCGCCTGTAGAAGACTCCACGGACGGGGGCCATCTTCACCGTGCGGCGGAGTCCTTGCCCAGCAGCGCAGGGAGGGCTAAATTACCAATAGGCGGCCGGAGGGTACGCGAATTGGTTAGCAGCCTGACTCGAAATCAGGTGCCGGCTTGCCGGTTGAGGGTTCGAGTCCCTTGCCCTCCGCTTGACGTAAATATCGTCCCCGCAAGGAGTTGCGCCGTGGCGTGTCACGCGACGGATCGTTGTTTCCCATCTTCTCGCACGACCGCGAAGCTCACCGCCGTTTCAGCATCTTCCGCTTCTGGCGTTCCTTTCTGCGTTGTTCCTTGCGGCGGGCCTCCACCTCCTTCCGCCGTTGCCGGTGCTCGGCGGCCAGCCAGGCCAGTGCGCCCTCGGTCTCGGCAAACGCACAATGCAACTCCTCCGCACACACGGCCGCCTCTTCGGGACTGCCCGGGCTGTAGTGCGGAGGCATCGGCAATGGCCGCTGCTGAAGCAGCAACTCGGGGGCGTGCGGATTCGTGCGGAACGCGTCTCGCAGTTCGCGACGAGCAGCCGTCGACCTGCCGCTGAGGCGAAAGGCCAGAAGCGCCCGGGCATACGCCCAGTTGGCCGACTGCTCATCGTGTTCCTTCAACAGCCGGGCGGCCTCCGCGTCGCGGCCCAACCGGAGCAGCTTCGGCATCAGCACGTAGCGCACGCCCTGGTTGTCGTTCGGGTTCAGCCGCAGCAACTCCCGGTAGTGATCGGCCGCCTCCTCAATGCGGTCGTCCTGCTCGAGGCTCTGGGCCAGACCAAACCTCGCCCGCATGTAGGGCCGGGTCGACGAAACTCCCCAGAAATGCCCGGCGTGCTCCTGAAACACCTCCGGTCCCAACGCCCGCTCAGCAGCGGCGACCCCCTTCGTGTAGTTGTCGATCTTGGCCTCCAGCGTGCCGGCCTGTTCGGCCAGGATGACGTAGGCGTCCGCACAATCCGGGCAGATTTCCAGGGCTTTCCGGGCCAACCGCACGCGGCCCCGGCCGTGAGTATCGAACGCCCGGTAACACAGTTCCTGGGCCTCCTCCAGCGGCGTTTCAGGCTGGGTTACCAGGTCGCCGATCTTCCTGCCCGAGAAAAGCTGGGATGCCGCCTGGTTCATTTCATCGACACTCTCCGGCGGGTTCTCACGGAAGTATCGATCCATGTCGGCAAACATCCGTTCGTGGGCCCGCCGGTCCGGCTGGAATCCCCGTTTCATCCACTGCTGAAACGAAGGGGGCTCGAGCAGATCGGGAATGGCCAGCGTTACGGTAGTCGTCCCTTTGAACGTGGTCACTTCCTTATGCCAACGCCCCGAATCTATCTCGGCCTCCGTGGTAGCGGCAAACGCCCGCAACAAACCTTCGACAAACGCCAACCGTTTGCCGGTCGGACGAGCCATTCGTCCCCCGGGATCGTACCGCATTACGGCCGGATATGCCTGGTCGCAGGCAACCGGCAACTCGTGCTTCTCCCACAGGTCGGCATCCCCCGGCGGAATTTCGTCGATCGGATCGAGCGAAAGTTGCCAGAGCCCTTTCTCGTCCAATGTGCCGGAACCATCTTGCGCTCCCCTGCGAAACTGCATACTGTGGGCCGCGCTGCGATAGAAACCCAGTCCGTACGTACTCCTGCCTGCGCCCAGCACGACGGCGTATTTCATCCCCTCCGGGCACTTGGGCTCCTCGATGCGCACCAGGTCGGAGTCGGTCAGATACTGCCAGGGAGCCGCCCGGTAGAAGTCAGCAGCCGCTTCGGCGAAATGCCGCATCTGGTCGACCGTTACGTCTCGGCCCTCCAGCGGACCGGGTAGAATACCAGGGCCACCCAGGACACGCTCCATGTCGGCGAGAACTCGCTCGACGGCCTCCAGCCGGTCGACCAATCGAACCTCGATGTCGGCCGCAGCAAGCTCGTTCGACAGGTACTCGGCCAGGTCTTCATCCCCGACCTCCAGTCGGCCGGGACGGTATCCGCCGAATTCGCTCTGGCAGGCGAAATCGGCCATGACTTCAAGCACGTCTCGCAGACTTGCTTCACCCGGCCGCATCGGTTCGCCGGCATGCACCATGTCGGCGTTAGTGGCCACCCAGATGGGGATGAAGGGACGCCATGGTTGATGGCCTTCCTCGACGACCTGACTCGGCATCTCGAACAGCCCACCTTGCCAAACTTCGCCAGTGTGTTCCGGCAGGGCCTTCAGTCTTTCAATGAGAGATTCCATCATGCCCGGATTCTGCCCGATCTGTCGCGTCTTGGCAAGCACCACCAACGGGCACAGTCCCCCTTTCGGCCCGACCTCCACGACAGCGGCAAAAAACCTGCCTCTGCTCGCTGCCAGACGGCCCAAAGCCGAATCGTGAGCGGTGCTTGCAGGCTGCCGCCGCCGCAGTGAGCCGAATGTAACACTGGTACATTGGGTCAAGATCCGGAACCCGGGATGGATCGGTCTGCCGGCCCGCGGTATCTTGGTGTCAGGATGACGGCGCCGAGACGGTACGCGTCGGACTTCACGAACGGATACGGTCAGGAGAAGTAGTTCGAGTACGATCCCGGCAAACTAACGGGCAAGGCAGGAGGAGAGAAGATGCGGTGCTGGAATTGCGGCAAGGAAATCCCCGAAGCGGCTCAGGCATGTCAGTTTTGCGAGGCAGCCGTGAAACCGGAACCCACGGAGGAGGAAATGGAGGCCGTCCGGGGGATCTTGGAGCAGATGCCTCCGGAAGACCTGGAAGAACTTCAGGCGCTGGTCGGGCAAAGCGAGACGGCCGAAGAGTTCGCCGATCGCATCCTGGTGGGGGAGTGCCCCAAGTGTGGCAGTCTTGAGACCGGCAACTGTGAAAACGATCCGGAGATCGGGGAACTCCTTGTGGGACGCTGCTTCCAATGCGGCCAACTGTGGTGCACCGAATGCAGCCGGTTGCTGGAGCTGGATTCACCCTCCTGCAAGTGCTGGGAGGAAGAACAGTAGAATGCCTTCAGGGGTCCCGCGGGGAAGGTCGTTCGATCTGCGGGACCATGCGTCGGCGGAAGTGCCAGATGGCGATTCCGCCGGCCTCCGACGCGATGAGTCGTCCGTCACCCTCCAGACAGGCGGTGTCGATCAACGGCGGGAAGCAGTCCTCCCGGCCGAAGCTTCAGGGTTCTTTCCATGGGTCCGCTTCCGGGTCCTTGTACAGCCGGGCCAGTGTCGTGTTGAACATCGGCCCGTTGCCGGATCATTATCTCTGAGTTTTCGTGAGGCCGCGTTTCAGCGGCCGTAGTTGGTGGCGAGTAGGGCGAGTAGGGCGAGCAGTTTGCGTTGCAGGTGTGACAGTTCGGTGACCATCAGTTCGGGCGGGCGTTTTCCCTGGGTGAGCACGTGACGCTGAACGCTCTGGAATAGATCGATCAGCCGTCGGAGCCGGCCAGAACCTTTGCGGGGGTGATCAGAACAACGAAAACCCGATCCACTGTCGCATCATCGACGACGCCCGGGCGTTGGTTCTGTGTTGCACTTCACGTTCGCAGAAGAAAACTACGAGAACGGTGATGTATCTCACAGATCGCAGTCGTCCCAGAAACCATAATGCGGGCGTAGGTCATGGTTGCGAAGTCAACGATACCTGACATGCTCAGGGATGGACCGAGGAACGCTGTGGATGAAGACCTTCTCGCGAATCATACCGCTTCTGTTGGCGTGGGGATTGGCGCTGTTTGCGGCGCTCCAGTTGGGCAACGTCCCGGTTGATTGGGGCCACGTCTGTGGTCCTTGGGGTTGTGGCCCGCCGGTGAAGGCCCTGGTCGCTTGGCATGGGTTTTGGGGCATCCTGCTCGCCCTGCCGGTACTGCTTGCGATCGCGTATTGGCCCGGCAGACGCCTTCAGCGGGTGGGCCTTGTGCTCACCGCCGCCGGCTTGCTCGGCCTGGCCGGCATCGCCGTCTGGCAAACCGTCGACTGGTTACCCCGGGTATCCGATTCCTACCAGCGTTACTTCGCAGCACGCTACCTGTTCGTGGTTGCTACGCTAGTCGACGTACCGATCGTTCAACTCACCTTGGCCGGCATCGCCTGCTGGTGCACAGGGACCTTACGTGCTCGTTCGAAGAGGCGGTTCACCCACAACGGTTTCGTGCCAGGCGATTAGGCCGATTTGTCTATTCAGTGTAGACGGGCCGAACAAAGTGCCGATCCATCGCAAAGAGGTGTATCACGAGCCTGCCCCTTCCCCAACCGGTGACAGCTTCCTGCACGAGGTGTAAGATGACGCGGATTCACCCCATGACAATGCCGGCCTCTGACCAGAGTGTGAAGGCCATCTTGCGCGAGATCCGGCTGGTTTTCGGCATGGTGCCGAATCTCTTTAAGACCTATGCCCATCACCCGCCTCTTCTGCAAGCCAACTGGCAAAAGGTCAAGGCGGTGATGTTCGAGGGGAGCTTGAGTCGAAAACTCAAAGAGACGATC
>SDBV01003503.1_pt1 | contig 23105 bp, 29 predicted proteins | sample 2277081 | NCBI WGS metagenome assembly SDBV01 (sample SAMN10402039, study PRJNA504765) | marine sediment metagenome | isolation source: marine sediment core GS10_PC15, 223 cmbsf | place: Arctic Ocean: Southern Knipovich Ridge | collected 2010 | reverse complement strand
TCCTTATTATAAAGAACCGCCATACCTTCAAAAAAATTGAAATACAGCATCAAATGGGATTTAGTCTTTCTATTATTTGAGTCAGTGTTATCTTCTAATATCTTCATCTTCTCGTCTGAACTTTTTGTAGTGTCGTTTATAAATAAAAGTGAGGTTTCAGTAGTTTTCAAAAACGATTCACTATTATAACAATTGAGGTAATCATTACTATTTTTTACTTTTTCATGTTCACGAGAGACACGTATTTGTTCGGCAAGATATACAACAGAGATAGTAGTAACTGCTCCTGCAAGTATCAATATTGTGTCTGCAAGATTTTCTTCCCCTGTAAATAGTAGGTAGAGTACGCTAATTACTAAATAAATCCCAGTAAAAAAAATTACTAGTACGCTGCAAAACAAAACAGTTGTCCAAGCTTTTTTCAAAAAATTTATTTGAGTTTCCACAGCCTTATCTTATGCTCAAAGATTAAAGCTGTCAATACCGTGTCTTGAAGGTAGAACCTCCCTAAAAACCTCTTGCATGAACCTACCTCTTCTGGTATGATATTCCGTTGTTATGTCTCCAAGTCATAGTTGTAAAGCGTTGGTAATATCCTGTATCGATTTTAGGTTTATTACTAATCAAAGAGATTACTTGAATACGTCTGGATTAAAGGATAACTACGATCTAATCACAGTCCCAGGTGCCTCATTGAATATTGAAAAAATAAAAGATTCTATCGATACTTCTTTTAAGCTCCATAACCCAGATGAAGTCTACATTTTTGATCATATAGATTGCGGCGCATACGGCAAGGACAACTCAGAGGAAAGGCATGTCGGAAACCTTTCTTTGGCTAAAGAAGAAATACAATTAATGAATCCAAAGGTAAGTTTAAAAACATTCATTGTGGGATTTGAAGGGGTAAAAGAAATAGACTAATGCACATTGAACTAGCTCCAGAAGTAATTTTTCATATAGGTTTTATGCCGATAACAAATACGCTTCTGACCACTTGGTTTGTTATGACCGTAATTATTGGTTTGGCCTATGCCTCAACCAGAAAGATTGCTTTAGTACCAGGTACACCTCAAGCAGTTATTGAAATAGTAATCGACTGGATCTACGGACTCGGTGAAGGCCTGTCAGACCCTACTCGAGCCAAGAGATTCTTTGGAATAGTAGCTACTTTTTTTATATTTATTATTTTTGCTAACTACCTGGGACTAATTCCTGGTGTTGGGACGATCGGCTTCTATGAATACCATGGACAGGAGAGTGTTTGGGTACCTCTTATTCGACCTATGAATACAGATTTAAATGCAACCTTGGCTCTAGCCTTAATCTCAGTTACTATGACTCATTACTATGCTATCTCCATTTTAGGGATCAAAGCCTATTTAGGTAAGTTCTTTAGCCTTAACCCTGTGTTTTTATTTGTAGGCTTCTTGGAGATCATTGCCGAGTTCACAAAGATTATTTCTCTATCGTTTCGTCTTTTTGGAAATATATTCGCGGGTGAGGCTCTCCTGGTAACCATCTCATCCTTGTTTGCTTTTGTCCTGCCTCTACCTTTTATGGGACTTGAGCTCTTAGTTGGTTTTGTTCAGGCTATGATATTTATGATGCTGACACTTGTATTTATGATTATTCTTAGTGAGAAGGCAGCTGCTCACTAAATTTGAAAGGAGGTGTTTTTGTGGATTTTTCAGTTAGCGGAGGATTAGTTGTAGCCCTAGGCGGTGGTCTACCGGCACTTGCTATTGGTTTAATTGGTATGAAAGCCATGGAAGCAATAGGAAGGAATCCGGATGCTCAAGCAAAAGTCATGCCAGCCATGCTTCTTGGAATGGCGTTCGCTGAAGCTATTGCTATTTATGCGTTAGTTTTAGCATTTATTGGTTAATTAGATCCTAGATGTAAGGTATTCTGGATAAATAAACCATTGTCTCTTACATATTAGATTGTCTAAAATAGATGAAATTATGGAAGTTCTAGAAAATTTTGGAGTCCAACCAGTTCTATTACTAGCTCAGCTAGTTAACTTTGTTATTCTGTTGTTTTTGCTCAAAAAGTTTGCCTACAAGCCGATAATGAAGGTGCTGGATGAGCGAAAGCATAAGATTGAAACTAGCGTGAAGCAGGCACAAGAAATACAAAAACAACTGGAGGAAACCAAGGCTTCGCAAAAGAATATAATAGCTGGGGCCGAAGAGGAATCCACAAAAATTATTGAAGAGACAAAGGAGGCAGCTAAGAAGCTGCAGGAAGAAACCCTGGCTGAAACTAGTAAAAAAGTGGAAGAGGTCTTATTAAAAAATAAGGAAGCTCTTTCGCTTGAGAGAGAAAAGATGGTTAGTGAAGTTAAGGAAAGTATGGCTAATTTGGTGGCAGAAACCACAAAACGAGTACTTAATAAAACCTTGACTAACACTGATAACGAAGATTTGGTTAAGAAGTCCTTAAAAGATCTCGAATCATGAAATATTTTAAAAAAGATCTAAAAATAGCAAAAAATATTTTTGAAACTAGTTTAGAGGATGGCAGGGTTAATGAGACAAAATTGCTTTCCTGGATCTCCAAAATTAGAAAGCTTGGTCCAAAAACAGGTTCAAGATTGTTGCAGGCACTGCTGAAGCTTGTTTCTGCCCATTATCAGAGACAAACACTAGTTGTAGAGAGTGTGGATCACCTGCAGCCTAGATACTTGAATTCTATAAATAACATTTTTAAGGAAAAACTTGGAAAACCACTAAGAACCGAATTTAGAAAAAATGAGTCTCTAGTTGCTGGAATCAAAATAACGGTTGGAGATACTGTATGGGATTATTCTGTAAGTAACTCTTTGGAATCATTGAAGGAGGTATCACATGGTTGATATTGTAGGTGAGATAAAAAAGGAAATAGCAAATCTGCAGACAGAAGCAAAAAATAAAAATATTGGGGTTATTACTGAACTTGGAGATGGTGTTGCTAAAGTTGAGGGTCTCTCCGAGGTTGCCTATAACGAGCTGGTCGACCTGCCGTATAATCTACGCGGTCTAGCCCTAAACCTGGAAGAAGCCAGTGTTGGAATTGTTGTTTTTGGCGATTACACTAAATTGTCCGAAGGAGATGAAGTAAGATCGACCGGAAAAATTCTTCAGGTTCCGGTTGGCGAGGCTTTAGTGGGCAGAGTGATCAATGCCTTAGGTGAACCGGTGGATGGGAAAGGGCCCATCAACTCTAAAGAAGCCTTCCCAGTTGAAAAAATAGCACCTGGTGTTATTAGTCGAGAACCCGTAAGCACTCCCCTGCAGACTGGGCTCAAAGCAATCGATAGTATGATCCCAATCGGCCAAGGTCAGCGTGAACTGATAATCGGCGATAGGGGTCTTGGCAAAACTGCCATTACCACTGATACCATTATAAATCAAAAATCTACCAACGTTACCTGTATTTATGTAGCCGTTGGTCAAAAAACTTCAAAAATTGCTCAAACAGTAGCTACCTTGGAAAAAGCCGGGGCCATGGAACACACCATTATTGTCTCCGCCCCCGCAACAGACTCAGCCACCATGCAGTTTATTGCTCCTTATGCTGGATGCGCCATGGGTGAGTACTTCATGGAAAAGGGTCAGGATGCCTTGGTTATCTATGATGATCTCACCAAACACGCCTGGGCCTACCGTCAGCTTTCTCTACTACTCAAAAGACCCAGTGGAAGGGAAGCCTATCCCGGAGATGTATTTTACCTCCACTCAAGACTCCTGGAACGAGCCGCCAAGATGAATAAAGACCACGGTGGCGGGTCTCTGACGGCTCTGCCTATAATTGAAACTCAGGCTGGAGATGTTTCTGCCTATATCCCCACCAACGTTATCTCGATTACCGACGGTCAGATTTATCTTGAAGGCGACCTGTTTTACGCAGGTATCCGACCGGCGATAAATGTTGGTCTATCGGTATCACGGGTAGGCGGATCGGCTCAAATAAAAGCCATGAAGCAAACCGCAGGTTCCCTTAGACTGGATCTTGCTCAATACCGGGAATTGGCCGCCTTTGCTCAATTTGGATCAGACTTAGATGAAGCAACCAAAAAGAGACTTGAGCGTGGTAAAAGAATCGTCGAGATATTGAAACAACCCCAATACATGCCTATGGCTGTAGCAAAACAAGTCGTAATAATATGGGCCGTCACCAAGGGACACTTAGATGATATACCAAGTGAGAAAATACTGGAGTTTGAGGAGAAATTCCTGGACTTTATGAGTGTGCGAAGAAAGAAGGAACTTGAGACGGTAGCCAAGGAGAAGGTCTTGTCGGAAAAGGTAGAGAAGGATTTTGAAAAATCAATTGAAGAATTTAAGAAAGGTTTCAGGGTCGAATGAGTAACGTGAAAGAGATTCGCAAACGCATTAAATCAATAAATAATACGGCTAAAATCACCCACGCTATGGAAATGGTAGCCGCTGCCAAGATGAAGAAAGCGCAAGATTTAGCCAACAGCGGAAAACCCTATTCTGAACTTATAAATAGAGTCCTTCGTCGTATTTCCAATAGAATTAATCCTGAACTCCACCCTTTACTGGCCAAAAGCCAAGGTGACACCTCAGCAGTGATATTTTTCTCAACCGACAGAGGCCTGGCTGGAGCGTTAAACAGCAACTTATTCAAAGAAGTAGGCACACTTATAGGCAGCCTGAAATTCCTAACTATTGGCAAAAAAGCAGCCAGTTTCGTTACGAAAACAAAAGGTGATCTAATTGCAGATTTTCCTCAAACGGAGAAACCAACCTTGGAAAGTGTTCGACCCATTTCCAGATTGATTATTGACGGCTTTCTTTCCGGGGAATTTGATCAGGTACACGTTCTCTATACTGAATTTATCTCTACCCTCAAACAAGAAGCCAGGGTTAGACAAATACTGCCTATCGTTGATAGAAAAGTACTGGCCAAACTTGCCAAAGAAGCTGAGGAAGTGGAAGTATCCGAACCCCTATTTGAGCCAAACCCGGATGCAGTCCTAGAAACAATCCTGCCTCAATATATTTTGATGGAGCTCTATCAGGTTTTACTGGAAGCAAAAGCCAGCGAACACTCGGCTCGCATGATTTCCATGAAAAATGCAACCGACAATGCCAAGGAACTAGGCGATGATCTGACTCTAGAATACAACGGCATTCGCCAGGCAGCTATTACAACTGAGATTCTTGATATTAGTACTGCCCAGGCGGCAATGGAGTAATTATGAATAAAGGTACCATTACACAAATTATTGGTCCGGTAGTTGATGTAGAGTTCAAGGAGAAGACCCCCAAAATTTATGACTCCTTAGAGGTAGAAAAAGGTGAGGAGAAAATTATCCTGGAAGTCCAGGCCCATTTGGGTGATCATCTAGTTCGTTCTGTGGCCATGGGTGCTACCGACGGGCTCAAGCGCGGTCAGGAAGTGGTTGATATGGAAGCACCTATTTCAACTCCGGTCGGAGAAGAGGTTCTGGGAAGAATCATCAACGTCACCGGACAACCTACCGATAACAAAGGTGCGATAGGCGCTAAGAAAAGATACCCAATTCATCGCCCCGCCCCTCCTCTAACCGAACAGGAAACCAAGCAGGAAATGCTCGAAACTGGAATAAAGGTTATCGATCTAGTGGCTCCTTTTATTAAAGGAGGCAAGATTGGTGTCTTTGGCGGAGCCGGTGTTGGCAAGACAGTTATTATTCAGGAATTAATTAACAATGTAGCCAAGAAACACGGCGGTTACTCTGTTTTTGCTGGGGTTGGTGAGCGGTCTCGAGAAGGAAATGATCTCTATAATGAGATGAAAGAAGCAAAGGTTTTGGATAAGCTTGCTATGGTATTTGGTCAAATGAATGAGCCGCCTGGTGCTAGATTGCGCGTTGGGTTAACGGGACTGGCTATTGCTGAATATTTCCGAGATGAGAAGAATCAGGATGTTCTTTTGTTTATTGATAATATCTTTCGCTTCACCCAAGCTGGAAGTGAAGTATCGGCTCTTCTGGGCCGAACACCTTCGGCGGTAGGCTACCAGCCAACCTTGGCTTCTGAGATGGGTGCTCTTCAGGAAAGAATAACCTCCACAAAGAAAGGTTCTATCACCTCCCTGCAGGCAATTTATGTTCCGGCCGATGATTATACTGATCCGGCACCGGTAGCAACCTTCGCCCATCTTGATTCAACGATTGTGTTGGAAAGGTCCTTGACTGAGCAGGGTCTCTACCCGGCGGTGGACCCCTTGACCTCAACTTCTAGGGCTCTAGATCCTAAAATAGTGGGTCAAGAACACTACAGTGTTACCAATAATGTACAGAAAGTCCTGCAGCGCTACCGGGAACTGCAGGATATAATAGCCATTTTGGGGATCGAGGAATTGTCAGACGAAGATAAAGTAACCGTCACCAGGGCCCGCAAAATACAAAGATTCCTGACCCAGCCTATGTTTGTTGCTGAGGCTTTCACCGGACGGTCAGGAAAATACGTACCCATTGCTGAGACTGTTAAAGGTTTCAAGAAAATACTGGATGGAGAATACGACGACGTTGATGAGAGTAAATTCTATATGCAGGGAACGATTGCTGAGGTTAAAAAGTAACGAGTATTCGTTAATTAAAGATTGACCTATGAAACTAACCCTTACCACACCTGAGAGAACAACCTTTGAAGGAGAGATAGATCAGGTAACTCTCCCCACCTCTTTGGGGCAAATTACTGTTTTACCAGGACATATGTCCACTGTTACTCAACTAGAGCCAGGTGAACTGGTGGTAAAAAAGGACAGTAAGGAAACAAACCTTGCCTCAGGATTTGGGTTTGCAGAAATTACTGGTGAGCAGGTTTCAGTTCTTACTGATCTTGCTGAAGAGGTAGGAGAAATCTCTGAAAAGGAAGCAGAGGAAGCACGAAGACGGGCTGAAGAAGCCTTGCAGAACAAGGAAAGACTCTCCGGTGAAGAGTATGCTGCCGTTGCGACCGCTCTAGAAAAATCTCTGGCTCGACTTCGAGTCAAACGCCGCCACCGCGCTAGATAATCCCAATTTCTGTTATAATCGCGTCAAATGGGCAGTAAAAACTGTTGTTTGCGATCCCAAGGAATGTCCCATAAAATTGCCGGTATTGTTGTAGAGGATGGTAGAGTTCTTTCAGTAAGAAAGAAAAATACCAAGGAATTCATAATGCCGGGCGGAGGTCATGAGCTAGGTGAAACATACAAAGATACTCTTCGTCGGGAACTAAGAGAAGAAATCCAGGTTGAACTCCTGAAGCACAAGCTCCTTGGTACCTTTAGGGACAAGGCAATTTGGTCAGATGAACCACTGCTTGCGCATGTTTACCTTGTAGAAATTTCTGGAGAACCCTCTCCTAGTTCTGAGATTATTGAACATGTTTGGCTGAATAAAAACTTCAAGAAAAAAGGTTATGAACTAGGTTCGATTTTAGAATTTTCTATTATCCCAAGACTGGTTAAACAAGGATTAATGTAAAATATGAAAAGCCAAAGTCCGATTGCAGTCGCAGTCATTGTTGAAGAAAATAGAAAAATTCTTCTTGTAAAAGAAGCCAAACCGCCAGCTCAAGGAAAATGGAACCAACCTGCAGGAAGATTAGAACCCAACGAATCTATAAAGGAAGGTGCTTTGCGAGAGGTAAAAGAAGAGACTGGCTTCGACGTTGAACTAACTGGATTAGTAGGTATTTATGATGAATTATCAAAGCCAAAGCAGAGACTAAGATTTATTTTTAAGGCTAAACTCAAAGACTTAAAGCAAGAAGAATATTCTGAAGATATATCAAAGGTTAAATGGTTTTCTAAGGACGTTTTGAATAAACTCAGCGAGAAAGACTTTGCATCTGAAGTAACTTATCAATCGATTAAAGATTATCTGTCTGGAAAATACTATCCCCTTACTCAAATTACCTAATCCTTTAGGAGTACCTAACTTTAAAGGTTTATATATATGTTTGGTAGGAAAACTCTAAAATATTGAATCGACGCGCGCCTGAAGAGTGCAAGTCTTGCAGGCGCACGAAAGTGTATGATCCTTCCCCGTTTGGAATTATGTCTTCTTCCGATGCTTGACCCAATTAGGCCAGAAGTAGAAGACGACGTAACTGACCCCGAAAAGGAAAAGCGTCACAGACGTACCCACACCTAGAGCGAAAAAGAAATCTAAAAAGTTGTTTCTTGTCCTTTCGGCATGAATAATAACCGTGCCATCAGGAGCCCACTGGTAGCGCAGAATCTCTTGATGCATGCCCACGCTCTTGATAGTCTGTTCAGTTACATGGGTTTCCATACCATATTGGCATTTACTGCACACTTCAGTAGCTACCAGAATCATCGAAACCTCATGCGTCCCGAGTTTAATAGCCCGAACAATAGGCTCAAACTGTTTCATAAACTGGTCAAAAGGCTCCGTCTCAACCCAGAAACTATACCCACCACTAGGGATCTCAAACGGCGCTGGTTCGCCGGCTAGCTCGGGCACTTGGAAAGTCTCAACTTGCTTCTCTACCTGAGGCGGAAAGTATCTAACCCCAAGAAGCGTGAAGCCGCCTATGACAATCACGAATATCACAAGCAGACCAACCCAGAACCGAGAGTCAGCACGCCTTCCTTCTTTCTCTCTTGCCATGTTTCTCCTCCTTACCTCTTCCTATTCCCTGGTTTCTTTGTTGGGTGACCCTGGTGGCGCACCCCCTGTGATCCTCCTACACTGCCACAGATACTCCTTCGTTGTCGGTATTATAGAATTTGGCTGATTGTCTGTCAAACTTTGATAGTTAGATTTGATCGATAGATTATGTAGTTTTCAAAAACATACTTATCTAATCTTTCTACTTCTCTTCCAAAATCGTCACTATTGTTGGACGATATCAGGAACATCTGGTATAAACTCAACTCGTTTGATTTCAGCTCAGCAAACCTAAATCGCTTTTTCACTCCCATTCAATAGTAGATGGTGGTTTATTGCTAATATCGTAGACTATTCTGTTTATACCCTTTACTTCCCCAACAATCCTTGAGGAAATCTTTCCTAAAACCTCGTAAGGTATCTTGGACCACTTTGCCGTCATCCCATCACTCGATTCAACAATTCTCAATACAATAGTTTCGTCGTAGGTTCTGTTATCACCCATAACCCCCACAGAGTTTATAGGCAAAAGAACAGCAAAAGCTTGCCAGACTTTGTTGTATAAGTTTGCTATTTTCATTTCTTCATCAACAATTATGTCAGACCTTTGTAATAAATCGACTCTTCTCCTTGTAACCTCCCCAATTATACGAACTGCTAGACCAGGGCCAGGGAATGGTTGTCGGTAAACTATTTCATCTGGCAATCCTAGGTTATGGCCTACCTTTCTTACCTCGTCTTTAAAAAGTTCCCGAAGAGGTTCAATAAGTTTCAACTTCATATTTTTGGGTAACCCACCAACGTTGTGATGCGATTTAATCACTACAGATTGGTTAGTATTGATAGAAGACTCGATAACGTCTGGATACAAAGTTCCTTGAACTAAATATTTAACTCCTTTTATCTTTTTAGCCTCCTTCTGAAAAGCCCTTATGAACTCAGCTCCAATAATCTTTCTTTTTCGTTCTGGGTTAGTGATATTTTTCAATTTAGATATGAAAATTTCACCGAGACGAATAGATTTTACATTTAAGTTCATTCTTTTATATGCTTTCAGAACTTCTTCATACTCACCTTTCCTTAGTAACCCAGTGTCGACAAAAATACACAGTTGCCGTTTCCCAATAACTCTAGCTACTAAGGTGGCCGCAACAGTAGAGTCAACCCCGCCTGATAAAGCACAGATTACATTACCCTGCCCAATGCTTTCCAGTTCTTTTATCTTTGTTGCAACAAATGACCTTGCTTTCCAACTTCGTTCAAGACCACATATTTTTACTGCAAAGTTCTTGAGAATAGCCTTGCCTTTCTCAGTGTGACTAACTTCTGGGTGGAATTGAACTCCGTATATGTGTCTCTTTGAGTTTTCAATAGCAGAAATTGATGACTTATTGTTTGCTGTAACTACAAATCCCTTAGGTAACCTTTTTATTTCGTCGCCGTGACTCATCCAAACCTCTATATTTGTCGGTAAATCATTAAACAGTTTACTTTTAGTATTCAAGTTTATAATTGCTTGGCCATACTCTCTTTGGCTGGAAGGTTTTACTTGCCCGTTTAACTGATGAGCTATTAGTTGAAGGCCATAACAAACACCTAGTATAGGAAGACCTAAGTCAAAAATATTTTTGTCAGGTAACAAAGCATTGGTGTCATAAACAGAATTGGGTCCTCCAGATAGTATTAAAGCTTTGGGTTGTTGTTCTTTTATTATTATTGCGGAAGTATCAAAAGGAATAATTTCTGAGTAAACATTTATTTCGCGAAGTTTTCTTGCAATTAGTTGGGTATATTGTGAGCCAAAATCAATTATGAGGACTTTATCTTTTTGAGCCGCCATAATTAATTATACAGTAATTAGTAGCAAATCTTCAATAATTCGAATTATTGAATCGACGCGCGCCTGAAGAGTACAACTCAAGCAGGCGCACGAAAGTGCTGGATCTCTTTCCATTCAGCGCCAAAACACAGTAGTGTACAGTATGACCACCACGCCTGCAACGACCGCTACAAAGGCGATGAGTGTAGCGGGATGATCACCAAATTCTTTCTCGGTGTGAATCACAACTGAACTTTCCCCCGCGCGCTCGACACCAGTGATCGTTTCTCTATAACGGGGTCCCTTGAGGACTTTTGTTGCAAAGACCGTCACTTCAACACCGGGTCGGCACTCAAGGCATCTCTCAGTCGCGGCAAGATACACCCATACCGCTGTTCGCGTTTGTGAGATCGCCACTAGACTAGGTTCGCGATGATCGGTAAACCCATCGAAAACCTTCTTCTTAGCGTCCGCTCCAAACGAAATCCCGCCGCTTACAGTAACGAGATTAAGACCGGCCAACTCGGGCACCTCCACGCTATAGCTTTGGGCTTCGGTGCGAGGTTCCTCGGGAAAAAACCGATAGCCAAAGATCACTCCTCCAAGCCCTATACTCAAAAGCACAACGGCCAAACCGAACCAGAACCAAGGTCTTTCTCTCACTATATGCTTTAGCATGAGACTCTCTTCTCACCTTTCATGATTCGCCTCCTTTTGAATCCTCAACTACGTTTGGAGGACCAGTCGCACACGCTCCTCCATACCGAAGGAAGGAAGATCATACCCACCACAGAAAGTGCGGTCAGCCCTAGATAGCCAATGGACAAGTTAACCACGTTCTTGCTAGCGTAGATGTCCAAGGTGCCGTCAGAGGACCACTCGATGCGATCAACCTTATAAACACTTCCCACATCTGCGACTTCCTTCTCGGCTACAACAGCCTTTATCTGGCCAGGATCTTCCTCATTGATCTCCGTGCCTATCAGAAAAACCCTGGCTATCTCGCCCCTCTGATTGGTGACTTTTGTAACTTCAGAGGCAGTCTTTCCCTCAAACCAATCAAAGAGCACTGATTTAGCGTTAGCGAAAGAAACATTGCCTTTTAGGGACAATGGCGGGGTATCACCGGCAAGCTCAGGTACTTGAATACTCACCGCTGGGTTTTCCACTGCCGAAGGAAAACAATCAATACCGTAGAACACTGCGCCTAGGACAACCGCCACAATCAGCACAATCTGGCCCCCAGTCCTCATGATTCCCCCTCTCCTCACCCTTATCATGTTGTGCCTCCTTCCTTACTCACCTTACGAAACGCCGTGCTTCCTGCGCGACCGACCACTTCTCATTTTAGTCAATTGTTGTTTATGTTTTCGGCTTCCTCCATTCTCTAACTTCTTGTTGCCTTTTTTCCCCGACTTTCGACCTCTCCCTTTTCGTGCCAAGTTGTGATCTCCTACACTGCCACAGTTATTCCTTCGTTGTCGGTATTATAGGATTTGGCTGATTGTCTGTCAAACTTTGATATCTAGATTTGATCGATAGATTATGTAGTTTTCAAAAACTAACTTATTTAATCACTTCAAACGTACTTGTACAAATTTGGCACAAGCACTCCTATTTTAAATGGGATCTTCTTTGCCTAAAAATATCCTCGGATTGACAGGCAGTCCATATACGTTAATTTGAAAATGCAGGTGAGGACCAGTGGCCCAGCCGGTGTCGCCTTCTATCCCGATCACTTGAGTAGTAGTGGTAATCTCCTGGCCTTTATATACAAGCACCTTGTCCAGATGGGCATAGATAGAGGTAATGTTATTACCATGATCAATGACGACGTGTTTTCCATAACCCCAAGATATTTCCCCTACGTAGGTGACTCTTCCGGGCATGAGGGCGACGATGGGATCACCTACCTGGCCATACGGGTTGGCAATATCAATACCTGAATGGAATGGTTGGTAGGGCCAGTTTGACTCTCCAAATTCCAGGGTAATTACTCCCTTCACCGGCCAGACGACGGTGGTCTCGATTTGGTTGACTACACTTCCTGTGGCAGGATCACGAATCTCAACTAGTTTGGTTATTGGGTTAAAGGTAGCCAGACTATCCGAGATGATATCAATACCGGTATTGGTCAGAAGAATAACGGCAATTACAGGCAAAAGAAGAACGGCTAGGAAAGAGAGTGTGACAAAGTAGAGCTCCCTTCGAAAAGACCAGATGGTGCCAATTTTTGAGAAAGTTAAAGCGTTCACTGTCGCTAGATATAAATCTCCCTAGGGTCAGTGGTAAGAAGAGGATGCTCTTTTTCAGAAGCTACAATCTTGAGAGCTACATGATTTTGATCTGCAATAATTAGGGCCTCTCCCCGATCACAGGTCAGAAGGAGGTGCTCTTCATACTCACTTAGTTTGAATTCACTAACTACCTTTCTGATAGTGGTTGTATCCTGTCTCATTAGAATTCGAAGCGACGACTGGGAGGCTATGGCCCGGCCGTATTCCTTTGTAAGAAAATCGTTTGCCTGCTGGGAGATTATGGTTACTCCCAGGTAATATTTTCTGGCCTTTCTAACGAGACTGGATATAAATCTGGCACTTTCTTCATGTTCTAGGAGCATCCAGCCTTCATCTATTACCAGGACTCTCTTTTGCGGGTAGGACCTAACCTCAGAATTCACGTAGTTAGCCACCACCAGCATCATTATTTGTCTAAGCGACTCACCAAGGTCTTTGATATCAAAGATGACCAGCCTGTTATTTAGGGCAATATTGGTTTGGGAATCAAAAACTTGGGCCAGAGACCCTCTGACAAACTTCTCCAGCCTATCACATAGGTCTTTTTGCTTCATATCTTTTAGAACCTTGTAGAAATCCTTCAGGAGAGGATAGGTTCTTTTCCTTGGTTTTCTGCCTCTTGGGCTTCTATTTTCTTTGGGTTTATATATGTAGTTAAGCGAGAAGCCTTTCTCTTTGTAGGTTTGGATAATGGCCTTATCAACCACCCCCTTTTCCTCAGCCCTTAATCTGCCCACCATCAGAGAGATAATCTCCGTCAAATCCTGGATATGCTCGGCCAGATCATTGTCTCCTCCATAGGAGTTTGTTGAGTAGTCAAAAGGGTTAATCTTCTCTTTTGATTTTGCCGAGAGTCTGATATAGGTGCCGTTGACGGAAGCAGCTAGTTGCCTATACTCACTCTCCGGGTCAATCACAATGACTCTGGTTCCCTGCATGAGTTGTCTTAGTATCTCAACTTTTGCAGTGTAGCTCTTACCGCTGCCTGACTGGGCAAAGATTATACTGTTGGCGTTGTTTAAGGAGAAACGGTTGATAATTACCAGGGAATTGTTTGACTTGTTAATACCGTAGAGTATCCCTGACTCCTGCACCAATTCCGAGGAAACAAAGGGGAAGGTAAGAGCGGCTGAGGAGCTGTCCAGGTTTCTTCTTTGACTGAGCTGGTTTTCGGCTCTGGGCAGAGTAGATTGCAGGCCCTCAATCTGCTGGAAGATAGCGGTTTTGATGTAAAAGAGCCTGGTGGACATAGTTGTTTCAAGAAGAGTGGTAATCTTGTTAAGCTCACCCAGATTAGCAGCAGTTAAGGTCATGTAGATTGCAACCTGGAAGAGTTTTTCCTGGCCTCTTTGGATTTTATCTTTGAGTTCTATCGCCGACTGCAGTGGGTCGGTCAATTCTGACCCAACCACTTTACCGTCTTTTAGCATCGCTCTTTTGGTTGATTCAAGCTCGGTAATCTTTCGGTTTAGTTTCGGCAGGGCAAGGTGTGAATCCACCTGTTCGATATGGTATGAAATATCGATATTATGGTTGAAGTTAACCAGCATGTTCAGCCAGCCAGTTGAAGCTACGTATGGATAGGCGGATATAAAAAGAGTTCTAATAACCCTATCCTCCAGCTGAAGGTAGGTGGAGTTCTCCAAAAGTCCAGAATACGAAATTAGATCGACCTGGTCCTGCTCGCCAAAATGATATTCAAAGGATTTTTTGAAAAGATCTCTTTTTGAGTGCTTTTTGGCTCGTATTACTTTCTTTAATTTTTTGAAGCTTGCTCTACTTAAGGTAGCTATCTTTAACATCCTAAACCTCCTGGTTTTGCAAAAGCATCTCTATTGTCTTTCCTTTGAGCTCTTGTGTTTTAGCTTGGGTAGGATTATAGAAACTGTAGAAAAGGTCAAGAACCTCCAGGCTCTCCAGAGTTCTGGCCCTCATGCCCAGCTTCTCCAATCCTCTCAAAACGATATCCTTTTGCAGGTTCATTTGTTCAACTACCAGGGAAAAGCCTTTATTCTTGCCCGTGTGCTTGTAAGGGATTATGATGTAAAAGCGTCTTGAGAGGATTTTATTGCCGGCCACCAGGTTTTTGATAAAAGTGGTGTAGTTATCAATTTGATGCTTATATACCTTTTCTTTTTCACTGTCACGGCTTCTCTTAATCTTTTCTAAATAACCCTCGATATCTACCTCTCTGACTCTTACCAAAATTTGAAGCTGACCGGTAAGGGAATTTAGGAAATTCTCAAAGGACTCAATCAACACATCCTGCTCGGCCTCGCTTTTCAACTCGAAGTTTATCGATGAAGTTTCAATAACCAGCCTATACTCCTCACTGGGAAGGGTGAGAATGCCATCCCTTACTTCTTTAATTCGAATTTGCCTTCTGGAACTTACTTTATTTTCGTTTTTGTTCAACAGCCACATGAAGGCTTCCTTTCTTTCCCGACTTCAAGGAAAAGCTGTATTTTGGATTAGCTATCAGGTTCTCAAGCCTAACTAAGCCCCTGATGGAAAAGCCCGCCTCTTCCTCTTTTACCTCTTTATCTACCGATAGTTTGTTGGAAGCAGCTTTTTTCTTCTTCTCAAAGGAAGGTAGATCTTGGGTTCTTAGGAAGTTTTCGTTTTTGTTAAATACGTAATATTTAGGCCGGGTGTTATAGCGAAAGATAATAACAAGCCAGTGAAGAAGTACTTTGTCTTTAATTCGAAAGGAGAGCACCCCGCACAAGACAGAAACAATAAGCACTAAGGGCAGCTTATACCAGATAAATTCAAGTCTTGGCGAAAGTAGTGTATAGACCCCGGCTGCCCAAAAGACGGGCAGCATCAGTAGTAAAATCTGGGTAAGGTTGAGATTTCCGGCAATTTTATCCTCGACAGTAGTAATCTGGGCTGGTATTACCTGTGTTTTCATGCTCCGACCACCTTTCCTGGCGTTTTAGCTATTCTTCGACTACCCGAAGTTACCGCCTGACTTGAAGAGGAGGTCTTGGCGGTTGAAATCACGTTTATAATCTCCCCGCCGACTTTTCGAATCAGTCCGTTTCCGCTGGTGTAGAAAACTAGCTGCATCATGATAGAGGGTGTCTTAAGAAGAGTAAAGAGGAGTCCTACCCCAACCAGAATTGAGATAAGGGAGTTGGTGCCGACCTGTCCGGGAATGGCCAGGAAGGCTGAAGCAAGCTGGATAATCACCACGTGAACAAAAACTGTATAGATAGCAATAATGTAGGTTTTAATTGAAATTTCGGCAAAAGCGGCAAACTTAGGTAGTGTCCAGAGGAGAAATATAAAAGGAGCCAGCACGGCGCCAAGAGAGATGATGATCAGGCGTGAGATGTAAAATAAAAGTAGTACCACGGCAACAATTATGAAGAGGAGCATGAAGATAAGGGTTATCAGGGGACTTGAGCCGGTAGAAAGTGCAGTCGGGTCAAAGGCATTTAAAACCCAGGCACTGTTAATACCACCCGTGGCCCCAAGTACTGCATTCACCAAAGTGTTGCAGCTTAAAACCAGCCAGTCGGCCAGAAAGATTGAGGTGTTGGCTCCCAGAAAAGCCAGACCGATTCTTGGCAGCAGCACCTTTAGCTCCACCTCTTCAAAACCAAAAGTAGTGGCACTCATTAGGTGAAATCCAAGAAGAGCAATAATCAAGGCAAAAAGAGAGTTGGTGATTCCGACCATGACCAGCCAAAAGTTGAAGACGACTGAATTACTGGCAAGAGAAGGGGTGATGGTTAGAAAACTGATAATGCCATCAGTTAAGGGCTTGGTGGCACTTTGGACAATATTTTGCAGGAAACCGGAGATTGCATCTAGAAGAACCTGAGTCAGGCCGCTTGAAGGAGACTCTGGTTCAATAGGGGTTAGTTTTAGCTGGGTAGTAGTTAAATTCCCCGCCGGGGTGGTAAAGACACTACTAAGGAGGGAGGCTACTAAGGCTGCTCCAAGAATCAAAACTAGGCCCAGGGCGGCATTTCGAATAGTTGTCTTGGCACTTTCTATGGCTCTTGGGTTACCTGAAGAGGTAATATATGTGTAGCCGCCTTTGATTAAGAAAAAGGTGGTAGCAGCGGTGGCAATGATAATTAAGGAACTTAGTGTTTGAGTAGTAAAAGCGGCAACGTCACCGTTACCGGCGGCAGAGACAGGAGAGGCAGATATTAAAAATATTGCTGCAAAACTTAAAATCTTTAATATCATCATTAAGTAACACCTAGCCTTACTTACTAACCAAAGGCACTGGTGGCCATTTGGGTAACTATATTACTTAGAATAAATGCTCCCAGAACAATAGCTAAGCCGACTGACGAATACAAAATGGTCCTCTTTGACCTATCCAGGGCTTCGGGATTGCCGGAACTGGTTATGTAGCCGACACCACCCCAAACAAAGAAACCGGTTGCCACTAAACCCGAAAGCGTGACCAGTACCTGAATAATGTTTTGGATAAAGTTTTGTATTTTGGAGACGTCACCAGATTGAGCAAGAGTAGGAGAAGCGGCTGCTAGGAAAAGTACGGTAAGAGCCTGTAGAATTATTAGTTTCTTCATGTCTTCACCCCCTCTCGGTGGATAAAAAACAAAAACTGCCCTTTCAGACAGTTTCGGAACAAACAATATATAATTGCGTCAATTTATATCAGATAACTTTTGATAAGTCAAGGGGGTACATTCGCAGTGGAAATTCACCACTAAGGGGCTTTATGGGTACGGATTTTCTTTAGTAAGAATATAAAGATAAATCCTTTTGTTTAATTTAAGGTCTTTTAGGATTGACTAAGGCCAATGTCAAGTAATTTGGCTCGCTCTGGTGGACTATGTTGAAACTTTTTACCAACAAAAAACTAGCCTTTCAGCTAGCTTCTTGTCCTAAGAAAACTCAGTGCGTCTATCCTTATTGACTATAATTTAAAACGGGGACTTTTAGGACTTGGTCTGGTTTTTCGTTACTTTGAACAAGTTCGTCAATCTTTTTTGAAATTTCTGCAGAATAGTATTTCTCACCACACTGGCCACATACCTCTACTGGCACGTCTTTAATCACATAAAGGTTGCCCTCCCAACGAAAGTCTACATCAATATTTTTTATTTGGGTTGTTCCTTTACAGAAATAACATTCTCTCATATTCGGTCTTTTACCTTTTTGCTCCTTGTTTTGTAATCCAACCATTTAGGAGGTTTTGGTTCATAAACTGTTACTATCAATATTCTATCATCTCTTTTACCACAAACAACATGTAAGTTTCTACCTTTAGGTTTGACTCCGATCAAAACACTTTCACCTCTAGGATCCTTTAGATAACTTTCAATAATTTCACCAGATAAGATTGTTTCTTCAATCTCCTTTATCGCTATATGTTCTGCTTGCCTTTCCACATGAGCATGCTCCGAGAGGTCATACTCGCCATGCTTAATTTTACTTCTAATTTCTTCCAAGTCCATCTGGATAGATTAAATCATAAAAGAAGCAGTCTAAACAAGCAGTTGTGTGGGAGATATTAAGTAGCAACTGGCTCCTACTACTCGAAGTACTTAGAACCTTTGACTGGAGTTTCTACCAACAAAAAACTAGCCTTTCAGCTAGCTTCTAGTCCTAGAAAACCTCAGTGCGTCTATCCTTAAGGTTAGAAAAGATAAATTCTGTAGCACAGAGTAAAGAGCCAGCAAGCCTTTGTTCTTTTTTGTGGGCAAAGCTTCAGGTTTACCCCTATTGACAATTGTTACCAAAACTATATAATTGTAATACAATGAGTAGAACAATTTTACAGGTACCAGTTTCAAAAGAGTTAAAAGAAAAGGCGGAAGAAGCAGCCTCTAAACAAGGTTTCTCTTCTCTCCAAGAGTCCGTGCGCATTTTTTTAACTGAGCTTTCCCAAGGAGGCCTAAAGATTTCCTTTGAACCAGTGGTTAGATTGACTCCAAAAGCAGAAAGACGTTATGAGAAATTAACAGAAGATGTAGAGTCAGGGAGAAACGTTGAGTCGGTGAGAAATGTTAAGAATATGATGTCCAAGCTGAATGAAAATTAGTTACCATAGGAATTTTAAGAAGAATTTCCGCAAAAGAATCTCACCACACGAAAACTTAGTTAAAAGATTTGAAGAAAGGTTAGGGCTTTTTCTCAAAGACCCCAAAAACCCAATCCTCCAAAACCATGCCTTAGTGGGAAAAAGAATAGATTTACGAGCATTCTCTATAACTGGAGACATCAGAGTGGTTTATTTTGTAAAAGGTGGCGAACTTTACCTATTAGATATTGGCACACACGCTCAAATTTATTGAAAGTTATATTAAGTAGCAACTAGCTCCTACTACTCGACGTACTTATAACCTTTGATTGGAGTATTTACCAACAAAAAACTAGCCTTGATTATTTCAATCAAGGTGTATTTCCTTTGAAAGGATAAACAAATTCCTAAATTTATGTTAACTTTAGTTAGCCAATTAGGGAGGTAATTCTTTTTCAGAATATGTTTGTGGAAGCGAAAAGATATTTATAAAAGTATTCTAAAACAGAGCGCAATATGAGTATATACAGCAAAATAAACAGGGATTTTAAGAACTATCCATTTGGGATAGCTCTAAAGTTTTTACTAGCAAGGGAATTGATTACTAAACTCTCTTTCTTTATTCCCAATAAGTATCTCCTGATTAAATACTTCGGAGGTAAGATTTACCTGAATTTAAAAGAATCGCCTATGGTAAGGGAAAGTGCGTTAGGGATCTTTGAATATTGGAAGATACCACTTTTTGAGAAATTGATAAAACCGAATATGACAGTGGTTGATGTAGGAGTTAATAAAGGGTACTTTACATTATTTTTCGCCAAATTAATGAATGATAAGGGTAAGGTACTCTCTTTCGAACCCGTACCCAATAACTGTCACTGGATTAACAAGAGTATTAAAGCTAACGAATACACTTCAATAAAATTATTCCAACTCGCACTTTCCAATAGTGAAGGAGATACGACGTTCTTTATAGGAAAAAAATCTGGTTGGGGTTCATTAATACATCAATCAAGAAGGGCCGCGCCAGAAAAGGAACCAATAGTGGTAAAAACAAGGAAGTTGGATGATGTGTTAGCAAAGGAAGGTATAGATGATGTAGATGTTATTAAGATAGACGTTGAAGGTGGCGACCTTTTAGTACTGAAGGGAGCCGAGAACCTTTTCAGGAAAAGTACGAAAGTGAAGCTATTAATGGATGTAGATGTACAAAGTAAAAGCGAAAAAGGACAATTATTTAATCTGCTTAGATCCTGGGGTTTTGTGATTTACAAAATAGAAAAACAATTAAGACGGATTGAAGAAATAGATGAAACAGTTACGGACATATACGCTACGAAAGAGGATGATATACGTCAACAGAAGTAGAGCTACCAAATTCGATGTGCATGTTTCTTTCTTAGAACAAGAGAAAGAAAAAAGCGCCCAACAAAAAACTAGCCTTTCAGCTAGCTTCTTGTCCTAAGGAAACCTCCAATGAGGCTTACTTGGGATTGGCCAGAGGTTGCAGTTGAGTTTCCTCAATGCTTCCTCTGGCCGCTTCTTTCGTCGTTCAGTTGTCGCCTTATTCGTAGATCACAAAACTGCCAGGGCCACCACCGACGTGTACCTCAGTTGGTTCGTAAAAGAGGTACTCGTCCTCGTCCGCGTAGTCGTCAGCGTCGTTGAAGAGGCTGTTGAGGTACTCCTCATACGCTGCGTTCTCGGCCTCCCTCCGATCGGCTTCGATCTGTCGAAACCCTTCCTTGATTTCGGCCTCGATCTGCTCGGTCGTTTGCACGATACACCTCTCCAATTCCCTTCTCTCACCTAAGTGCGGACACTTCTTATGATTGCCCACCTAGTTACAATAATTATAACCAGATTGGCAATCACAAGTGGAGAATTAACAACTGAACTTTTTAAAAGAGCTCAAAGAGCACAAATTACTTCACGCTCTAATTGGTAAATTATAGCAGATTTAGGAGGAAAAGTCAAGACTATAGGACTTGGCTCCCCCTACTCAACACACTTAGAACCTTTAACTACCGACCAATACCTATGTTTGTTTCTAGCCCCAAATATTTGCCAGCTTAAAAAATAGACTCAGAAAAGTAATTAGTGCTAAAATTTAGGAGTGGGAAAAAACTATCTTTCTGATTCATCAACGATCAGTTTAATAGCCTCGAATTTACTGGTAATAATTTTGGCGGTGGTTCAAAACTGGGAATTAGGCACCGTGCTTTGGGTATATTGGTTTCAAAGTGTAACTATTGGAGTTTTCAATTTCTTCCGAATAATTTCATTAAAGAACTTTTCGACAGAAAACTACAAAATAGGCGATCACCCATTACAGCCGACTGAATTTACAAAAGTATTCACCGCTTTTTTCTTTGCTTTTCATTATGGATTTTTTCATTTTGTTTATGTAATCTTTCTAGGAACAGATTCACTTATAAATCACCCTGAAATTAATTTGGTATCTGTGCTTTTGGGAGCTGGTATTTTTGCTATCAACCACTTTTTTTCCTTCCAACACAATAGAGTAAACGATGAAAAAATAAAGCAAAATATTGGAAAGCTGATGTTTACTCCTTACGCCAGAATAATCCCAATGCACATTTTTGTAATTTTTGGCACTTTCGCGGGAGGCTTTGGTCTAATCCTTTTCCTTTTACTCAAGGCAGCTGCTGACGTGTTTGGTCACGTCTTCAAGCACCGAAACCTTTTAACAACCACTAATGCTTGATCGGGTTTGAATTTAATGCTGGTGGATTATGTTGGAACTTGTTACCAACAAAAAACTAGCCTTTCAGCTAGCTTGTTATCCTAAGAAAACCAGTTTGCTGATTTACTTAGGAAGTGCGGGCGGCTCAGGTATGATCCTGGGCTACCCGCGTGCTCTCATTTACCACAGGATGACTTAGCTTACGGCGATCTGGTCTTCGTACGTACTAGCTGAACCAACCTCCAGAACCTCTCCCACCGACTTACGTACCCGCGCTCCCAATCCTCAGCGGGGCGGATTCGGCTGTACCGGATGGCTTGGTGAAGTCTGACGGCCGACTCCCAGTCGGGACCGACGACTCTCATCCTCCAAGAAGCTCTCTTCTGGTTGTCGTGCTCATAGGGCTCTACCAAGGCTTCGGCACACCATCTTTTGTAGGTGCCAACCGGAGGGCGCAGAGTTACTCCCTGATCGAAAATGTGCACCTCACGGATTTTCAGACCGTCCACAATCTGTGGCGGTCCGCCGATGACACTGCTCACCCTAACGCACACACCATGTGCGCCCTTCCAGAAAGTCACACCGGCAACTTCGGAAATACCATGACTTTCGCCTTGGCCAAACCCTTGGATCACTTTACCGGGTAGGCTGTCTGTTGAAGGGTTCTCTCCGAATTCTAAGAATATCGACACTTCTGCCATGTCATCCACCTTCCATCGTCGTTGTCGTTGTCGTTGTCATCGTCTTTTTGCGGTAATGGAGAGCTAGCTGGAAACCTAAAAAGGCCTCCAGGTAGCTCCTCACTAGCTAAATTTTTTAACGTGCTTTACTATTTCTACTAGCCAGTAATTAAAAAGCACCTCATAACTGGCTTCAAATGTGTTTACTTCAGGACAATTTCTTGCAATGACAGTTAGAAATACACTCAAATCCAGTTACAAGATGCCTTTACTTGTAACTACTATTCACTTGTTAACAGGGAGAATAGTAACATAAAAGAAGGGAAAAGTCAAGACTATAGGACTGTGGCTCGCTCTGGTGGATTATGTTGGAACTTATTACAGAAAGGAAAGAGTGTTGGGCAGGGGATCTCAGCCCTTCACTCTCCTGACACTCCGCTAAGTTAGAGGAAATCCCAGTTTTTTGGTGTTGAGATCAAGCGACTGCATCGCCGTCCGAACCAGCTTTTCCCCGAAGCTCTTCTTGAGTAGATCTTCGACCTTCCCTCTTGATGATGGGTCAGTGTTCACTACGTCGAGGTTGAAAACCCCAAGAATTGCCATTTGGGTTGCCTCACCTTCGACAATGGGGGGTCGGTCAGGACTCCCACTTCCGAGGCAGGTGACAAGTACTCCAGCGTTTCCCTCCTCTCCATAGACCATTATTGCTACTGGAACGCCTGCTGGTGAAACCATAGCTCTCCTCCTTACGATTACGGTCGTTATTACACATATTATACCTCATACCAACAAAAAACTAGCCATCCATCTACTTTTTAATTTACTTTAAGTCTTGCTAATATGGGCAGATGGTCAGAGTAACTGGTTTCGATTATTTCTGATGATATTATTCCAATATCTTTTGAAGTAAATACATAATCCAGACGCCAGTTTAACTTTGATGCCTCAAAGCCTCTATAAGAAAATGGC
>SDBV01003502.1_pt1 | contig 23110 bp, 21 predicted proteins | sample 2277081 | NCBI WGS metagenome assembly SDBV01 (sample SAMN10402039, study PRJNA504765) | marine sediment metagenome | isolation source: marine sediment core GS10_PC15, 223 cmbsf | place: Arctic Ocean: Southern Knipovich Ridge | collected 2010 | reverse complement strand
CCAGGCCTCGCCCTTGACGGCCAAGATCCACTTGCGCGAGAAGTACCCGGCCACCAACGGCAAGGCCACGTAAACTCCGATCGACAGCAACAGGGCCTGCCAGGGCACGGGCAGCCGGCCCACATCCAGCAGATAGCCGCCGAGCAAGCCAAAGAGCACCAGCATGGCCAGCGAGTTGATGGCCACCATCACCAGCGTATGCCCGTCGTTACCCCGAGCCAAGAATCCCCAGACCAGCACCATGGCCGTGCACGGCGCGATACCCAACAGGATGCAGCCGGCCAAATAGCTCCGCCACAAGGGGACCTCGAGCATCTTCACGCCGTCGATCTCGACGACCGTGCCCGCGCCGGAGGTCGCACCCAACGGCAAATTCATCCCCAACGGCATCTTCACGTGATCGACCGCGTCGGGCCCGATAAACCCTAGAAACAGCGTGCCCAGGAAGAACAGCGAGATGGCATACATCGTAAACGGCTTGACGGCCCAATTCACAAACAGAGTCAAACCGACCGGCCGAACACTTCGGCCCGCCTTGAGCACTTCGCCGAAGTCGATCTTCACCATGATCGGGTACATCATGAAGAACAGGCAGACGGCGATGGGAATCGAAACGACCGGCGCGTCGCCCACGTAGATGGCCATGCCGTCCAGCGAGGTCGCCACGCCCGGGGCGATCTTCCCCAACACAATTCCGGCCACGATCGAGAGGCCCACCCAAACGGTCAGATACCGCTCGAAAAAGCCCAGCCCCTTGCCCTGGTCTTCACAATCCGTCACGGCCGAGGCCCTACAGGCTACATCTTCGTTCGCCAATTTGTCTCTCCTTGGACAATCGTCACGTTTGGGGACAGCATCCGCCTCGTTGTTTGACTTCTGCCGCCCGGGCTTGGTCCGCCTGCAACTCGGGCACTTCCTGAAAACAGTTCGCCAGGCACTCCAGCAGCTTTTTGTGAAACGGTTCGTCGGCCGGGGCCAAGGAGTAGTAGCTCCACTGCCCGGACTTGCGAACTTGCACCAACGCGGCCTTGCGCAGATAGGCCAAGTGCCGAGAGATCTTCGGCTGCGGCAAATCGAGAATCTCCACAATGTCGCCGACGCACGACTCGCCATCGTGCAGCAGATGGAGGATCCTCAACCGCGTGCGATCCGAGAACGCACGGAACATCAGATCAACGGCATCACAGCACTGCACGGACGTCAAAGAACGGGCCCCGAGTAGGACATGCGGATTTCCATATATGCGTCAAACCGCATATTATGGCCCGAATCCCTTTGTCGTCAAGCGGGTGCTTATTGTCGTAATGTAGGGTGGTCCCATCTAGCCAGAAAGGCCTATGCGACGGCCGGCTCAGGGGTGATGCCGAGTTGCTTGCGAGACCGCTCGAGTAACTGGTCTGCCAGCCGTAGCAACTGATTGCCTCGCTCGATGGCCGGATCGGGGCAGTTAATCTCGTCGCTGGGAATCTCGTCGTTGGCTTGGAAGGTTCCGCCGCAGTGGCGACAGGCCACCTCGCCACCGACATACTTGACACGGATTTCCAGCGGACGTCCGCAGACGGGGCACTCTTGAACAAAATGGGAAAATCGCAACATCGGGCAATGCCTCCTTTCATCGGCGCAGAATCGGCTGCCTGCCGTGGGGGAAGAAAGCGACGGCTCATCAGCCATCGTACCTATAGTACGCACTGCCAACGAAAAGGTTCACCAAAGAATGCCGCCGTGTGCCACTGCTTCGAAGAAGCAGTGGCACACGACCCAACTTGCCCAAAAACGTCGTCCTACGCCGGCGTAAACGCCGGGCCTAATACCGCCTGCGGCGGGAAGGAGCCTGAAGGCCCCTGGGGACACCTTGACGGGCGATTCGAAATGTATTCTCATCACTACCAGCTTCCCGAAAACAACCCCGACCCCAAAGGACACCCCATGGGCATCAACTCCATTCGACATCGGGCACTTGACGGTGAAATCCTCGTCGGCACCTGGCTGGTGCTGGGCTCTAGTCTTACGGCGGAAATTGCCGGTAACTCGGGCTTCGACTGGGTGCTGTTGGATATGGAACATGGCATGGGGGCTAACGATAGTCTGCTCTTCCAACTGCAGGCGATCTCCGGCACGCCGGCGTCGCCGATCGTTCGGGTGGCGCAGAACGATCCGGTGCTGATCAAACGGGCGTTGGACTTAGGGCCGGCCGGGATTATGTCGCCGATGGTCAATACGGCCGAGGATGCTCAGCGATTTGTTCAGGCCATGCGGTATCCGCCGCAAGGCATTCGCGGCGTGACGCCCTTCACGCGGCCGGCCGACTTCGGACGCGATTTCAAGGACTACTTCGCCAAGGCCAACGATGAGCTGCTCACCTTGGTGCAGATCGAGACCGAGCAGGCGGTCGAGAATGCCGAGGAGATCGCGGCCGTCGACGGCGTCGACGTGTTGTTCATCGGCCCCTTGGATCTGACCGTTGGGCTGGGGATCATGAAGCAGTTCGACCACCCGAAGTATCGCGCGGCGGTCGAGAAGATCATTTCGGCCTGTCGCAAGGCGGGCAAGGTCCCCGGCATTATCTTGCTGGACATCGAGGTACCCGAGGAGACCGTGGCCGACGGTTTCACGTTTATCGGCCGGGCGTCCGACGGCAGCGTATTGGCCGCCGCGTTGAGCGAGCTGGTCGAGCCGCTGAAGAAGTTTCGCAAGTAGAGCTCAGGCAGCCGGCCGCACGTAGGAGACATAGGTTTCGTAGGCCCCGTGCTTACCGAAATCGACCACGCACTTGGTGCGTCGCATCTCGAGCAACGTGCCGAATTGGCCCTCCAGCACGGCATGGCGGTCGAGCCCTCCGTGCGATTCGACGTAGGGGTCGACCAGGGTGATGCCCTCGGGCACGCCGATCAGCTCGCGGAGTTCGCATTCGCGGAGCATCTTTTCGGCCCATTGCAGCGTTTCCTGCAACTCGCCGACCTGTCGCTGCAAGGCCCGACGGACCTCGCCAAGTTTTCGCCTGTGTTCGTTCATTGGATCGATCGCCTCACGGTTTCCCACTTTTCAGTATCGGCGAGCTGACCCCCGGCGAAGAACAAAAAGCCCACCAGCCTTCCTAGGTTACCCAACCTGCCACTCCGCCGGCTAGGATCCTTTCCGCAAGACGCCGGCTTTGGGCCTGCAAAGCTCGGGGAAATCCCCATTCGGCGCATAGCATCGGTCTGCTATCAATACAATCGACCAAGTACGACACTTTGCGGTGGGTGCTTGACGTAGGGGCCTCTTCGGCGAATGATTCAAAGTCGAAGCCGCCTTGTTTCGATTCAAAGAGAGAGGATACACGGGCCGTCTTTCCCACCAACCCAGCGAGACATTGATCCCATGAACGCAGCCGAACTGTTTGTCCGTTGTTTGGAGAACGAGGGGATCAAGTACATTTTCGGCGTGCCGGGCGAAGAGAACGTCGACGTGATGGACGTTCTGCTGGACAGCAAAATCCGCTTCATCACCACCCGACACGAGCAGGCGGCCGCCTTCATGGCCGACGTCCAAGGGCGTTTGACCGGCCGGGCGGGCGTCTGCCTGGCCACCTTGGGACCGGGGGCCACGAATCTGGTCACCGGCGTGGCCGACGCGAACATGGACCATGCCCCCTTGGTAGCCATCTCCGGTCAGGCCGCCACCACACGGTTGCACAAGGAAAGTCACCAGCATCTCGATCTGGTGAATCTCTTTCGGCCCATCTCGAAATACTGCACGCAGATCATCCAGCCGGAGACGATTCCCGAGGTCATCCGCAAGGCCTTCAAGCAGGCCGAAACCGAGAAGCCGGGCGCCAGTTTCATCGACTTTCCCGAGAACATCGCCAGGCTTCCTATCGTGGGCAAGGAACCGCTGAAGGTGCAACGCGCCGCGCCGCCGGTTCCCGGTCCGGACAAGATCCGCCAGGCTGCGAAGATGATCTCCGAGGCCCGATACCCCATGATCATGGCCGGCAACGGCGTGGTGCGTGCCCGGGCGTGTGACAAGCTGGTTGCGTTCGCCGAGAAGCTGAAGATTCCCGTGGCCACCACGTTCATGGCCAAAGGCGCGATCCCCTCCTCGCATCCGCTGTGCATGGGCACCATCGGTCTGCAATCGCGCGATTACATCAACTGTGGTTTCGACCGGGCCGACGTGATCCTGTGCGTGGGCTACGACATGGTCGAGTATCATCCGCATCCGTGGAACCCCGGCAAGGATCGGCGGATTATCCATATCGATCTCTCGCCGGCCGAGGTGGACGAACACTACATCGTGGCGGTCGGCGTGATCGGCGAGATTGGGGCCGGGCTCGACGGTCTGGCTGCCGAAGCCCAACGCGACGCCGAGGCCACCAACGGCTCATTGCGTCGCGTGATCGTCGATGAGTTGGAAGCGCACGCCGACGACGCCTCGTTTCCGCTCAGGCCGCAAAAGATCGTTTGGGACCTACGACAGGCCCTTGCCCCCGACGACATCCTGGTCAGCGACGTCGGCGCTCACAAGATGTGGCTGGCCCGAATGTATCGTGCCGAACGGCCCAACACGTGCATCATCTCGAACTGCTTTTCGGCCATGGGCATTTCCCTGCCGGGAGCCATCGCGGCCAAGCTGGCCTTTCCCGATCGGACGGCCATTGCGGCGGTCGGCGACGGCGGGTTTATGATGAACTGCCAGGAGATCGAGACGGCCCTGCGGATCGGCGTACCCTTGGTGATTTTGGTCTTCAACGACGGCCGCTACGGGCTGATCGAGTGGCACCAATTGCGGCGTTTCGGACGGTCCAGCAACATCGAGTTCGGCAACCCCGATTTCGTGAAGTTCGCCGAAAGTTTCGGCGCGAAGGGCTATCGGGTCGAGGCAGCCGACGAGTTGGCGCCTGTGTTGAAACAGGCCATCGCCGACGAGACGGTGGTCGTGATCGATTGCCCGGTCGACTATTCCGAAAACATGAAGCTGACCGAACGGCTCGGCAACCTGGTTTGCCCCATCTAGGACAACCACCCGCCATGGATCTGCCGCAACCTGCTTCGATGTTCGGGCAACATGAATTCCTCGTCCGGCGGCTCCATTCGCTGATCGGTTTGGTTCCGTTGGGCGGCTACCTTTGCTTTCACCTGGCCACCAACGCCGCGATCCTCGACGGGCCGGAGACCTATCAACGCCGCGCCGATCAGATCCATCTGCTGGGCCCCACCACGATCTTGTGCTTGGAGTGGGGGTTGATCTTCTTGCCGATCCTCTTTCACGGCATCGTCGGCATGATGATCGTCACGCGCGGCAAGCGAAACGTCTGGTCGTATTGTTATCCGGAAAACTGGCGCTACACGCTCCAACGAGCAACCGGCGTGATCGCCTTCTTGTTCATCCTCTGGCACGTGTTTCACATGCACGGCTGGTTTCGCCTCGAGTGGTGGGTCCGACAGGTGGCCGAACCGTTCGGTGGCGCCAAATTCGACCCGGAGAACGCCGCGGCGAGTGCGGCCGCGGCCATCCAGGCTTCGCCGCTGATCGGCCTGCTCCTGGCCGTCGGCATTATCGCGTCGGTCTACCACCTGGCCAACGGCCTGTGGACCATGGGCATCACCTGGGGCGTTTGGACCAGTCCCCAAGCCCAGCGCAAGGCCAACCTGCCGTGCGCCGCGATCGGACTGATCCTGCTAATCATCGGACTCGGCGCCCTCTGGGCCGTTGAAATGGTCACCGCCTTATAGAGTACACTGACGATCGGAACCACAACCATGACCAAACCTCGGGTGATGATTATCGGCGGCGGGCTGGCGGGTATGGCGGCGGCCATGAAACTGGCCGAATTGGATGCCGACGTGTCGCTGATGAGCTTGGCGCCCATGAAACGCTCGCACAGTTGTTGCGCCCAGGGCGGCATCAATAGCGTAAACGACTTGACCCGGCAACTGGGCGACGACGAGGGGAAACACTTCGACGACACGGTCTACGGCGGTGATTTCCTGCAACATCAGCCGCCGGTCAATGAACTGGCCACCTGGGCGCCGCGGATTATCGACCTGATGGACCGCCTGGGCGTGACCTTTAACCGAACGCCCGAGGGGTTTCGCGACCAACGCCGCTTCGGCGGCACGCTCTACTGCCGCACGGCCTTTGCCGGAGCGACCACCGGCCAACAACTCCTCTATGCCCTGGACGAACAGGTGCGACGTTGGGCCATCAGCGGGCACATCACGACGTACGAGTCGTGGGACTTCCTTGGCCCGATCCTCGACAACAACGGTCACTGTCGCGGATGCGTGGGGCAGAACATGATTACCATGGAGGTCCGCGCCTTCGAGGCCGACGCCCTGATCCTCGCCAGCGGCGGTTGTGGGGCCGTCTTCGGTCGCTCGACCAATTCGATCGCGTGCAGCGGCAGTGCCGTCAGTCGAACGTTCCAGGCAGGCGTCCACTACGCCAACGGCGAGTTCATTCAGGTCCACCCCTCGGCCATTCCCGGCGCCGACAAGTTGCGGCTGATCAGCGAAAGCGCCCGGGGTGAGGGCGGACGCGTTTGGGTCCCTCGCAAACCGCAAGACCCGCGCGATCCCCGCGAGATCCCCGAGCCCGAGCGGTATTACTTTCTCGAAGAGCGATATCCTAAGTACGGCAACCTCGTGCCGCGCGATATCGGCACTCGGGAGATCTTCAAGGTTTGCGTGCAAGAGGGGCTCAGTGTCGAAGCGGGCCGGATGTGCGTCTATCTCGACCTCAGCCACCTGCCACGCGAGATGCTCGATCGCAAACTGGCCGGCATCCTGGAGATCTACGAGAAGTTCCAAGGCGTCGACCCGCGCGAGACACCCATGAAGATCTTCCCGGCCGTCCACTATTCGATGGGCGGGCTGTGGTGCGACTACGACCGGACGGCCGAGGGCCGGATCAACCTCGGTTCGCCGCGGAATCAGCAGACCAACATCCCCGGCATTTTCGCTATCGGGGAGTGCGACTATCAATTCCACGGAGCCAATCGCTTAGGCGCCAATTCGCTGGTGGCCTGCCTGTTCAGCGGCTTAAGTGTGGCGCCCGGGGTGATCGCCTATGCCGAAAGCCGACCCGGACCGGAGTCGCCCTCTTCGTTGTTCGATCGGGCTGTGCAGAAACATTTGGCCGCCCACAAATCGCTCTTCGCCCGCGATGAGGGGGCGAATCCCTATCGGCTGCACCAAGAGTTGGGCCAGGTCATGACCCGGGCCGCTACCGTGGTCCGCCATAACGACGAAATGAAAACGGCCTATGGCGAAGTGTGTCAACTGCAGGAGCAAGTGAAAACCTGCTCGCCGACGGATCGGTCCGAGTGGACCAACCAGAACGTCGTGTTCATCCGCGCCCTGCAGGACATGTTCCCGCTGGCCAAGACGATTCTCCGGGGGGCCATCGCTCGGGATGAATGTCGTGGCGCTCACTATAAGCCCGAGTTCGCCATGCCCGAGCTCGACGCCACCCACCCGGCCGAGCGTCGTCGTCAGGCCGTTGCCTGGTGCGAACGGTTCGAGCGGAACAATCGCAAGTGGCTCAAAACGACCGTGGCCAGCCTCGCGCCGGACGGCGAGCCGGAACTTCGTTACGAAGAGGTCGACACCTCGCTGATCCCACCACGACCACGGCTCTACGGGCTGGCTGGCGGCGAAGTGATCGAAGAAGTTTGGAAACAGCGGCAAGCCCGAAAAGCACCGGACAACGACTCATGAGCAACCCCGACCCATCTTTGACCACGCTTAACGTTCGCGTCTTGCGGCAGGACAGCCCGGGCCAAAAGGGCTATTGGCAGCGGTTCCGGCTCGAGCGCGAGCCGAACATGAACTGCATTAGCGTGCTGCAGAAGATCGCCGAGAAGGCCACGACGGTCCAGCGCGAACAAGTTGCACCGGTCGCCTGGGAGTGCAACTGCCTGGAGGAGGTCTGCGGCGCCTGCACGATGCTGGTCAACGGTCGCGTGCGACAGGCCTGCACGGCACTGGTCGATCGCCTGCTGAAGGACAGACCCTGTGGAATCGAGCTTAGGCCGATGACCAAGTTTCCCGTGTTGCGGGATCTGGTGGTGGATCGCTCACGGATCTTTGCCAGTCTGGAGAAGATCAAGGCCTGGCTGCCGGTCGACAGCTACCTGGACATGGGCTCGCCCGGGCGACAGTCGCCGCAGACCCAGCAGTTGGCTTACCTTTACAGCAAGTGCATGAGTTGCGGGTGCTGCCTGGAGGCGTGCCCGCAGTTTTTGAAGATCGAGCTCGAAAGAAGACCCGAAGAGACGACCGAGCAGTTTCACGCTCGATTGCAAGAGACCAACAACCGGGCCTTCATGGGCGCCCACGCCATCGCCCAGGTCGAGCTGTTCAACTCGAACCCGATCGGCCAAATGACGTCCGCCGAGCGACTCGACGCGGTGACGGCCGAGGGCGGGATCCAGGTCTGCGGCAACGCCCAAAACTGCGTGAAAGTTTGCCCCAAGGAAATCCCGCTAACCACAGCCATCGCCCAGGTCGGACGTTCCGCCACGAGCCATACGCTCAAGAAGTGGCTCGATCGGTAGCTGTCGACGTCCACTCGTTCCCACGCTCTGCGTGGGAACGCCATGCTTCGACGCTCCGCGTCGCTGAAGCGGCGCCGAAGCCGGCCGCAGAGCGGCCACGCAGTCCGTTCCCACGCAGAGCGTGGGAACGAGATTATTGTCCACAAGGCCTCCCGGCTTCCCTAATCCCCCTAAGCTATCCTCCGAGCAAGAAATGCACGCGGAATACCTATTTGCCCCTCGGCAAAACATGGACGCGGCTGGTAAGATCATGCGTGACGGTCGGGGGACTTGTTTCCCGCCACTTTGAAAAAAACCGGAAAAGGGCCCTTGATCGGGAATGTGAACGCCGGTATACTAGTTGTATGTTCACCAACGGCGGCCGGACCGTACTCGGCCGCCTTCCCGCCAGAAGAAAGGATGGGCCCGATGGTCACCGCAACCGAACCGAAGAAAAAAAAGATGGCAAAGAAGTCAACCCAGAAGAACAAGCCGGGCGAGGGCGCCGGCGCGATGCTGGATTCCCACCCCGAACTGAAAACGACCGTGGCCCAGATCGAAAAACAGTTCGGCGAAGGGGCGATTATGCCCTTGGGGGCCCACCATCAGGGGCGAATCGCCGGAATCTCGACCGGCAGCCTGTCGCTGGACATGGCGCTGGGCGGCCAAGGAATCCCCCGCGGCCGCGTGGTCGAGATCTTCGGGCCCGAGTCGAGCGGCAAAACCACCGTGGCTCTGCATGTGGTGGCCGAAGCGCAACGCGACGGCGGGATCGCCGCGTTCGTCGACGCCGAGCACGCTTTGGACCCCACCTGGGCCAAGAAGCTGGGCGTCAAGCTGGAGACCCTCCTGGTCAGCCAGCCGGGCAGCGGTGAAGAGGCCATGCAGATCACCGAAATGCTGATCCGCTCCAATTCGGTCGACGTCGTCGTCATCGACTCGGTGGCGGCCTTGGTCCCCAAGAAGGAGCTCGAAGGCGAGATCGGCGACACCCACGTCGGGCTGCAGGCGCGACTGATGAGCCAGTCGATGCGAAAGCTCACCGGGGCCATCGCCAAGAGCAAGACCTCGGTGATCTTCATCAATCAGATCCGCGAGAAGATCGGCGTGATGTTCGGCAGCCCCGAGACGACCCCCGGCGGCCGGGCCCTGAAGTTCTACAGCGCGTGCCGGATCGACGTGCGACGGATCGGCCAACTCAAGGATGGCGAGCAGATCGTCGGGCAGAGGGTCCGGGCCAAGGTGGTCAAGAACAAAGTGGCCCCCCCCTTCCGGATGGCCGAGTTCGACATGATGCACACCGACGGCATCAGCTACGTCGGCGACGTGCTCGATCTGGCCATGGAGGAGAAACTGGTCGTCCGCAGCGGGGCCTGGTTCCGCTACGGCGAACTGCAACTCGGCCAAGGCCGCGAGCGAGTCCGCGAATATCTCAAAGAAAACCCCAAGTTTGTCGAAGAACTCAAAGAACAGGTCCTCGCCGCCCGAGGATTTGCGGAATAGGCTTGACCTAACCTCAAGCTCCGTTTTCCCAAGATCAACACCCCATGCCCCGACTTTTGCGGCTCAATGCGATCACGTTGCTGGCTCTGGCGGGGACTGTCTCCGGCATGGCCTTGGGACAGGATATCTCGGGGGTTGAAGCCGCCGCGGCAATCGAACGTACGTTGGTCGACGTGATCGCACGCTGCGAGAAGTCGGTGGTGGCGATTGCTCGGGTGCGAAAGGACCAACCGGGCGAGACGTTCAACCTGGAGCTGCGGCCCGATCCGTTTGGTCGGCGGCCGGTTGCCGCGGCCGACCCGGATCCGACCGATCCGGACTTCATCCCCAACGAGTACGGCACGGGCGTAGTGATCGACCGGGCCGGGTTGATCCTGACGGCCTACCATGTGTTGGGCGAAAACAGCGAGTACTACGTCCGCACACCGGACCGCAAAGTCTACCGGGCTCGGATCAAGGGGGCCGATCCTCGTAGCGATCTGGCCGTGCTGAGTGTCGAGGCCATGGACCTCACACCCATCACTTTCGAGGATGCGGCCGGTGTGAAAAAAGGGCAAATCGTGATTGCGCTGGGCAATCCGTATGCGATTGCCCGTGACGGGCAGGTCAGCGCCGCGTGGGGGATCGTGGCCAATCTCAACCGCAAGGCCCCGCCGCAGCCCAGCGTGTCCGGCTCTTCGGAAAAGCCGACGCTGCACCACTTCGGCACGCTGATCCAAACCGACGCCAAGTTGAACCTCGGCACCAGCGGCGGCGCGCTGGTGAACCTCAAGGGTCGCATGGTCGGACTGATCGTTTCCCTGGCGGCCGTTTCCGGATATGAGCAGGCCGGGGGATACGCCATTCCGGTCGACGAAACGTTTCGCCGCGTGATCCGAACACTCAAGGAAGGTCGCGAGGTCGAGTACGGGTTCCTGGGCATCCAACCGACGAACCTCCGCCAGCAAGAGGTGCTCGCCGGCCTGCAAGGAGCCCGGGTCGATTGGATCGTGCCGGGTACGCCGGCCGCCGGAGTCGATCTAAGGCCCGACGATCTCGTGACGGCCATCGACGGCCGACCGATCCATGAGGCCGATGCCCTGGTCCTGGAGGTAGGCCGAAAGCCGGTCCAGACGGTCGCCCGACTGGAGTTGCTGCGCGACGGTCGACGTCGCACGGTGGATGTCACGCTGGCGAAGTATCCCGTGCAAGGCCGAATGATTGTCACCACCCGGCCCGAGCCATGGCGCGGGCTGCGGGTCGACTATCGTACGGCCCTAGTCGATCCGGACTCCGCAGGAGACGGAGCCTCGTTTCCCGACCGTGGCGTAATCGTCGCCGAGGTGCAGGAAGGCAGTACGGCATGGGAGGTCGGCCTGCGACGCGGAATGCAAATCAGCCACGTCGACGGCCAAGCGGTCGACACGCCGGCCGAGTTCCAAGCGGCCGTGGCCGACAAGTCCGACGCCGTCGAACTGCGATTACCCGACGAGCAAGAGGAGACGCTCCGAACGATCCCCGCGCCGTGAAGTGGTGTTTACGTAACGTACTTACCGTTTAGCGGTCGGGCTACCCGCTACCCAACTTCGCCCGACCGAGGGCTTCGTAGGTTGGTCCGCTGCGATCTAATTGACTGGAGAAGACCACGAGCTGTTGGACCTTGAGTCGACCGGCAAGGAAATCGGCCTGCTGCTGGATCAGTTCTCCCAACTCGGCCACGCCGGGCCCGCCGCGGCGCACCCGGCCTAGGGTTAGGTGGGAGTGGAAACGGCGGCGCTCGGTTCGGTATCCCAACTTGCCCAGCGCCTTCTCGACGTGCTTGTGCAGCACAATCATTTCTTCCCCGCCCGCGCCGGCGCCCAGCCAGAGGGTTCGTGGCCGTGCGGCGCCCGGAAACGCTCCGGCGCCGCGGACTTCCAACTCGAAGGGGTCAACCTTGGCGGCCCCGCGCTGAACCGCTTCGCAGATGCGGGGCGTTTCGTGCAGGGGGACCTCGCCAAGGAACTTCAACGTCAGGTGAAGGTTCTCCGGCTCGACCCACTTCACGTCGGCCGGAACCGACTGCAACTGACGAATCAGTTCGGCCGCGCGATCTCGGATCTCGGCGGTGATTTCAACGGCAACGAAAGTGCGAAGCGTTTGTTTCATGGGACCGTTTGTTTCCTGCAGCGCTGCTCAGAAACTGAGCATCTGACGATACTCTTCCATGCGGGCGTCGATGTCTTCACGTTCGATCCGTTGCAGCCGATCGAGGCTGAAGCCTTCGACGGTAAAGCTGGCGGCCAGGGTCCCATAGGCCAAGGCTTCTTTGAGCGTTTTCGGATCGAAGGAGTCCCGTTCGGCCAGATAGCCCATCATGCCGCCGGCGAAACTGTCTCCCGCCCCGGTCGGATCGATGACATCGGCCGTCGGATAGGCGGGCAGGACGTAGGTTTCGTGCTTGCTGAAGAACATGGCGCCGTGTTCGCCCTTCTTGATCACCACGAAACTGGGCCCCATGTCGCGAACGGCGTGCCCGGCGCGTACCAGGTTCGTATCGCCCGTGAGCATAATCGCCTCGCTGTCGTTGAGCACCAGCCCGTCGATGTGCCGAATCAGCTCGAGCAATTCGTCCTTCTGCGTGTTGATCCATAGATCCATCGTATCGGCCATGGTCAGCCTTGCCCCGGGGCACTGCTGAAGCACCTTCATCTGAAGTTGCGGCGGATCGTTGGCCAAAAACAGATAGCGGCAGCGACGATATGCCTCCGGCAGCACCGGGTCGAACTGGTTCATTACGTTCAGTTGGACGTCGAGCGTGTCTCGGTCGTTCATGTTGTCGTGGTACCGCCCATGCCAGCGAAACGTCTTCCCGTGGGGAATCGTCTGCATTCCGGCCGTATCGATGTTGCGCGACTGCAGCAGTTTGGTATGCTCTTCGGGCCAGTCCTCGCCGACGACACTGACCAGCTTCACCGGCGTGAAGTAGCTTGCCGCGTAGGAGAAATACGCGGCCGAGCCTCCCAGCAGATCATCGCGTTTCTCGGTAGGGGTTTCCACAGTGTCCAGCGCGACCGAACCAACAACCACAAGCGGCATGGCAAACGTTCCTATTGGGTTCTTGTAGTTTCCCGACACTCGACTGCGATCCATTATGGGCCTTTTGCCCGATCGGACAATGGGGATTCGGGGTCCGAGCCCCAAACCGCCGGTTCTCGCCTTGACTCGAACCATGCTTCTTGCAACACTACGCCGCGCTCGGTGGGTATGGATGCCGTGGAAACTTAGGATCAGGAGACGATCAGGATGACTTGGAAATGGATACTGACGGCGATGGCCGCATTGACCATGGCGTTTGGTGGCTGCGGCGGATCGGATGATTCGGAGCAGTCCCCTCCCGCGGGTGGAGACCAGGAAGCTTCGGCCGACGGTCCAGTCCGTGCGGTCCACGAGTTTCTCGAAGCGGTGCGCACCGGCAACGACGAAAAGGCCGCCATGATGATGACTGCCACCGCGCGCAATAAAACGGCCGAATTCAATATGCAAGTCGCACCCACCGGAAGTGACACGGCCCGGTTCGAGGTGGGTGAGGTTCAACAGCTGCCCGGGGACCGAGTTGCCGTGGCCAGCACCTGGAGCGATCTGGATGCAAACTCCCAGCGGCGAACCGACGAAATGGTCTGGATGCTCCGCAAGAGCCCGGAAGGCTGGCGGATCGCAGGCGTGGCAGCCGAGGTTTTCGAAGGCGAACCGCCCCTGCAGTTGGACTTCGAGAAACCGCAAGAGATGCTCGATAAACGGCAGCAGTTTCAGGAAGAAACCCGTCGCCGAGCCCAGGAAAATCAGTCGCGAGCCCAAAAACCCCAAGAATCCATGCAGCGTTAAGCGGGTATTTTTTCCGTCGTTTTTTTCCGCCGTTTTTTGGTTTTTTTGGGTTACCGCCATCTAGGACTGTATCTCTCGGGCCGCTGGATCCTCCGGCCCGGGACTTTCTCTAAGGCCTCGCAAATGCCACAAGTTCTTCCAGAGGAAGAGCTTACGGATATCAGGCGGGACCGTGTTTTCCGGGAAACGTGCTTTCGGGCGGTTCGTGGCGGCACGGGGCGGATAATGACCTAAGTTTTTTTGGGTGACCAGGTACAGAATCCCCAGAGTACCTTAGTGTCCCAGGAGGTATAATTCCCGTAACCCCGGTTGACAACCAGTTTGACTATGCTAGCTTGGCATCCAAAGCTGTGCGTCAACTGCCGCACCCCCGAGGCGCGTAATGCTCGACAGGGCAGCAAAGCGAACCGTTGGGAAGGAGGTTGCACAGTTCACGGTATACGGTCGTCCCGCCGAAGGCCATCAGGGTAGGGATGAAAATTGAACGTGATGGCTACAAGAGTAAGAGTGTTCCGAAACGCTACGGTACCCATTACTATTTGGAGGTTTCAGGAATGAAACGTACATGTGTTATTGGCATCGCGATTTGCTTCGTGGTGCTTGGGGTTGTCCTGATGGGCAGCCAGCAACAAGCCGCAGCCCAAGAAGAAGCTGCCGCCGTGGCTCCCGCCGCGGATTGTTGTGCTCCGGTTTCGACTTGCCAGCCGAAGACGTGTCGTCCGAAGCGCACCCGCACGCGGACCTGTCGTCCGAAGACTTGCGAGCCGAAGACTTGTGAACCGAAGACTTGCGAGCCGAAGACTTGCCGTCCGAAGCGCAGCCGCACACGGACCTGTCGTCCGAAGACTTGCGAGCCGAAGACTTGTGAGCCCGCGACTTGCGAGCCGAAGACTTGCCGTCCGAAGCGCACCCGCGCGAGGACCTGCCGTCCGAAGACTTGCGAGCCCGCGACTTGTGAGCCCGCAACTTGCGAGCCGAAGACGTGCCGTCCGAAGCGCACCCGCGCGCGGACCTGCCGTCCGAAGACTTGCTGTCCGAAGACATGCGCTCCGGCCGCTGAAGAAGCGGCTCCGGCCGAGGCACCGGCTGCTCCCGAGGCACCGCCGGCCCCCGCCACGTAAACCTTTCCAACCCGGCCGGTAGCAAGTCCGATTTGTGGGGCTTGCTCGGCCGGAATTTGAGTCTATTGGAAGATTGAGGCCCTGCCCTGTGGGCCCCAAGCATTGCAACGTCTCAAAAAACCAAGCCGGACCCGATTGGGCCCGGCTTTTTTCGTGTCACATATACGAAGCAGGCTTCTCAGCCGCCCGAGGCTTCCGACGAAGCGTTCTGGCTGACGATCGGGTAGGTCGGCGGCGAAGCCTCCATGACGGTCGTTTGCATATCGAATCGCAAGCGTCGGTCGGAGGGCTCGGGCTGAATCGGTTGGGGCTGAATCGGTTGGGGCTGAATCGGTTGGGGCTGGGCAGGTGATTCCGGCGGTGTGGTTTTCTGTTGTTTGATGACGTCCAAATAGGCCTGCAACTCGACGTTGGCCGGTTCGACTTGTTCCCAGAGCTGCAAGACGGGGGCCGCGGCGCCAAGTTGGCCGTTGGACAGCAGGGTCACAGCCAGCCAGCGAAGACATATTGGATCGCTGCAACCGGCGGTCAGCGCGGCTTGCAGCAGCGCCAAGGCGCCCATCCATTCTTGATTGGCGGCCTTGCACGCGCCACGGATCGCGTCTTGCAAAGCAAGGCGTTCTTCGGGTGAACCGGGCAGCCGGTCGGCCGACGCAACGGCCTCTTCCGGGCGACCTTGTTTGATGTACAGGTCGATCAGGTGACGTCGTAGCCGAGTTGAATCGGGATGACGCTCTAGGGCTTCTTCCAGCACTTGTCGGGCTTGATCGTCCTTGTCCTCGATCTGCAACGTCAGGTGCTGGCAGGTGGCTGCGATCTCCGGCAACTCCGTCAGGTGCCACGTCTCCAAATCGACCTGACCATACTTGACGGCCGTTTCGAATGAGCGGGTTGCCAAACCGGGCTGTTCGTTCGATTGCAGGTAGTTACCCATGGCCAATAGCAACTGGGCATCCAGGGGAAAGATTTCCAAGGCTTCCAGGCAGGTCGACAACAGCAACTCCGAAAGGCTTTCGTCCTCGCCACAGGCCGTCAGCAATCCATAGTAAGCTTCGAGCATCTCGGTCGAGCCGCGCCCGGCGGCGTTGACGGCTTCCTGGAAAGCTTCTCGAGCAGCTGCCTGTTCTCCCAGGTTGTAATGGGCGTCGCCTCGGGCCAGCAAAAGCCGTATCGGCATCGGGCCAGCGACGTCAGACGCTTCGAGTCTTGCCAATTTCAAATCACGATGCCCCACCATGATCTTCCGGACGGCGTCGTGTGTCCGGGCGTGTCGGAGGATGCGTCCCGGGGCCAGGTCGACGGCCAAGCCGGCTGCCTCGACGCTGGGGCGTAACGTCTCACGCACGCGTCCCTCGAATCGCAGGTCCTTGCGATTGGGGATCAGCCGCAATCGGGCCGACTGCTCGCTCGATGCGAACGGATCGGCCGGCGGCACACGCACCAAGAGCATATAGCCTTGGGCCGGTTGGGCTTTGGTACGAAGGAATTCCCGGAATTCTTCGGCCGTCTCCTGGTCGAACCGCTCGCCGGCATCCAGCCACAAGATCCAGTCGCCGGTCGCGTTTTGCAGACATCGATTTCTCGCAGCCGAGAAGTCGTCGGTCCACGGCGCCTGGTCAACCACGGCCCCCAGCCCTCGGGCCAGAGCGACCGTATTGTCGACCGACCCCGTGTCGAGGACGACGATTTCGTCGGCGATCGACTCCACGCTCCGGATCGATTCGGCCAGCACGGCCTCTTCGTCTCGGACGATCATGGCCACGGTTAAACGGGGCGACGCTACATTATTCTCGGAGAAGTTCATTGGTCTTCCTTGACATGAACAGGCTTTGATGGAACGTGTACAAGAACCCAAGCAGGGGCGGAGTTTACTGCTTTTGGGCGTCCGGTTAAAGGTCGGTTTCTTGGTGAGTCGGGTAGGAATCACCCCAGCCAAGATTGCTGCGATAGCCAGCTTGCCTAAACTGCGCAGTGTGGGACAGCAGACTCATTCGATCACGGGCCATGGCGGTTTCTCGGGAAGGAATCCCTTGAACTGATCGATCAGTTCCTCTTGATATTCCCCGGCGAACGTGCCCGAGAGGAAGCGGTCGATCCCTTCCTGGTGAAATCGCTTCCAACTAGCTTCTTCCGCACCCGGGTTGATGGGGAAAAAGAGCGCTCGGTTGGCCTCGGCCGCCTTTTGGTCGCCCGGGGCGTCGCCGATCATCAGGCAGTGGTCCGGGAGATATTGGGCGGCGACGGCCAGCGATTGGGCCTTTGTGCCGACCTCCTGGCCGCAGATGGCTACCACATGGCCGGCCAGATCGTGCTCTTCCCATTCGCGCACCAGGGCTTCCTGGGGTGTGGCCGAGACGACCAGGATGTCGGCCTTCGAGTAGAGCTTTTCGATGCTCTGTCGAACGAAAGGAAACGGCGGCACACCCCGAACGATCTTCTCGACCGCTTCGTTCACCGCGATCGACCACTGAAGTGCCCGCCGCAGACCCGGGTCGCCCGACCGCTCGACGGCCCGTTGCAGCGCCGGATTGCCTAGTTTCGTCTCTTGGTCGATCCAATCGAGCAGTCCCTGGGGGATCTCGATCTCGATAGCTCGGGCGCGAACCTCCGGACGCTTCTGCAACCACTGCAGGGATTCGACCAGGGCGGGAAAGCGGTTGATCCCTCGGCTGGTGGAATAGAGATTGACGAATTCCGCCGCTTCCCGGGCGTACTTACTGACGCCTTGCAGATTCCAGTGGTTGATCGTGTTGGGGATGAAGCACTCTTTATGCTTCAGTTCCATGGTGTCGAACGCACACCCGTCCGAGTCGATGCCGACGACGAAATCGTGTTTGGGTTCTATTTGGAGCATCTCGTATTGCCTAGCGACGATCGGCTTGGGGAACATAGTTGGGCAACTTCTGCCGGGCGAAGATCGGTTCGAATTGCGTCAGGCGTTGGCGGCCGTCGACCATCGGCAGGCGAACCATGTCTTCGCCGACGAGCGGTCGGGCGTAGTCGACAAACTCGTCGGTCACGTCCGAACCACCCGGCGCAACCCAATCGGGCGGGAAGGTCCGTTCGCTGTTGGCAACGTCCTGCAAGGGCACTTGGTCGTAATCGACGCGGTAAACCGGGCCCGGTCTACGAAGAATCGTAGCCATGTACCCACTTTCGCCGGCGACGGCTAGTTGCAGGGCCTTCTGGCCGACACGATAGGCTTCGTCCAGGTCGACCGACGAGACGTAAGCCATGCTATGACGTTGATCGGTTCCCGGCACGTTGCCGCGCGCCGCGCCCTTGGTAGCCAGCCCGACGTCATTGAGGTAGTTCACCACGGTCTGGCTGACGGTCAGCTTGGTGGAGCCAAACGAGGTGTGGCCGAAGGAATCGTTCACCTCGCCCAGGTCGCCCACGTCAAAACCTTCGCTGATCACGACCAGGCACCGTCGGGTGGCGCGAAGTTGATCGTTGACCTCGTCGGCGAGTTGCTGAAGCGAACAGGGGCTTTCGGCCAGATAGATCTTCAGCGGCATGCGGCGATCCGGGTCGGCCAGTCGGGCAGCGGCCGGGATGAAGCCGATCTTTCGCCCCATCGCCTGCATCACCAGGACCGGGTCGGCCGGAGCAGAGCCCCGGTTTTCTTCGTTGGCGTACTGTACGGCATGCAGCCAGTACTTGGCCACCGAGCCGTAGCCCGGCGTGTGGTCGATCAACCGGAACTCAGTGTCGCCGATGTCGTTGTCGACCGTTTTCGGCACGCCGACGGCCACTAGATCGAAGCCGCGCCGGTGGGCCAGCTTGGCGATCTTGTTGGCCGTATCCATCGAGTCGTTGCCGCCGATGTAGAGGAAGTAGCCGATCTCGTGTGCCTCGAACACGTCGACCACCCGGGCGAAGTCTTCGTCCTGGCCCGGTTTGAGCTTGTAGCGACACGTGCCGATCGATCCGGCCACCGGCGTATAGCGCAGCAGAGCGACCTCTTCGGTTGCTTGGGCCGACAGATCGAACAGCTCTTCCTTCAATACGCCTTCAATGCCATGCCGAGCACCATAGACCGTCTCGACGGCGTCGGCAGCTCGGGCGGCCTCGATAATGCCCTGCAGAGAGCTATTAATCACGGGAGTGGGTCCGCCGCTTTGAGCGACAACCAGATTCCGCATTCGTGCCACGGTTGAACTTGCCTACGATCGTCCAGGGGAAAAAACATTAGGTTATCAGCGGCACTGCGTTGTGGCAAGCGGGCGGTGGTGCCTGCAAGCCCAGGGGTTGCAACCCCTGGGCTTCAGAAGCGCCGGGTGGCATCCCCATCGCTGCACTCACGGCGTGCCACGTACCCTACATTTCAACATTTCTTAGGTCGTAGGCGGCGAATCCCTGGAAAACTCAGCACCGCCCCCCGCATAAAAGGGGGGGATGCCCACTTGCATTGCAGACGCAGTTGCGGCAATACTAGAGGTTTCCACCGCGAGTTGCGTGTGGATGTCCTGAAACCGTCTGGGAGTTACCGGCGTGACTGCGGATCCGGCCGAACTGATCTTCTTCGGGGAAATGAATCCGAAGGTCTTCTTCGAGCAGGCCAAGCGGATGGGGATTCCCACGCGCCAATTGGAAGATAAGTCGACTCGCGATCACGTGTGGCGATGTTGTTTGCAGGAAATCCGCGTGGAAACGGTTCGGGCAGTAGCAAGCCGATTGGGGATCTCGCTCACCGAAGACCAGACTCGTACGATCGCCGCACACAGTCTGGTCCCGGAAGTCAACCTCGATCCGGTCTCGCTGACCGACGAAGAACGCGAGAAGGCCGAAGAACTCTATTACCATGCGGTCAAAGCGGCCGTGGCCCGGCAGGGGCAAACTCTCGCGGAGAAGACGGCCCGGGCCGACGCGCAGAAGATGGTTTTCGTCGGCGAGAACGGGCTGACGTGGATTCAAAGAATATCCCGCAAGGCCGGCTGTCTGGTGGTGTTGGGGATGTTTAGCCTAGGGGCCGGCTCGATGCTGGGGGCCATGGTTGTGGTAGTAGACAGTAGGCAGTAGATAGAATGCCGCGATTCCCCAAAACGGCAGTCACCGTCGCGCAGAACCCCCGGTGCCGGGAGCCCCCGCACCGTGGTGCAAGCCAACTCCGTGCTCATCAGTTCGCCGCGAACGTCAACCTCTTAGGCAATGTTTTCACGCAGCCACGCGGGCAGATCGCCGCATGGCGGAATTGCGTCCGGCCCAATAAGCATCGAGGGCTGCCTGGTCGGCCTGTTCTTCGCTTTCGAGTTCATCCCGAATCTTGATCACATCCTCGTCGGTCGAACTCTCCGGCAAGGGAACGTCTTGCTGCGCATCCTGCTTGCTGTTGTCAGTCATGACGGGTCCTTTCCTTAACAGGATCTTTTCGATCGGCTGTGTTCTAAGTTGTAAGTTGGGCGGTACACCGCCCACGGTTGGTCATGCGACCCGCCGATGTTTACCCGGCTTGGGTTTGCCAGTCACGCGGACCGGAACAGCCGCAGCCCCCGTTGCATGGCGGTAGCTTTTCGAGCGCTGGACCGCCCGCTTCCGGGCTGAATCGGGAGCGCCTTCCTCGCGATCCAAACGCCGAGCCAGTTCGGTGTCGACGGCCTCGCCGATGGCCAACAACTCGTCGTCGGCCAGTTTTCGCAGACGTTTGACAATAGAATTCATAAGTGATGCCTCCGTTTTTGGGGTTAAGCGGTTCTTCGAAAGCCGTCGTCTGGTGGACTTGGTCTGCGAGTCCCTTTCCACCTCGACGACGTTCGATGGTCATTGTCGCGTTGTTCGAATCGTTCGGGTCCATCGGATGGCTGCCGATCGATTCGCGCGGCCATAGTCTCAAGTAGTCCTTCCCACGCTGTGTTGTCCAACGGGCCGAGCAGAAACAGTGCACCACGAGAGCGGACAAACAGCTCCAGTCCGCGGTGCATCATCTCCGTATAAACCGCCGCCACACCGCCACCCGACTCGGCCAGTGCATGCAATAACGTGCTGGCCGCCCGCGACGGGTCCGCGGTGGCGTCGATAATCGACACCGATCTCTTACGAAACGCCGCTTGAATTTCGTCAACTGAGACGGGAAAACAAAACTCAAAATCGTAGTGCAGATTCTCCCCGGCCCAACTCGACACCTGATGCATCAAGGAGTTGCCGGGAAAAAACACGACTGCTGTCACATTGGAACGTTCGGTCGCCTGACTTCTCATTCTCTACGAGTCGAAAACTCGTTCCTTCTGAACAGAGGTTCGTGTTGTTGAAAAACTAGGGTTCGTGTTGTTGAAAAACTAGTACTGCTATATACAAATAGCGTGCCAATCGGGTTTCCGTGCGGGATGTATGTTCGTAAACCCCCACACAGCAGAAGGTTGCAGCGCCCGACGCAAGCCGGCGTTGCGAGGCACGGCCGCTCAGTCACGCAAGTTGTGTCGCAAAGCGCGGCCAGCGCAAGGTCGCAAAGCGCGACCATTTCGCGCATTTTCCCCCCAAACGCTCGCGAAGCGGCACATGATGCGGAAAAAGCGTGTCACGGCTGCGGCAACCGCGGTTTGTTGCCCGGTGAAGAAGGGAAACTTCGGGCGATCGAGTGTGCCACTGCTTCGCAGAAGCAGTGCCTTTTCACGGCGAACATCGATGGCACTGTTTCTGCGAAGCAGTGGCACACGCAGCTACCGGTAAACTGCCCCATTTCATCCGAATTCCGGGCCCCTGACGCCAGAGACTTGACAGGCTGCGGGGTAATCTCCATAATAGGGGCATCGCCGATTCTCACAGAGGGGGCTGTCCGCAGCATTGGATGACGCCCCGGTAGACTTAGACGGGGGAAATACAATGTCTACGAAGCAGCAGATGATGGGAACCCGGATTGTCGCCGCGTGGATCATTGCCACGTGGATCGCATTAAGCCTGCCCGCCGCCGCCCAGGCCGTCTACACCTTCGCCGACTGGGCCGCCGACCACGGCTACAGTCCCGGCGACGCTATGCCCGGCACGGTCGAGGCCGACCGTTCTTCTCCCGACATCGACGATCTCGCCGGCATCGGCGACTACAACTGGACTGCCACACCGACGAGAACGCTGTACCTGGAATCCAACGAGATATCGAGCATCGAATCGGGCGCCTTTAGCGGCCTGACGAGTCTTGAAACGCTCTTTTTGTACGGCAACCAGATTACGAGCATCGAATCGGGCGCCTTCAGTGGCCTGTCGAATCTTACGGGCTTGGGTCTGCGCAACAACCCGCTTTCGAGCATCGAATCGGGCGCCTTCAGTGGCCTGACGAATCTTGGGCGGCTGTATCTCAGCGAGAATACACTCTTGACAGAGCTGAATCTTAGCGAAGCCGCTTTCTCCAGCTTGGTCCGTCTTGACGTTCGAGGCAATACGAATATCACGAGTGTTTCGCTGAAAAACGCCGTGTTGAATCAGGCGGCGCTGGCCGCGCTGTTGGACGGTGGAGACGGAACCGACACCCGTTACCTCGGCATCGGCGATCTTCCCGGCATCACGGCGCTGGATCTCAGCGGCGTGGACTTTGCAAACATCAGTGACCTGGCACCGCTGTATGCGATGGATGATCTGACCGATCTGTGGTTGGTCGATGTGCTGAACCTCGATGCGACGCAACTGGACCTCATGCTCAACGAACTGACGACCATCGAAGGGACCGACTTCGAGGGCATCCTCTATATGACCGACGCCGATTTCAACGGTCTGAACATGGCCGGCGGCGGTCGGTTGGCAATCTGGGACGACGAGCCCGGCCATCACGTACAAATCGTCCCCATCCCCGAGCCGACCACGCTGGCCCTATTAGCCATCGCCAGCCTCGGCCTGTTGCCCTGGCTGCGTCGGCGGACCCACGCGTAGAATGACGAAGCACGAATGACGAATGACGAAAGGAGAACCATATCTTAGTCATTCGTCATTCGGGTTTTGTCATTTAGATTTCCTTCGCGTGGGTCTTCGCTGCTCGACCCACCCTACATGTTCCCAAGATCGTGCAAGGCTTCTTAGAAGGTGTTTTGAAATTGCCTGATTAGAGAAAAGCTGCTATGGCTCCCTGTCTTTGGGACGAACCGAAGGAAGGAGCCATAGCATGAAACGAGAGTTGTATTATGCCAGCGATTTGACAAAC
>SDBV01003501.1_pt1 | contig 23118 bp, 32 predicted proteins | sample 2277081 | NCBI WGS metagenome assembly SDBV01 (sample SAMN10402039, study PRJNA504765) | marine sediment metagenome | isolation source: marine sediment core GS10_PC15, 223 cmbsf | place: Arctic Ocean: Southern Knipovich Ridge | collected 2010 | reverse complement strand
ATCCTATTATCCCCATCTGGCCCAGGAGCACCATTTGTGACTTGAATCCTATTATCCCCATCTGGCCCAGGAGCACCATTTGTGACTTGAATCCTATTATCCCCATCTGGCCCAGGAGCACCACCCCCACCTTGTTTCCCCTCACGCCCTTGGCTAAAAAAGGCTAACTTACTTTCACCAGGAGTGGTTAAATTCCCTTTGATGTTCTGATTTTTTGGAGTTTTCGGTTGGGGACGCGATTCATGAGCAGGAGGTGATGAAGCAGGAACACCATTTACTGAAGCAACCGTCTTCGGAGAATCAACTATACCAGCAGCATCCTCACTTTTTTTTAACTGTACTTCTTCTTGCCCCCTAATTCTAGCTTCTTTATCACTTTTGGATTCGGTGGGAATTTCCGTCCCACCTGCCCTGTCTTCTGAAGGCTCTGCCCTTCCCTCTTCAGCTGAAGGAAAGTCTTTTGGATTTAATGGGGGTTTTGCCCAGCTAATAAAATGAAAAAACCTAACGAAATAGCCCAAAAGAAAGATCGAACGTCGCTTCTCCCATTTATTATATTTGTTCTCTATTTCTGCTTTAAATTTTGGGTGCGATTCAACTGCGCTCATTAACTTTTTGTGTTCAGTTAATTTTATTGCCTTTCTATATTTACAACATTGCCTTGCTAGATACTCCTGGTTTTCAACGACTGCCAAGAACCCATCCATATCAAATGGGGTCAATGTTTCACTCCAATCGCTCCTTTGAGAAGAAGAGTTTGATTTAGCTAATTCACGAGCCAAGTATTTTCGTAATTGTTTTTTATTGAAAAAATCATTAACAATGGCCTTTACAGTTTCTAGCTCTAGAACTTCTTCGTTCTCTCGAGGCGTTAAGTCATTAACAAATTGAGACCAACAAACTGCTTGCCCAATTCGTGTTTTACAATTATTCGCAATGAAATTATCTCGAACCTTTGAATTACTGATATCAGTTTGTAAGCCTTTTCTCTTGCCTTGTCTTTGTCTTTGCATTTCCCTTAAACCTCCTTTTTTGATTGCCTTTTTTATCCTATTGGAAAAATCTACCCGGATGACAGTGAATGATTGGGTTTTTGTGTTTGACTCTCTTCTTTTTTCAAAGCCAGTTCATAGCATTTGGCATACTTTTCGATGACTTGTCTAGCTTGACCCGAGCCGGCTAAGTTTGTTTCGCTTATTTTAGGCAAATATTTCCCCACATCATAAACAAAATGAACAAACCCACATCGTGTGCCAAATTTATAGGTTCTAGGCACAACATCTGAAGCTTCATTTTTGAACTCAGGTTTATTTATATCGTTAGGATTTAAAATGTCGTTAAGATTTAATTTTAACTTCTCAGGAAAATGGCCAAATTTCATATGGTGTTGAACTATCTTCCGTGTCTGATTGTTTTTTATCTCCTGCGTCTCGCTGTCTTCAGCATTCATAGCTAAGCAATAAAGCAACTGTTTCAGCAGCAGTTGCTCTAGCTCATTTTCTATTTTTTCATCGCAAAGATATTTCACTAAATAATCCAGGCAACCAAATTGAAGAGGGCTTGTGATCCTTTGCATTTTTTCTCGTTCGGTTTCCCAAGTTCGGACTTTCCCTCTATTTGAATCCTGGCTAGCATTAACCTCAAAAAGCTTAAAATGCTCCCGAGTTTCTACACGCACTCTTTCGTTGGATTCTGGATTAAAGTATTCATAGCGTTGTACCTTCGTGCCTTCAGCCAATAGCGTTAATCCTTGTTGCACCTTAGCAAGCTGCAAATTGTTTTTATCAGTAAATGCTGGATTTAATAATAACTGCTGAATCTCTTGATGTGTTTGTGTAAGCTGGCGAGTCAGCGCTTGGTTCTCTTTTTTATAATTTGCCAACTGGTACCCATATTGTTCGGCTTCTCCACCAGACTTTTCGGGAGCCTTATTAGATTCATCTTCTAATTGCTTCGAATGTTGGACTAAGGAAAGAGCTTCCTCCATATAAGCTAACTTAATCGCCTCTTGGGTAAGATTTTTAACCAAAGGCTCTAATTGCTTTATCAACGGATTGGGACAAGTCGTTGAACTCTCAAAAAAGTAGAATATCACTGTTGGTTTTTCAATAGGATCCTGTTTTAAAGTGTCTATCCAATCACTCAAATGTGTTGTGGAAAACTCAAGCAATAATTCTTTTTTTTCTTCTAGCGTTTTGTTTCCTTCCAATCTTTTACAGAAAGCGTCTATTTTTCCCCTCACCGCTTTCGTTTGCTCGCCACCATCGGTGAGATAAGATTCTAACTCCGATTCCGATTCCGATTTCTTTTCCGGTTCTTCTTCGTTTTTTTTCTCTTCCTCTTCTTGTTTCTGTCGAAGCGGCTTAAGTTGTTTCTGTTCAAACGACCCAAGATGATTGCTCAACATACTAAATAGAGTACTGAGTGGACCTTCATTGATATTATCTTCTTGCATCATTACGCTCTATTTTAAAACAATTCATATTTATGCTAACTACCCAACCACTGATCACATCACAGTACTGTTGATCCACTAAACTCCATTTTGAAAATTTGATCGTGTCCTAAATAACGATCGGCCACTCAGAGCTCCATCTGAATGACATGAAAAGTAAAAACAGTATACTCACCTACTTTCACTTCAACAAGGCAAATGCTTACATTTTTGTCAAATTAAGACCCAGGTTTTTAGCCAGGTGATATGAGTAGAAATACCTGCATATCAGAATGGAATTATCTTTTATTTCAATAAAATAGACCCTAAAGTTAATTAAAATTGTTATATTAGATTATTTTATAAAAAACAGAATGTGATCTTTCCTTGAACCATTAGTCTCACGAACTTGCTTCGTGCAGGTGAAACCAAATAGGCGAAATCTCAATTGCTTGCAGCCGAGATTTTAACCAATCACCTGGCTGATTACTCTCTTGGTCGATTTAATTTGCAGTTATTTAACATCGATGACTTCCCGACACTTCGATCGGCTCAGGGCGTTTGGGTCTTAGGTTTTGTTTTTGCCATTTCTTTAAATCGATGAACTGATAGCCCGCTGCTTTTACCGCAGAAATAAGGCGTTGCAAGGCTTTTGTATCTCCTTTAAACCTTGCGAGTCCATGATTTTTAATCAGTCCAAACATTTCCTTATGAACAAAAAATGATGCCCATGAATCTCTTAAAACACGATTGCGTTGTAGCGCACGAATTAAATCGTCTACTGTGCGCCGATTGGCGTTATGCTCGCTCACAGTAGGTCGAATATAATCGAGGTCTTCTGGAATAATACGCTGGTCGTAATAATCACCATAAATTTCATACGGGAAAAACTGCCCCGTTGGTGATTCACCAGGAGCGGGACTGACCTTTAAGGGTTTCAAATAAGCCAGGCGCTCTTTATTATATTTTCCACCAATAGGCGCTTCATTAAACGTCAATGTGTTAGGAAGCTGTTTTAAGTGACACGTATTAGCAATCATATAACCCACGCGCCCAACATTCCACAAAAACACTTGGCCGAACACAGTATAGTCCAGTGGTGACGCTAAATAATGCGGCGTTAACCAGGCTGCCGGTTTTAGCCCTGCTTTATCTAATAAAGCAACACCTTTCGCTAAACGATTAAGCACATATTTTACGGAATCTTCTTTAAGTGGGCGGTTTTTATTCATATCCCAGAATTCATAGTCGTCACCTGAGGTGCCCGTATAGGGATTTTTAATGTTCTTATACTGATGGGTGACGCCATGCATGATGATGCTTGCACCGTGCGCTTTCGCATAACGTATCGCTTCTAAAAATTGTTTTCTTTGAGTCACCAACTGTCGCTTTAATTTTGGATCCTCAGTGTAGCTCTGTAATGGGTCATAGAAAATCGGGATTAATGAGATAGCAAATGGTACTTTATTTTTGTAGAAGAAATCTGTGATCTCACGAATTCTTTTTGGCGAAACATTAGGACTGATATCCTCAAGACGAACCAATGCATAATGCTTGCCATGATGCAGTGGCTTTTTATTCAAGAGATCAAACAAAATGTCAGCAAATACTAGATAACGATCGTTTTCATCGATATAACTCAATGGATTATCAGCAATATACCAATGGTTTTTATTGCGTAATATATAAGGTATCTTTGTGGTATTCGTCGAATGATAAGCCCAGGCTACAACGTATCGATTGGCATCTGAGGATAATGGTTTTAACATGACCATTTCATCTTCTGCGTAAAATTTAGATTTATCTTTGGGATCCAATCGACCGAATTTGGTAAACACTTGGCCTTTATATTTTATATAACGGTAAAAGCCAGGTTGCTGCCTATAATCACGCTCTTTTACGCTTTTCTTGGTTATTCCTTTATAATTTACGTTCCACAATTGACTCAACTGATTAGGCGAGAGTTGCCAAACGTTATAATTAACCCATGCCACATTTTTCTTAGTATTGACAAAGTCTTCTATAAAACTCTTTGGCAGCTTATGATCATAGTAAGTCCCCAAATAGATACTAGCTGCACATCGGTTGATCTGTCCTTTTTTATATTGACTGATGGGTATGATATATTGTTGAACACGAGGAAAATGACCCAGCAAATTTTGCAGCATAATTGCATTAAATCGACCATAGTGATAGGGTTGGTCCAGGTTTGTTGTGTTGTCATAGTAGATTTGAATACATTCATTGGGTTTTTTAGCAAATGCATTATTAACCATAACCGCTAACAAACAACCCAACAATAAAATCACACTACGTTTCATAAACATCTCTCCTGTTTCTATCCCAATCATTACACTTCTGATGCAATATCACCGCTGGTTTTTCTTTTTTTTTCCTGCAAACGAGACACTTTCGCTAATGGCACAGATTCATCTAAGTTGCGCTCTAATGCCGCATCCCCTAACTTCCCTTTATAGCGACTCAGCTGTTTTTCATCAGGAAATGCATTCTCAGTCTTATCCCACTTCACTTGGTCACTATCTTTTTTGTTCTTAAAAAAGAAGTTTAAAAGCGCTCTTATTGTCGCATGGATATTGATAATATTGCCTAAGATAATTCTAGGCACACTTAATATCGCCGGAATCATACTATACACACGATGAGTACAAATCGCTCTTTGCAAAATCCGATTGGCCATTAAAAGCAATGTGCCGAGTATTAAATATTCGGCAATAGGATAAGCCGTCATGTATTTTTGTATTGTCACAATGTGGCCAACATAAACCCAATCACTCACCATCACAGTCAACCAATAGATCAATATGATGTAACCCAACGCAGCTATAAAATTAACCACTATGGGTTTGCGGTCCCTAAATAAAAAATAACGGAAAATAAAATTACCCTGCCAACCCACATTTTTCCACTCTTGTAAAACAATCCCATAAATCCACCGTGATCGTTGTCGCACCGCCTTGTAATAACTAAAAGGGAATAGCGCATGATTAGCAACAATTTCTTTTTCAGATTTGATGCGAGATTGACCCGGCCTATACCAGGGCTTTATTTGGCAGGCATGTTCAACATCATGCAACAGAAAAGTGGCTTTAAAACCATTCAACTGCAGACGTAGCGCAGCATCATAGTCCTCTGTTAGTGAGCGAGTATTAAAAGGCAACCCTTGATTTTTAGCCATCAGACTTTTAATGGCTCCATCCGTAAAGGCAGTACCCACACCCGCTGATGGGATAAATCCTCCAAGTGATTCTCTGAGCACTAATGCTTGAGTGTGAATCTCAGAAAATTCATCATTATAGACCCAATGAGTCCAGTGTCGGTATTTAACTTCAAGAGGAAATATCGGGATCTGAACCATTTGGTTTTGTGGCATTAATTGATTAAAATACTTAAACTCCAAAGGGTGAATCATATCTTCACTATCATGAAAGACAAAAATGTCATATTTAATGTGATCTTTTTCTTCTCGCTCTGTAATATACTTGGAAATGGAGTTTAAATTATCGGCCTTATTGGTAGGCCCTGGTTTTTTTGAGATCACGCAATGCAGATTTTCAAATTGCTGTTCTAGCGTTTGAACAATTTCTATCGTCTTGGCATCGTTACAATAAGTCCCTACAAATATGTCATAATTATCGTAATCGATGCGAGGCAAATTATGTTTCAGCATCCCCCCAATGGCGAGGTATTCCTGCCAGCAGGGAATCATCACGGCAATCTTTTTCTCAGGAGTATCCTTTAATTCTCTATAGGTCGCAGCCTTATATCGTCTGCCCGTAACTTTTTGATACAGCCGATGCAACCAATATAAAACATCCATACACAGATCATCAATGCCGGATAGAATAAACAAACCGGCCGTAATCATTAACGCAAAAAACATAATATGGTCTAAAACTACAATATCCATGGCTGCCTAGAACTGTGTGTTATCCTGATTACAAATGGCCTCATAAATTCGAATTGCGGCATGACCATCGCCAAATGGGCTATGTCGCTTTTGCATTTTCCGATAAACGGTTTGATCATTCAACAAGCGCTCAACTTCTTCAACAATATGCTCTTGTTTAACGCCGACAATTTTGGCTGTCCCTGCCTCTACTGCCTCCGGTCGCTCTGTGACATTTCTCATTATCAACACCGGTATTCCTAAAGCAGGCGCTTCTTCTTGCACCCCACCAGAATCGGTTAGAATAAGATAAGCCTTACGCATCAAGTAAACAAACTCAATATAATTGATCGGATCAACTAAATGAACATTTTTAGAGTGTGACAGCAATTGTTTCACTATTTTATTCACGTTGGGATTCAGATGGACCGGGAAAATACACTGCACGTCATCTTTTTCAGCAATCTGCTTAATGGCGTAACAAATCTGCTTAAAAGGCTCACCAAAATTTTCGCGCCGATGCCCGGTGATTAAGATCGTTTTTTTATTGTCATCGATTAAATTAAATTTATCGCGACAACGATTATTCAGTTCTGAATCTTGATCTAATTTAGCGTCGATTGCATAAAGCGTATCGATCACGGTATTTCCCGTTAGATATAACTCACCCTCAGGAATGTTTTCTTTGAGCATCCGCTGATACGCTAGTTTCGTCGGCACGCAATGCATGTCCGAAATCGAAGTGATGATTTTTCTATTCACTTCTTCCGGCCAAGGCGAATAACGATCATAGCTACGCAATCCAGCTTCAACATGAGTGACTGGGATTTTATGATAAAAAGCAACTAATGAGCTGATAGCAGAAGTGGTTGTATCCCCCTGGACAATCACTCTATCGCATCCAGCATCGTTAATAATAGTTTCAACCCCTTTCAATACATTGACACTCATATCCGTCAATGATTGATTTTCTTTCATGATATTGAGATCATAATCCGCTTTGATATTAAACAATTTTAATAGGGGTGCTAACATCTCTCGATGCTGTGAGGTGATACAAACTTTAGCATTTTCTCCCATTTGATCATGCAAAAGCTTAACTAGCGGTGCCATTTTGATTGCTTCTGGTCTTGTCCCAAATATAGATAATACTTTCATATTCGCCTAACTAAATTGGTAGACAATGGAAGACTTTTATTTGCCGCTAGGGTTTATAGCCGCCGAAAATAAAGAAAACCCTATCCCCTGCAGCAATCATGCTGCAGGGGATAGGGGTAAATAGTAAATTACAGAAGTTTTCTTAATACAAGGCCGGCTATATAAGAGGTATCGTCTGTACCACCAAAGTTACCACCATGGTCAATACCTGCTCGTATACCAAACCGCCAATCGCTGTAGGTTCCGATCATTATCTGACCATAGAGATCGCCAGCAAATTGAGTATCTGAATTACGGAACTGTGCAACACCAGCCGCACCATAAAGAGACAGCGTCACGATATCATTCGGGTAAAAATACAACCCAGCTGTCACTTGATACGATTGATAGTGATTTGGATCAAAGTAACCGTTTCCATTCAAACGATCCCTTCTAAACCAATACCATTCGCCCCATAAACCGACTTCAACATGATAATGTTGGGCACCGAATAAGCGCATATTAGGGGCCAATACAAATTTCCAATAACTATTATCGTCTGTTAAATCAGAGTAGTTCACATAAGCGTCGACATAGCGATACACATACGGTTCCCAGTGCAACATCACTCGATACGCTTGTTCTATTACCGCCAATGATACAGAACGAGGCGAGTAGTATTGGTATCTCTGCGATCTGAATAGAAAGTTGTAAGTGGGAGAATAGAACATGTCAAAGTTTGGCCTGTATAAATCACGGTAGGTTAACAACGACACTTGCGCAGTTTGACTCACCTGCAAATCAGCTTGCGCACGATAAAGGAAATAGCTTTTATTGCGTTGAATATGCAGCGCTCCAATTAAACCTGTCACTTTAAGCCAGTTTGTAAAGCGATGCGATAAACCGCCCCAATAACTGAAGTCGTTAATCGTAGTATGCCCATCAATGGTATCAAAACCACTGTTCGATTTTGCTTTCATTTGTTCATACAACGCTTCAACGATGACACTCGTATAATGACTGACATAGTACTCTTGCCTCAGCCACCAGTGAGCAATGTCCGTTGTGGTCGCATTTTCATGCGCAAAACTGAATCCACCTGATGTTTTCGAGCGAATTGGGGTCATGACGTGATAGCGCAAATACTTTAAGTCTGGATCACGGGGGTTTAGTCTTTCAGCTCTTTTCAACCCAGCGACGGCTTCATCAGTACGATGTGCCGAACCCAATGCATAGGCTCGATAATACACCGCGTTATAATTATTTGGATTTTTCTGATAAAGTGGATCTAGTATTTTTAAGGCAGACTTATAACGGCCGGCTAACGCCAATGTTTCGCCCTTGGCCATTAAATATTTTTTATTAACACCATAATGTTTACGGTATTGCTTAAGAACACGTAGTGCTTTTCGATAGTTGTCTGCCCACGCCTCAACTAATGCATATTCAATCATCACATTGCGAGCATGTGGATTTGACTTTAGATACTGGTGATATAGCTTTGCCGAATGATCGAGTTTATCCTGGTCTCGATAAGCGCGCGCCGCTTGCAACAACGCCGCACCATGCAAACGCTTCACCGGCACACGATGTGGTGGTGGCGGTGGCGGATGATGTTTTTTGGTGTATTGGGTTGGGCTGCCTTTGCCAGGAGGGGGTTTTTTTGCAGCTTTTGCAGATAACGCAGGGACAATAAATAATAACGCCAACAAGGCTATAACGATTTTCCTTACTTCCATTTTCCACATCCTTATTAAGGTTTTTAAACCAAATCCATTACTCCGTGTATAGAATAAACTAACGGTATTTAACCATTGCTTACCCTAGTGGTTAACATGCTAAATCATATAAATCTAATTCACAAGTTCAAATTAGAATATTTTTTCAGCATAGGGGAAATTATCCAAATAAATATCAACGCAATGCACTATAGTTGATTATTTTTTCACACAAACTCGCGGGAAAACATTTCACTCTTATCAGTATTGATCAATTTATAGGCTCGTGTCATCATCCCCACGAACGCGAGAATGACGGGTGGGAATTTACTCGTTAGCTGAAACTTCTTCGCGGTCAAGCAACTCAACCACTGCCATGGGTGCACTATCCCCTGTTCTAAAACCACATTTTAGAACACGAAGATAACCACCGGGGCGAGATTTTTGACGTGGGGCTATTTTAGTGAATAATTTTGCGACAGCAGCTTGGTCACGAAGACGGGCGAAAGCCAAACGACGATTAGCAACACTATCATTTTTAGCCAGTGTGATCAGCGGCTCAACCACCCGACGCAGCTCTTTTGCTTTAGGCAAAGTTGTTTTGATCAACTCATGTCGCAATAATGAAACAGCCATGTTCCGAAACATAGCACTCCTATGACTGGAAGTGCGATTTAAATGTCGACCACTTTTTCGATGATTCATGAGATGACCCTCAAACGACTCATTCCGCCTTATCTTGAAAATCAGCAGGCGGCCAACTTTCTAACAAAGTACCTAAAGATAAACCTCTTTGTGCTAACACAGACTTAATTTCCATTAAAGATTTCTTGCCCAGATTAGGGGTTTTCAATAAATCATTTTCACTACGCTGCACGAGATCACCAATATAATAAATATTTTCTGCTTTTAGGCAGTTAGCTGCACGCACGGTTAATTCTAAGTCATCCACTGGGCGCAATAAAATAGGGTCGATTTGATCTTGCTGCCCCACATCTATAGGCTGTTCTTCGTGTTTCAAATCGACAAAAACTGCAAGTTGATGCTGTAATATGGTTGCAGAACGACGGATAGCTTCTTCAGGATCCAAGGTGCCATCAGTCTCAAGCTCTATAATTAATTTATCAAGGTCAGTGCGCTTTTCAACACGGGCATTTTCGACTGAATAAGTGACACGCCTCACTGGACTAAAAGAAGCATCTAATAATAAAACGCCGACGGGTCGCTCTTCTTCATATTCCGACTCACGTGCTGCAGCTGGCTCATAACCACGGCCCATGGCCACTTTAAGCCTCATACTAATTTCGCCATCCTGCGTCAAGTGAGCAATAACATGATCAGGGTTGACGATTTCAACGTCGTGCTCAGTTTGAATATCAGCAGCCGTCACCGGGCCCATACCTTTTTTACTTAATGTTAACGTCACTTCATCACGATCATGAAGTATAATCGCAACACCTTTAAGGTTAAGTAGCACATCGACAATATCTTCGCGCAAACCCTCAATAGAACTGTATTCATGTAATACATTGTCTACCTGGGCTTCAACAATGGCAGCACCACTCATCGAAGACAACAAAATGCGGCGTAGCGCATTACCTAATGTATGCCCAAAACCCCGCTCTAGTGGTTCTAATATAATTTTAGATTGTGTCGGTGAAGCCACCTGAACCTGTATGGTTTTAGGTGTTAAAAATGTTTGATGAATATTTTGCATTGTATTAATGCCTCTATTTTGAATACAGCTCAACAACCAAGTTAACTTTAAACTCTGCCGGAAGTTCGGTAATATCCGGTTCGTCTTTAAAAGTACCTATCATTTTTTTAGAATCCACTTCAATCCAAGGAAGCATTTTACGCTGCTCTGCTAATTGCAGAGCTGCACCAATACGCAGCTGTTTTTTGGCCTTGTCACAAATCTCAACGGCATCATTAGCTGCAATTAAATACGAAGGAATGTTAACCTTCGCCCCATTCACTAAAACAGCTCCATGCGCTACTAGTTGCCTAGCTTCAGCGCGGGTTGCTGCAAAACCCATACGATAAACGACATTATCTAAACGCTTTTCCAATAATTTAAGTAAATTATCACCCGTTGATCCTTTAATACGCTCAGCCATTTTATAATATTTGCGAAATTGTTTTTCTAACACGCCGTAATAACGGCGTAGTAGTTGCTTCATCCGTAACTGTAGACCGTAATCTGTAGTGCGGCCTCGACGTTGCCATTGCATTCCTGGGATGCGTTCGATGTTACATTTAGAGTCGATAGAACGAATACCACTTTTTAATTGTAAGTCTGTTTTTTCACGTCGCGACAGTCGACACTTTGGACCCAAATATCTTGCCATAATTCTACCTCTTACACTCGACGTTCTTTTGGTGGTCGACAACCATTATGGGCCAGCGGGGTATTGTCTGTTATTCGAGTCACCCTTAAGTTTGCTGTGCGTACTGCTCTAATAGCCGAATCGCGACCAGCGCCTGGGCCCTTCACTCTAATTTCTACAGATTCCAACCCATATTTTGCGACCGCCTCTTCAAGTGCTTTAGCTGCTGCTAATTGTGCTGCAAAAGGCGTGCCTTTACGCGCGCCTTTAAAACCACCTCGGCCCGCCATGCTTTGGGTCAATACTGCCCCTGACTCATCACCGACGGTAATGATGGTATTATTAAAAGTCGCCTTGATAAATACTATGCCTCGCGACACTTGGCGCTTAACTCGTCTAGCGGCTTTCATCTGCTAACCCTTACCCTTCTTTCTTCTTTTTACGAACTAACTTTGGCCTACCTTTACGTGTGCGCGCATTTGTCTTGGTTTGCTGACCTCGCACTGGAAGCCCCGCGCGATGACGTCGCCCTTGATAAGAACCAATATCCTGCTTGCGCTTAATATTGGTCGCCACTTCCCTGCGTAGATCACCCTCCACCAAATATTTGTTCACCTCTTGACGCAGCTTTTCTAATTCCGCCTCAGTGAGATCCTTGATTTTATTGGATGGATCAAGCGCGCAAGAGCTACAAATGAGCTCAGCGCGGCTTACACCAACCCCATAAATACCTGTTAATGCAATTCGGGTATGCTTATTATCTGGTATATTGACACCTGCAATTCGCGCCACCGTCTAATCACCTCAAGTTACTGATATATTCTTCAAAAAAGCTGCTAAGCTTAACGCCAAGACAGCCAAAAATCAAGCCTAAAACAGGGCAATTGTGTGAAAATCTGGATTCGCGCTTTCGCGGGAATAGCATCACTATCCCTGTCGCTGCTTATGCCGCTTTTCCTTGCAAATCACACGCACCACACCATTGCGTTTTACAATCTTGCAATGACGGCAAATTTTCTTTACGGATGCTTTTACTTTCATCTCACAATAACCTCAATTAACGAATCAAGCCGATCTTTGAACCTTTCATTTTCGACTTTTTCATAATCGACTCATATTGATGACTCATTAAGTGCGCCTGCACTTGCGACATAAAGTCCATCACCACAACAACGATAATTAATATCGACGTTCCGCCAAAGTAATAGGCTAACGGTATATTCCACGCCATCAACAAAAACTGGGGTACTAATGCCACAATAGCCAGGTAGATCGCCCCCACTAAGGTGAGCTTGGTCATCACCTTATCAATATATTGAGCCGTCTGCTCACCCGGGCGTATTCCAGGAATAAAAGCCCCTGAGCGCTTCAAATTATCTGCAGTTTCCTTGGGATTAAACACCAGCGCAGTATAGAAAAAGCTGAAGAATATGACAGCAATCGCAAATACTACCATATATGCGGGCTGTCCGAAAGATAAAGCCAGCGATAAATCATTCAGCCAACCAAGCCCTTTAGTGGCCCCAAAAAACTTAGCGATTGCACCTGGAAACAAAATGATACTTTGGGCAAAAATCGGGGGGATGACACCCGCCATATTAATCTTAAGCGGTAGATGGCTAGATTGTGCGGCATAGAGTTTTCGGCCCTGTTGGCGCTTAGCATAGTTGATGGTGATCCGCCTTTGAGCCCGCTCAAAATAGACGACAACGAGAATCACAAACCCTACAATCAAAATAAAAAATAGCAGGGTGATCAACTGCATCTGCCCTTGGCGAACCTGTATAAAGATTTGGCCCGCGGCCGCTGGGACTCGCGCGACAATACCGGAGAAGATGATCAGTGAAATACCGTTTCCAATGCCTCGCTCCGTCATCTGCTCACCTAACCACATTAAAAACATCGTACCCGTCACTAAGGTAATCACAGCAACAAAGTAAAAGCCCAGATTAGGATTCATAGCAACGTTGTTAGCGGCTAACCAACGCGCCACTCCCAAGGCTTGTACAAAGGATAAAAGCAAAGTGCCATAACGCGTATATTGGTTAATTTTACGCCGCCCCGCTTCGCCTTCTTTTTTAAGCGCCTGCATTTTAGGAGAAATTGAAGAATACATTTGGACAATAATCGAAGAAGAAATATAAGGCATGATAGACAGAGCAAAAATCGTCATGCGACGGAGAGCACCACCCGAAAACATGTTGAACATGTCGAGTAGCCCACTCTGGTGCTGATGAAACAAACTCGCCAATCGTTGCGGGTTAAGCCCAGGAATCGGGATGTACGCACCAAGACGGAACACGACAATGCCAATTAATACAAACAGCAGACGCTTTTTTAATTCGCCTAAACCACCTGATGTCAGTCCACCACCTAGTTTTGCTTTTGCCATGTTATTGCTCTATTTTGCCACCCGCGGCTTCAATGGCTGCTTTGGCGCCTTTGGTCACGTTGATGCCTCGAACAGTAAACGCCTTATCAAGCGTACCAGAAACGAAAATTTTGACTTTCTTAATCTGACGCTTAATCAACTTCGCTGCTCTAAGTGCTGCTAAGTCTACAATATCGCCTTCAACTTTTCTTAATTCACCCAGACGTATTTCAGCGACTTCCATTGATCTTCTAGACGTAAAGCCATATTTAGGCACGCGGCGTTGCAGGGGCATCTGCCCACCTTCAAAACCAACTTTATGGTAGCCGCCCGATCGTGAGCGCTGCCCTTTATGGCCTCGACCCGCCGTTTTACCGCTACCACTAGCAATACCGCGGCCTACGCGGTTTTTCATTTTTTTGGAACCTTTTGCTGGCTTTAGGGTATTCAATCGCATTTACACTTCCTCAATTTTTAGCAGATAGGCTATTTTATTGACCATGCCACGATTACAAGGTGTGTCTTCCACTTCAACCGTGTGATTAATTCGCTTTAAACCCAACCCTTGCACACAAGCTAGATGACTCGGCTTTCTACCGTATTTACGACGCAATAGGGTCAGTTTTAATTTTCGCTGTTGCTTAGCCATGATTTATTCCAAAATGTCTTCAATTGATTTACCACGCTTTCTGGCCACTGATTCAGGTGTTACCATTTGTTGCAGGCCTTTAATCGTTGCACGCACAACATTAGTTGGGTTACATGAACCCACCACTTTAGCCAGCACATTCTCAACACCCATCACTTCAAAGACAGCACGCATCACATTACCTGCAATCACACCGGTACCTTCAGAAGCCGGCAGCATCAGCACCTTACTTGCACCATAACGAGCTACGATTTTATGCTGCAGCGTTTTATCCTTAAGTTGAATCTGAGTCATGTTACGTCGTGCTGCTTCGGTGGCCTTTTGAATCGCAATAGGCACTTCCAGCCCTTTGCCGCGACCAAAACCTATTTTACCTTCACCATCACCTGAAACGACCAAGGCAGAAAAACCAAACTTGCGCCCACCTTTTAGCACTTTGGCCGTACGATTGACCGCCACTAATTTTTCTTGATAAAGATCGCTGACTGCTTGTGCTTCTTTCATCTTTTCACCTGTCACTTAAAATTCAATTCCACCTTCACGCGCTGCATCGGCTAGCGCTTTTATTCGCCCATGATACCGGAATCCAGAGCGATCAAAGGCGACTTTTTTAATCCCTTGTTTCAACGCGCGTTCAGCAAGCATTGAACCGACAAGAGCGGCTGCATTTTTATTGCCACCATTCGTTATTTTTGCTCGTATCTCTTTTTCAACTGTTGCTGCAGCCACCAAAACGTTAGCCGCATCAGGCGCAATAATTTGCGCATAAATATGGCGCGGTGTACGGTTCACACTCAAGCGTTCAATGGCTAATTCCGCTATTTTAGCTCGACTACGTCGTGATCTGCGTATGCGTGTTTGTTTCTTATTCATTATTAGAACCTCAAACTCGATTATTTTTTCTTAATTTCTTTTAAAACAATTCTCTCATTCTCATAACGAACCCCTTTACCCTTATAAGGTTCTGGCGGGCGTATTGCTCGAATATTAGCAGCCGCCTGGCCCAGCTCTTGTTTGTTCGCACTGCTTAACACAATTTCCGTAGTGCTAGGCGTTTCAGCGCTGACGCCTTCGGGTAAATTGAAATCAACAGGATGAGAAAATCCTAGCGTCAAATTCAACACCTTGCCCTGTACTTTGGCGCGATAACCCACGCCCATTAATACAAGCTTGCGCTTAAATCCTTGGGACACGCCTATTACCATATTATTAACTAATGCGCGCATGGTGCCCGCTAGCGCATTGCTTTCTCCTGTCGCGTTTGCCGGTGAAAATTGCAGTGCATTCTCGACCTGCTCCACTTTTACCGCCGAGTGAATGACACGCTGCAACTCACCTTGCTTGCCTTTAATTGATAGCTTTTGCCCAGACAGATTAACATCAACGCCTTTAGGAATCTCAACTGGGTTTTTTGCAACTCTACTCGCCATTAGGCCTCTCCTAAGTGACATAACATAAAATTTCGCCGCCTTCGCCTTTTGCACGTGCTTTGCGATCTGACATCACACCTTTAGATGTTGACACAATGGCAACACCTAAACCATTTTGTACTTTTGGCAAATTGTCTTTGTCTTTATAAACCCGCAAGCTCGGACAACTCACTCGCTCTATATGCTCGATGACGGGACGACCTTCAAAATATTTCAACGTGATGACTAATGTCGGCTTATCCGCTGTATCGCTTGTACGATAATCGGCAATATAACCTTCCTCTTTTAAAACATTGGCAACGGCTGTTTTTAACTTAGAAAGCGGCATAGCCACGTCATGCTTAGTCACGGCCAAGGCATTGCGAATGCGGGTCAACATATCGGCGATTGGGTCTTGCATACTCATAATCAATTACTCATTTCAAAAATAGTTTACCAACTGGCCTTTCTTAATCCTGGCACATCACCACGCATGGCCGCTTGGCGCAAACAAATTCGACACAAACCAAACTTTCTCAATGTGCCTCTAGGTCTGCCGCAAATTCGGCAACGGTTACGTAATCGTGTGAGACTTTCATTACGACGACGTTTTTGTAATTTTGCCATGGCTTCATCGCGCTTAAGCGGGTTTTTAATCACGATTTCTTTTAATGCCTGGCGCGCTTTTTGGACTGCTCCTACAAGACGTCTTCTTTTTCTCTCGCGCATAATCACACTTGTTTTAGCCATAACGAATCACCTTGTCTTGAGAGGAAAACCAAAAGCCATAAACAACGCTTTGGCTTCTTCATCTGTTTTTGCTGAGGTTGTAATCGTAATATCCAATCCTCGCAGCGTATCAATTTTGTCGTAATCGACCTCTGGAAAAACGATTTGCTCTTTAATGCCCAAACTATAATTGCCATGACCATCAAATGCGTTTCCACTAAACCCACGAAAATCACGAATACGAGGAATGACAATCCAAATGAGGCGTTGTAAAAATTCATACATGCGTTCACGACGCAAAGTCACTTTACAACCCAGTGGCCACCCTTCGCGAATTTTAAAGCCTGCTATAGACTTGCGTGCCAACGTAGTAATGGGCTTTTGGCCCGAAATTTTCGCTAAGTCTGATGAAGCATGTGCAATGATTTTCTTATTAGTCACCGCTTCACCTAGCCCCATATTTAGGGTGATTTTTGTAACCTTCGGAACTTGCATAACGCTTTTATAGCCGAATTGCTTTTTCAAATCTTTAACGATTTGTTCCCGATATTGTTGTTGTAGTGCTGCCACCATTGTCATTACCCTTAAACGTCTATCACTTCGCCAGTTGATTTAAAATAACGAACTTTTTTGCCGTCTTCTAATTTTTTAAAGCCTACCCGATCCGCCTTATTAGCTGTCCAGTTCAGTATCGCCACATTGGAAATATGAACACTGGCTTCACGATCGATAATGCCGCCTTGTACGTTTTGTTGGGGATTAGGCTTTATGTTTTTTTTAACCATATTCACACCTTCGACCAAAACGCGCTCTTTATTTATTTTTAACACTTTTCCACTACGACCTTTGTCTTTGCCCGTTAGAGCAATGACCATGTCACCAATTTTTATTTTGCTCATCGCCATGATAAAACGCTCACCTTTTTAAAGCACTTCAAGTGCCAATGAAACAATCTTCATAAATTTTCCAACCCGCAATTCACGCGTGACCGGTCCAAAAATACGCGTGCCTATTGGCTGTAATTGCGCGTTCAATAAAACCACTGCGTTAGTATCAAAGCGTATTAATGCACCATCTGCTCTGCGCACTCCACTACGAGTTCGCACCACTATCGCATTCATGACATCCCCTTTTTTAACTTTACCACGTGGGATGGCTTCCTTAATGCTCACTTTAATAATATCGCCAATATTCGCATAACGGCGCTTTGATCCACCGAGCACCTTAATGCATTTTACTCGTCTGGCACCACTGTTATCAGCAACGTCAACGACGGATTGTGCCTGTATCATGATGTTTCTCCATCAATCTTTAAAACTTTAAGCCTGCAACCTCTACTCCGCCCTTTCCTTGACTTCAACTAGAACCCAACTCTTTGTTTTCGAAATGGGTTTGCATGCCTTAACAATAACCACATCACCTATGTGTGATTCATTTTTAGCATCATGCGCATGCACTTTAGTTGAGCGTCGAATAAATTTCCTATATTTCGGGTGTTTCACGCGACGTTCAATGAGCACAACGATGCCTTGATCCATTTTGTCACTGATAACAGTGCCAACCAAAGTACGGGCCATGGTTTGTTTCACAGTCATGACTGCCGCTCCTTTTCATTCATTATGGTTTTAACGCGAGCAATTTCGCGCTGCACTTTTTTAAAATGGTGCGGCCTTGGCTCTTCACCCATCCCTTTTTGTAGACGCAAGTTCAACTGTTCGCGACGTAATGTCAGCATTTCTTCTTTTAATTCAGCAGAAGATTTAGCTCGTAATTCACTCGTATTCATCACATCATCTCTCTTTCTACAAATACCGTTCCAACCGGCAACTTAGCTGCCGCACGTTGAAATGCCGAACGTGCTAGTTCTTCTGGCACACCTTCTATTTCAAATAACATACGTCCAGGTTGCACTAAGGCTACCCAATATTCGACGTTACCTTTACCCTTTCCTTGGCGAACTTCAAGTGGTTTTTTACTGATGGGTTTATCTGGAAATATTCGGATAAACAATTTACCACCCCGTTTCACATGACGACTAATGGCTCGCCTGGCTGCTTCAATTTGACGTGCAGTGATCCGTGCTAAACCCGTAGCCCGCAATCCAAAGTCACCAAAACTGACTTTATTACCTCTTTGGGCCAAACCGCGATTACGGCCTTTAAAGTCCTTTCGGAATTTTCTATTTTTCGGTTGTCGCATTATTGATCCTCAGCTGTTTCAGCTTCTTGTGGGATGGCTTCTTTTTCTTCTTCTTTGACAACGTGTACTTCACCTTTAAATATCCACACTTTCACACCAATGATGCCGTAAGTCGTTTTAGCAATAGCCGTTCCATAATCAATATCTGCACGAAAGGTATGCAGCGGCACTCGACCTTCACGATACCACTCGGTTCTTGCAATTTCAGCACCCGCAAGACGCCCGCTCAAACTAACTTTGATCCCTTTAGCACCTTGGCGCATAGTACTTTGTACTGCCCGCTTCATGGCTCGTCTAAACATGACTCGTCGCACCAGTTGTTGGGCCACGTTTTCTGCAACCAGTTTCGCATCAAGCTCGGGTTTTCGAATTTCTTCAATCGTGATGTGAACAGGCACACCAATTCGCTTGGTAATCTCTTTACGCAATGTCTCAATCTCACCACCTTTTTTTCCAATAATAACGCCAGGGCGTGCAGAATAAATTGAAATTTTTGAGTTACCTGCAGTCCTCTCAATTTGTACGCGACTAATCGAGGCACCTTTTAGCCTTTTCAATAGAAATTGTCTAACTTCTAAATCCGCAAAAAGATAGTCAGCATAGTTTTTGCTGTCGGCATACCATTTGGATGTCCAATCCTTATTAATACCAAGACGTATCCCATTTGGATTGACTTTTTGCCCCATTTAACTCTCCTCACCATCTGATACCATTACGGTAATATGACAGTTGCGTTTTATAATACGATTAGCTCGTCCTTTAGCACGTGCTCGAAATCGTTTGGCAACAGGCCCCTCGTTCACAAAAACCGTTGCTACTTTTAATTCGTCGATGTCTGCACCTTGGTTGTGCTCAGCATTTGCAAGCGCTGAGTCCAATACTTTTTTAACCAAGTAAGCTGCTTTTTTCGTGCTAAAACGCAATACGTCAATCGCTTTTTCTGCCGATAACCCTCGAATTTGATCCGCCACTAAACGCACCTTTTGTGGTGAAATACGAGCATATTTAAATGTAGCTGCAACCTGCATCACAAACCCCCTTACTCTTTCTTAGCCTTTCGATCAGCAGCATGGCCACGATAAGTACGTGTTGGTGCAAACTCACCTAACTTATGCCCGACCATATTTTCAGAAATATAGATCGGAACATGTTGGCGACCATTATGCACTGCTATAGTCAGGCCCACCATTCCTGGCAAAACCATAGAACCTCTAGACCAAGTCTTTATCGGACGCTTACTATCTGTCTCATTAGCTTGTTGCACTTTTCTAAGCAAATGATGCGCCACATAGGGTCCTTTTTTTACTGATCTTGGCACGATTTAGAACCTCTCTTTATTTACTTCTTACGCCGATCACGAATAATCATTTTATTCGTACGCTTATTTTTACGAGTCTTAAATCCTTTGGCACTGACACCCGTTGGACTCACCGGATGGCGGCCTCCCGATGTCTTTCCTTCACCTCCACCGTGTGGATGATCCACTGGGTTCATAGCGACACCACGTACTGTCGGCCGCTTGCCTCGCCAACGGTTAGCACCTGCCTTCCCAAGTGAACGTAGGTTATTTTCCGCATTCGATACTTCGCCAATGGAAGCACGACATTGTACTAACACCTTGCGCATTTCACCAGAACGCATTTTTAAAATCACATAAAGGCCCTCACGAGCTGCCAATTGCGCCGAGGTGCCTGCACTGCGAATCAGTTGCGCACCTTTACCCGGCTTTAATTCAACACAATGAATCGTTGCGCCGAGCGGAATATTTTGTAATGGCAAACAATTCCCCGGTTTGATCGGTGCTTGTTCACCCGACATAACCTGAGTACCTGCCTTCATGCCTTTAGCTGCAATAATGTAGCGTCGCTCACCATCGGCATAAACGACCAAAGCCAAATACGCACTACGATTAGGATCGTATTCAATATGTTCTACTCGACCCACAATCCCATCTTTATCCAATCGTTTAAAATCAACCTTGCGATAATGGCGTTTATGGCCACCCCCACGTCGGCGTACTGTAATTCGTCCTTGGTTGTTTCGCCCATTAATTCGTGTCTTGGGCTCCAACAATGCCCTATGAGGCTCACCCTTATGCAATTCCGGGTTAACCACTTTAATGACAAATCGTCGCCCAGGTGATGTTGGTTTTGCTTTTACTAATTGAGACACAACCGATTACTCCTCAACACTAGCCTGCAAGATCAATGTTTTGATCTTTTCCAAGCATAATATAAGCTTTCTTCCACGCCTTATGGCGACCCTGTGTTTTACCAAAACGCGCGGGTTTGCTTTTTACATTACAAATATTAACGGCACGCACTTTGACATTAAAATATTGTTCTACTGCTTTTTTAACTTCTGGTTTCGTGGCATTACGTGGCACTTTAAAAGCATATTGCGTATAACCCATGCTTGCATTAGATGTTTTCTCTGATACATGAGGCAATCGTAGAATAGTCAATAATCGCTCTTGATTCATGACAGCTTCTCCTCAACTTTCTTTAATGCATCAGATGTTATTAATACATGATCAAACGCAATTAGGTTCACTAGGTTAAGTTTCGCAACATCACTAAAGCTAACGCCTGGCAAGTTGCGCGCTGCTAGTCGGGCATGGCGATTTTCACCATCGACAATGATTAATACATTCTCAAGCGACAATGCCTTTAATACCTCTAATAATTCACGTGTCTTCGGCGCTAATAAATTGAGCTCATTGACTACTTTTAGTCGATCATGGCGAATAAGCTCGGAAAAAATAGCCGCCAATGCACGACGATACACTTTCTTATTTACTTTTTGGCCATAATCTCTAGGTTTTGCAGCAAACGTTACACCCCCACCTGTCCAAATTGGGCTTCTAGTAGTACCCGCACGGGCACGCCCAGTGCCCTTTTGTCGCCACGGTTTAGCACCACCGCCTCTGACTTCACTGCGACTTTTCTGCGCTTTAGTACCGGCACGCGCTTTTGCTCTATAAGCCGTGATGACTTGATGCACCAAACCCTCATTAAATTCACAATTAAAGGTTGCATCGGAGACCTCAATTGGGGAGCTTTTGGTGCCATTTATACTGCTAACTGCGAGCTGCATCACCTTCTCCCTTGTGTTTGACTGATGTTGTGATCACGACAGTACCACCTGGCGCACCTGGTATTGCGCCCCTAACTAATAGTAAATTGTGTTCAGGATCGACCTTGACGATTTCCTGATTTTGCACACAGCAATTAACATTACCCATTTGCCCTGCCATTTTCTTACCTTTAAATACTCGACCCGGCGTTTGACATTGGCCCGTTGATCCATGGGCACGATGCGACAACGAATTACCATGAGTAGCATCTTGAGTTTTAAAATTATGGCGCTTGACGACTCCTGCAAAACCTTTACCTTTGCTCACACCTCTAACGTCTACTTTCTGGCCTTGCTTAAATACGTCGACAGTCAATTGATCGCCTACTTTAATCTCAGTTTGCTCATGATCAGCGATTCTAAATTCACGGATATAATTACCTGCCTCGACACCTGCTTTGGCAAAATGGCCGGCTTGAGCTTTGTTCACTCGAGAAGCTCGCTTTTTACCCCCTACCACTTGCACACCTCGATAGCCATCAGACTCCAACGCTTTAATTTGAGTGACGCGATTCGGGGTGACTTCGATGACAGTAACCGGCAGTGATACACCCGCTTCGGTAAACACTCGCGTCATTCCACATTTTTTTCCAATTAACCCAATGTTCATCATCTTATTACTCTTTGAAAAAAATTACTCCAAGCTAATGCGTACATCAACTCCAGCAGCAAGGTCTAACTTCATTAGCGCATCCACTGTTCTCTCAGTGGGCTGCAAAATATCAACTAATCGCTTATGAGTCCTGATCTCATATTGATCGCGAGCATCTTTATTAACATGTGGCGAAGTAAGCACAGTATAACGCTCCATCTTAGTCGGCAAAGGAATCGGACCAACAATACGAGCACCTGTGCGTCTTGCCGTGTCGACGATTTCGTGAGTCGCTGTTTCAATCAGTTTATGATCGAACGATTTCAACCTAATCCGAATCCGCTGATTGTTTTTTACTATCCCCATGTTTCTAATGCCCCTTGGCTACTCAACAATTTTAATGACCACACCCGCACCTACCGTACGACCACCTTCTCTCACCGCAAATCGCAACCCTTCTTCCATCGCAATCGGCGCAATTAACTTTACCGTCATCTTGATGTTATCT
>SDBV01003500.1_pt1 | contig 23118 bp, 16 predicted proteins | sample 2277081 | NCBI WGS metagenome assembly SDBV01 (sample SAMN10402039, study PRJNA504765) | marine sediment metagenome | isolation source: marine sediment core GS10_PC15, 223 cmbsf | place: Arctic Ocean: Southern Knipovich Ridge | collected 2010 | reverse complement strand
CTTATAAAAAAATCCAGGAAATAATATTCTTTACCAGCCTGATACCCATGATATTGATGACTATTATTGGAGCAGGACTCTTATGGAGTTTATTCAAAGACGAAGCAATCAATTCCATCCGGCTGGAGAAACTTCCATCACTGGTTAAATCGCCGTTATCCCTTATTCTAATCATCAGCAGTATTATATTTACTGCAGAAAGTATAATTATGCTGATCCTTTCCGGGATCCCCAATATATCTTTTTGGGCCTTCGCATTAATTGATTCCACTATGCTGGTCATGGTTATTTCCCCTGTGATTTATTTTTTTATTTTCCGTCCGCTTATCGCATACAGCATGGAGCGCAAAGAGTCGGAGGAAAGAATAAATAAAATTTCCGGTCAATGGGAAACGACATTCAATTCAATAACCGATCTTGTTTCAATCCACGACAAGGATTTCAATATCCTGAAAGTAAACAGTACCTTCGCCAATGTGTTCAAGATGACGCCCGAGGAACTGGTAGGCAAAAAATGTTATCAAATAGTGCACGGGACAGATGAACCATGGCCCACCTGTCCTAACAGACAGACACGTAATACCGGGCGGGCTGTTACTGAAGAATTCTTTGAACCCTGCCTGGGGATCCACCTTGAAGTAGACACTTCACCGATTTTCAATGAGAATGGTGAGGTTACCGGATCTGTGCATATAGCCAAAAACATCTCCGAACGAAAACATACAGAAGAACAGCTGGAGCATCAGAGGATGAAAACGGAAGAAAAACTGCTCGAAGTTGCAGAGCTGCGCGACCAGGATGAAAAACGTCTTGCAGAGCTGAATGTAGCCAATGTACAGCTTGAGCTTGCAATGGAAGAAGCTGCATCAGCCAATAAATCAAAAAGTGAATTTCTTACAAACATGAGCCATGAGATACGCACACCCATGAATGCTATTATGGGAATGACAGAGATCGCACTTGATACTGATCTTACGCCTGACCAGAGAGACTGTCTTGAGACAGTCAAGCAGGCTGCCGATTCCCTGCTTGACCTGATCAACAGCATTCTTGACCTCTCAAAAATCGAGGCCGGAAAGTTTGAACTGATGCCCTCGGATTTCGACATTCATATTACACTGGACAAAATCATTAAAACCCACGATGCTCCTGCAAAAAGGAAAGGGATCGACCTGCAATGCAATATGGCCGCGGATGTTCCTGTTAATCTCATAGGTGATGATTTACGCCTCAGGCAGATCATTGTCAACCTGATTGGCAATGCGATTAAATTCACAGACAAAGGGAGTGTCACTTTAACCATTGAACGGGAAACTCCTGAAATTGCCGATACAGATCATGGCAGGGAAATGGAAACTGTCTTACTTCATTTTTCAATATCAGACACAGGCATAGGCATTCCCGAAGACAAAGTTGCAGCCATCTTCGAAAGCTTTACCCAGGCAGACGGTTCCATCACCAGAAATTTCGGCGGCACCGGACTGGGATTGACAATTTCTGAAAAACTTACCCGAATGATGGGTGGAAAAATATGGGCAGAGAGCCAACCCGGCAGAGGAAGCACCTTTCATTTTACGGCGCAATTCGGCGTCTCCTCTGAATCACTCAGTCAGGACCACTCCTCGCGGGATATGTATCTCGATACACAGCATTCCCGCAGTTCATGTCAGATACTCCTTGCTGAAGACAATGTAGTCAACCAGAAGGTGGCCGTGAGTATTCTGGAAAAACATGGCTATGCCGTGGAAATTGCAAATAATGGTGAAGAGACTATTGAAGCCCTGAAAAAGAAGCACTTTGACATCATATTGATGGATATACAAATGCCGAAAATAGATGGTATAACAGCCACAAAGATAATCAGAAGTTCTAAGGATTCAGATTTTGATCCGAACATTCCAATTATAGCAGTGACCGCACATGCCTTCAAAGAGGAAATTAAGCGGTGCATTGAGGCCGGGATAAACAGCTGTGTCACAAAACCTTTCAAGAGGCAGGAGCTTTTCGATGAGATAAACAGACTCGTTGAGTTCAAAGCTGAACATGTTGAAGCCAAAACATCCGCAGCCCTGAAAAACGGGAGCAGACTAAACACTAATGAAGTACTTGTGCGGCTCGACGGAGATGAAGAGCTTCTCTGGGAGTTATTGGAAATATTCGCAAACGATGCACCCAAACAGATGGATGAACTGAAAAAATCTATAGACACGGGCGATATCGCCGTAGCGGAACGGCTGGCGCATACTTTAAAAAGCATATCCGCCAATGTTGGGGCGGATTCACTGAAAGAAAAAGCATTAAAAATAGAAGAACTCACAAGAGCAAAAAGCCTTAACAATATTCATATTCTGTACGATGACCTCGAGAATGAATTTGAAAAAATAATGAAGGAGCTGGAAGCTCTGTTAAGTCATAAAAATATGATCGCAAAATGAATATAAAACTTGTAGGGGCATGGCGCGCCATGCCCCTGCAAAAGGAGCTGGAAAATGAGAGTTTTGATAGTTGAAGACAATTTTACAGACCGGAAGATTCTACAGAAGATTTTCTCGGAATATGGAGAATGCGACATAGCTGTTGACGGTCAGGAGGCAATTGATGCATTCGAGAAATCCTGGATGAAGTGCAGGCCCTACGATCTCATATGTATGGACATCATGATGCCCAAAGTTAACGGACTGCAGGCCTTGAAAGCGATCCGGGAAAAAGAAAAAGGGAAAGACATAAATGAATCGGAGAGAGTACGGATAATAATGATAACCGCGGTTGACGACCCGAAGATTGTCTATAAGGCGTGCAATCTCTTTGGTGTCAAATCATATATTGTTAAACCGATTGACAAAAAAAGGATTCTTGACGAAGTCAAAAAGCTCGGCCTCATCAGTGAAAGCTATGCAAAATTGTAATGTTAGATATGGAGAATTCTTATCATAATTATGACAGGTATCGAGGATGAAATATCCGAAAGGCCTGACGGTAAGCTTAAATATTATAATGAGGCAAAATAAAATATATACCCTAAGCAGGAGGTCAGTATGACAAAGACGATAATGATAATCGATGACTCAGCCTCTATTCGATTGGTCGTTAGCATAGCTCTGAAAAAGGCAGGTTATGATGTTCTCGAAGCCGAAGACGGCGTGGACGCACTTAACAAACTCACAGGGCAGAAGATTCACCTGATTGTCTGTGATGTCAACATGCCGAACATGGACGGGATTTCTTTTTTAAAGGCCGTCAAACAGAACCAGAGTTACAAGTTCACGCCAATCATTATGCTAACTACCGAATCACAGGAGGAAAAAAAGAGGGAAGGAAGGGCGGCAGGCGCAAAGGCCTGGGTTGTAAAACCCTTTAAGCCCGACCGGATGATCGCTGCAATAGAAAAGCTTATACTTCGGTAAAGAAGATAGAGACAGAGTTATTGAAAAAATAAATCGAGGTGAGAGATATGGCAATTGTTGTTGATAAAAAAAACGGTTTATCCAGGCTCAGTATTGAAGGAGAAATGACCATCTCTACAGCACAGGAGCTGAAAAAAGGCCTTCTGGATAATCTTGAGAATTGCTCAGGACTTGAGATAGACCTGTCAGGGGTCAATGAATTTGATACAGCAGGTTTCCAACTGCTGTTTCTTACTAAAAGAGAGGCAAATATGTCAGACAAGTCATTTCGGATTATCTCTCACAGTCCGGCTTCAGAATCAATTATGGAACTATACAGCATGAAAGATTATTTTGATGAACAGAACGCAGCAGCTTCTGAAATGGAAAATCCAGGAACAGCTACATGTCCCCATGAAAATTCGGAGGGCGGCGGTCAATAAGATCCACATTGTGGAGATAAAAGAAAAATATATTTAATGGATTGATCAAGGAGATAACGTGACAGAAGATCTCATATTACAGACATTTATAATCGAAAGTTCAGAGTTGGTCCAGGATATGGAAAATGCCCTGCTGCAGCTCGAAAAATCTCCTGATGACCAGGACACCATAAACGCCCTCTTCCGGGCGGCCCATACTATCAAGGGTTCAGCCGGAGTAGTGGGAATCGAAAACATTGAAAAATTCACGCATAAAATTGAAAACGTACTTGAACAGGTCCGCCAGGGCAGGATCGACGTCACCCATGATATGGTAGGACTCCTGCTGAGGTGCCGGGACCATATAGGGGCCCTCATAGAGTCATTAAGTTCAGAGAGAGACAAAGAAGAGAACAATGAGCTGGAAAAAGAGGGCAGCTCACTGTTAGAACAGGTTTCAACCTTTCTGATGACAGACGGAGAAGCGCCTGCTCCTGTACAAAAAGACAAGGATAGCGGTACTGAAAAGCATGAGAAAGCAGGGGGAGGCAATACTGTTATAAGTGATAATTGGCATATATCACTCAGGTTCGGGCGGAATGTAATGCAGGACGGAATGGACCCCGCGTCTTTTATTGCCTACCTTACAAAACTTGGTGATATTGTCAGCCTGACTACATTGACGGATGCTGTTCCGCCGGCAGCGGAAATGGATCCTGAAAACTGCTACCTCGGGTTTGAAATAGAGTTCAAGAGCGAATCCGACAAACAATCCATTGAGGATGTATTTGAATTTGTAAGCGATAATTGCATAATCAACATTTTATCTCCTCACAGCAATATTGAAGAATATATCCGGCTCATTAACAGCCTGCCGGAAGACCCTCCCAAACTGGGGCAAATACTCGTCAACAGCGGCGCCCTGACTGAATCGGAACTTCAGGGAGCGCTTATGCAGCAGACGATAGAAGAGATAGAGGAAGAAGGGGCGAAGCGCCCTATAGGTGAAATACTGGTCAGTGAAAACAGGGTGTCTGAACCGGTGGTAAGCGCGGCAATTGAAAAGCAGAACCAGATTCGGGAGATTCATGGAATGAAATCCGAAACTATCCGTGTCGATACAAATAAACTTGACCAGCTGATAAATATGGTGGGAGAGCTGGTAATAGCCAATGCCAATATAGACCAGCAGGCACATCGCATCAGGGACAACAGCCTTCTTGAATCCGCATCCACCCTGTCACGGCTTGTCGAGGATATCCGCGACAGTGCCATGAAAGTGCGCATGGTGCATGTAAGCGAAACTTTCAGCCGTTTCAAACGAGTGATACGGGACATAAGTCAAAGTTCGGGAAAGGCCATCGAACTGCAGATTAGCGGAGGAGATACAGAACTGGACAAAGGAGTCGCAGAAAAAATAGTTGACCCCTTATTGCACCTGATCCGCAACTCGGCAGACCACGGGATCGAGGAACCGGATGTCCGCCTTGCATTGAACAAACCGAAGAAAGGAACTATCCACCTGGACGCCTACCAGGAAACAGGGAGTATTGTCATTAATATTTCTGACGACGGCAGCGGACTGAACCGTGAAAAAATATTGAACAAGGCTGTAAAATGCGGCCTTATCCCGCCCGGCAAAGAACTCTCCGAGCGTGAAATATACAATCTGATACTGGAACCGGGCTTCTCTACCGCCGAAATAGTAACAAACGTTTCAGGCCGCGGAGTGGGCATGGATGTAGTAAAGCGTAATATAGAAAGTCTCCGCGGTTCAGTTAACATGGAAAGCCGCGACGGAAAAGGCACTACAGTACAGATCCGCCTCCCGCTGACAATGGCGATCATAGACGGTTTCATGATAAAAGTAGGCGAATCATTTTACATCATACCCCTGGACATGCTTGATGAATGCCTTGAACTGCCGGAGGAAGACAGAGACACTGCAATAAAATTAAATTATATAAATCTGCGGGGCAAGGTCCTTCCGTTTATACGACTCAGGGATCTCTTTGAAGAGCAGAGCGACATCCCCCTTTACGAACATATTGTAGTAGTACATTATGCAGGACAAAAAACCGGATTGCTGGTTGATGAATTACACGGGGAAGTACAGGCCGTTATTAAATCACTGGGAAGCCTCTATAAAGACATAAACGGGATTTCCGCTGCAACAATACTCGGTGACGGTACGGTGGCCCTGATACTTGATGTTCCGCAGCTCGTTCAGACTGCAGTGGAGACGGTGAGCACAACATAAAACAGACCATAATGAGGACTTATAATTTGAAAATACAACATAAATATTTAAGACTTACTCAAGGAGGAAAATATGAAAAAGCTGACTGACAGCGAATTAATCGAAGAACTCGATAACAGATTCAAAGAAAATGAAAAGGCATTCACTGCTCTGAAGATAATGACTAAAAAGCTCGAAGATCTCAATGCAAAACTGCATGACTCGGAGACAGTAAAAAGCAATTTTCTTTCGAACATAAAAAATGAAATAAACAACCCGCTGACATCCATTCTGCTCATGTCAAAGGAGCTTATCTCAGGAGAACCGTTAGACGCTGAAACGCTGTCATCTGCGGGCAGGGTGATCCATTCAGAAGCATTCAGCCTTAATTCACAACTCAGGAATATCTTCGCCGCCGCTGAATTTGAGTCTGGAGACGCAACCCTGTGCGTATCAAAAATACATATAAACTCACTTGTAAACAACACCATTGAGTCGCTGCAGCACAAGGCGGGCAGAAAGGCTGCAAAAGTGAATTATACGCCGGCAGGCGGCTCGGAAAGTGAAACATCTTTTAATTCTGACCCGGACAAGCTGCAACTGATCATCTTCAACCTTCTTGCAAATGCCATTGAATTCAGCAGTGAAGGAGGCCAGGTTGAATTAATGGCATGGAAACAGGACGGGAACCTGTTCATATCAGTAAAAGATCATGGAGCAGGCATTGACAGTACAGACCAGGACAAAATCTTTGACAGATTCAAACAGCTTGATGCAGGCGTCACCAAAAACCACCTGGGGCACGGCCTCGGCCTCAGTATTGTAAAGGCTGCAGTTGATATGCTTAATGGTACAATTTCAGTCGAAAGTGAAAAGGGAAAGGGATGTGCTTTTACAGTATCTATACCCGAAAGCGAGGAAGAGACCGAACTCGGCAGTGTTTCGGACGACGGCAACGAGTTCATTTTTGAGGGGGCCGAGGAATTTTAAGGAAAATGCATATGGAAACTAAGGAAGCGGTAAATTCATATTTTCTGCACCCCGGCGGCCTTTATGTGAGTAATGATGAATGTGTTGTCAGAACTGTCCTCGGTTCCTGTGTGTCAGTCTGCCTGTGGGACCCGGTACTTCAGGCCGGGGGGATAAACCACTACATGCTCGCACTATGGAACGGAGAGGGACTGCCGTCCCCCAGATACGGCAATATCGCCATTCCAAAACTTATTGAAAACATGCTTAAATTAGGCTGCAAAAAGCATAACCTGCAGGCAAAGATATTCGGCGGAGCAGCCGTACTCGGGAATTCGACCGGTGTATTAAATATCGGCACGCGTAATATTCAACTGGCTGATGAGATGCTGAATAACGAAAAAATCCCAATAATTGGCCGCGGTGTTGACGGAAATTCAGGCCGCAAGATATTATTTAATACAAAAACAGGACGTGTTCTAGCTAAGCGCCTTGAAAAACCCATTAAATAAATACGTCGTCATAATAATAAAGCAGTGAATATCAGGATTCTAATAGCAGAAGATGATCTGAACAGCCGTAAATTAATAAAAGCGATTCTTTTAGCCCCATATCTCCATTACACCAAAGTTTCTTAACAAATAAGGCCTGTTTAATATATTAATTAGAAGAATTCCCTGTACTTTTCAGCTGATAAATATTATTATTTAAAGAGATACTTCTGTTCCCGGTAAGATCCATATCATAATTTATTTCAGGGGAAAACATGTCCGATAGTTCCTTTAAAATCCTTGTTGCAGATGACGATGAGGACCTTTTAAAACTGATCCTGCTTACACTTCAGCGGGAAGGACTTGAAGCAGAAGGTGTCCTCACCGGGGCTGAAACCATAAATCATGCCTCAGAAAATCCTCCCAGCCTTATCCTGCTTGATTTCGGGCTGCTCGATATGACCGGCAAAGAAGTAATAGAGAAATTAAACAGTCAGAAAGTAGATATCCCTTTTATTATTATGACCGGCCATGGAGATGAAAGAACAGCGGTCCAGATGATGAAACTGGGGGCAGTCGATTATTTGACCAAGGACAAATCATTTGTTGAGCATCTTCCCTCTGTTGTAAACCATGCCGTATCACTTATAAAGAACGGCACGGGCCTGGCTAAAGCAGAGCAGGAGCGCAGACATGCGGAGGAGGCCCTCTACAAGAGTGAAAAACACCTTCACTCTGTGGTCGAGACTGCATATGAAGGTATCATATCCGCTGACAGCAGAGGCAATATTATCTTCTGGAACAGGGGAGCTGAAAATATATTCAGATATTCAGCAGAAGAAATAGTCGGCAGGCCTCTTGCCATATTAATGCCCGGACGTTTCCGGAAATTGCATGAAAAAATATTTAAAAATGCCAGAATGACCGGCAAATTAGCAGCCGAGGGTAAATCTGTTGAGCTTGCCGGTCTGAGAAAAAACAGCGAAGAGTTCCCTCTTGAACTTTCCCTCTCCAGATGGGAAACAAAGGAAGGTCTGTTTTTTACGGGTATTGTTCGCGACATCACTCTACGCAAAGAAACAGAAGAGGCACTTAGGGAAAGCAGGGAAAAACTGCATTCAGTGTTTACTAACCTGCAGGATGTCTTTTATCGTACAGACCGTGAAGGCCGAATAATTCTGCTTTCCCCTTCAGCGGCAAAAATGCTTGGATATGAATCTTCAGATGAACTGATCGGCATGGACATTACTGAAATTTTTTACGCTTACCCGGAGCAAAGAACTTCTCTTCTTGAGGAATTATCAAAAAAAGGACATGTAACAGATTACGAAATAGAACTCCGGGCAAGTGACGGAAAGATAATCAATGTAAGTACAAACTCCCATTATTACAGAGACAGGAACGGAGAGATCAGTGGAGTAGAAGGCATTTGCAGGGACATCACCAGACGGAAGCAAACAGAAGAGGAACTGAAAAAACACCGCGAGCATCTCATGGAACTGGTAGAAGAGCGGACACATGAGCTCCAGACAAGTTATGAAAGGCTTGCAAAGGAAATTACCGAACGTGAATTTGCAGAGGAGCAGGTAAAATTGATGGCGCTTTTTGCTGAACTCAATCCATCGCCTGTTCTCCGCTTTGATATTAAAGGCAGTGTATTAATGGCAAATCCTGCTGCAATCCGGATGTTTTCTATGGGGTCTCTGGATAGAATGCCCCTCACCGCACTTCTGCCCGGTATCGAACATATAGACTTTTCTTCATGTATACGAAACGGGGAAATTCTTTCTCACACCGTGCAGATCGGCGAGAGGCACCTGCATTTTATCTTCAGAGGTGTACCCCTCCTGGAAATCGGCCACCTATACGGAAGCAACATAACCGAACAGAAAAAAGCAGAAGAGGAAACCATTCGGGCAAGCCACCTTGCGTCTATTGGAGAACTGGCCGCCGGGGTTGCACACGAAATCAATAATCCCATTAACGGCATTATTAACTACACCCAGATCTTATTAAACAGGAGCAAGGAGGGGAGTAAAGAACAGGACATTACCAGGCGTATCATCAAGGAAGGCGACCGGATCGCAGGCATTATCAGCAGCCTGCTTTCATTCGCGCGCGACAGCAAAAAGGAAAAATGCCCTGTGCACATTCGCGAAATAATGACCGACTCACTTGCCCTTACCGAAACCCAGCTCAAAAAAGACGGTATCGTCCTCACGGTTGACATACCCCCGGATCTTCCCGGAATAATTGCGCATCCACAGCAGATTGAGCAGGTTTTCCTGAATCTCATAAGTAATGCACGGTATGCCCTGAGCCAAAAATATCCGGAGACACACAAAGACAAGGCCCTTGATATTACCGCAAAAAAAATAATGATAAAGCAGATACCTTTCATGAGAATAACATTCCATGACAAGGGCATAGGGATACCGGCTGAAGTGAAGAACAAAGTAATAAACCCGTTTTTCACTACCAAGCCGGGCTCAGAAGGCACAGGATTAGGGCTTAGCATAAGTCATGGCATCATAAATGATCACGACGGCAATATTACAATTGACAGCGTTGAAGGGAATTTCACTAACGTAATAATCGATCTCCCGTTAAATAATCAGCACTAAGGCGAAAAATATTATGAAAGCAAAAATTCTAATAGTCGATGACGAAGAAAGTATCCGTTATACATTTGACAGTTTTCTGTCGGATGAGGGGCATGAGGTTACAACCGCCAAAGCTTACGATGAGGCTATGGAAAGAATGGTCGAAAATGATTTTGACCTTGTATTCATGGACATTATCCTTGGCGGAAAGACGGGTATAGATCTTCTGATGAATGCCAGGAAGAGAGAGATTCTCTGCCCGGTAGTAATGATCACCGGCTTCCCGAATGCCGAGACAGCGTCTGATGCCATACGGCTGGGCGCTTTTGATTATATCTTTAAACCCGTACGCCAGGAAACTCTCCTCCATACTACCAATATGGCTTTAAAGTACAAGTCCATACAGGATGATAACGAAAGATACCGCTCCAACCTGGAGGCCATCTTCAGGAGCGTTAAGGATGCAATTATTACCGTTGACAAAGACCTTGTTTTACTTGAAGTAAATGATGCGGCCCTGAAAATCTGCGGTATCGGCCGTGACTGCATTAACAAACCTTTCAGCAGCTCCCAGGCATGCAATGGTAAATGTATTGAACTGCTGAAAAATACTATTACTACAAAGAAGGCCGGCGAAGTCCTTAACTCGGAGTGTGCGTATAGCGGGAAAGCCGGACAGATTGTAACAATAAATGCATCCCCCCTTCTTGACAGGCATGGTGTATTTTCAGGAGCTGTCATGGTTATAAGGGATGAAACCCGCCTGAGTAATCTTGAGAGGAATTTGAGAGAACGGGAACAGTTCCATGGAATAATCGGCCGGAGCAAAAGTATGCAGAAAATTTACTCTCTTATCGAAGACCTGGCGGATGTTCAGACTACTGTTCTGATTACAGGTGAAAGCGGGACCGGTAAAGAACTGGTTGCAGAGGCAATTCATTACAGAGGAAAGCGAAGCAATAAACCCCTTGTAAAAGTTAACTGTTCTGCCCTGTCCGAAAACCTCCTCGAAAGTGAACTGTTCGGACATGTTAAGGGAGCTTTTACCGGAGCTGATAAAGACAAGACAGGACGTTTCCAGAAGGCAGACGGCGGTACAATATTCCTGGATGAAATTGGCGATGTCTCCCCGAGGATGCAGCTCAGGCTTTTAAGGGTGCTTCAGGAAAAAATACTGGAGCGTGTTGGAGATTCAAGTCCGATAAAGATTGATGTCCGGGTTATGGCCGCCACAAATCAGGACCTGACCCGGCAAGTGAAATCCGGCAGCTTCAGAGAAGACCTTTACTACCGCCTTAAGGTCGTGGAATTATCAATACCGCCGCTAAGTGAACGCAAAGAAGATATTCCACTGCTTGTAAATTTCTTTCTGAATTCATTCAATAAAAGATTCGATAAAAATATTATTGCTGTATCTGATGATGTACACAAAATCTTCATGGATTATAACTGGCCGGGAAACATAAGGGAACTGGAGCATACTCTTGAACATGCCTTTGTAATCACCAAACAAAACACAATAACAGTCAACCAGCTGCCAAAAGATTTCAGTAATTTCTCTCCTGAAAATGAAGCATCACCCACAGAGAAGAAAGGGCCGGGACAACAGGCCATCCTGGAGGCACTCAGAAACACAGACTGGAATAAGGCAAAGGCTGCCCGCCTTTTAGGCATAAGCCGCCAGACCATCTACAGAAAAATTGATGAATTAGGCATTATGGAAGAGTAACAACAAGAATTCAGGAGTCAGAAGCCAGGAGTCAGAATGAAAAGAGAAAAAACCAGCTGGAACGTATTAATATGTTTTACTGTCGTAATTCTGGCTTCTGAATTCTGACTCCTGGCTTCTGATAAGTGTAACAAGTGACAAATATGTAACATTACACGTCTGTGCATTGTTACACTTATTTATTCTATCAGGTAATAGTATTTGACACCTCAACAATACCATAACCCCTTAATTTTATTGTAATTTAAAAAAAATTTTACATTTATTGTCCTCTTGGCATATTTCTTGTAATACAGTATCTACCTGACTCAAAAAACCATTTATTTTCAACTGTTTAGAGTTTTTACAGGGAGTGTAAATGAATATTACAAAGTGTCCAAATTTAGTCGAGTGGGTTGACTGGATAATATTACTTTGTGAGAAAGGTAATAAGCCATATGTTCCTGACCTGTCTGAGCTGAGTAAATACTGCAAGAATGAAAACTACAGGGGTTGTCCATATTATACAACTTCAAATAATGCAGCACAAAACAAAAGCTATTCTGAAGGAACAGATAAACAAAAAAAATCTCTTTAAACGAGCTGGGGAGCTTGGGGGTATCGGGAAAATGAATTATCAGTTAAACAACAAAATATGTCCGTTTGTTAAAAATCCGTTTTCCGACTGTTACTGTTTTAACCTTAACAGCCGCAACATAAATCCGGCAATACATTATTGCAGTAATAATTTCGAAAAATGTGAAATTTATCAGGACAATCTGTCAAATACAGATAACCTTATAAATACAAAAGAAAAGCCGATTTCATTTTAGAAAGGAAATCATGCGTAACGTTTAGCTGACTGACAAAGAAAATATATAAAACAGGAATTCATATGTGGGAAAAGAACCTTGCCAAAGCTATCATATTTCAGTCTATGAAAGACGTTCGCGTCCATGAACACAGAGAGGAATGTATAGAGTTTTTCAAAGGAGACGGTTATAAAATATGCGCTGAAATCGCAGACTTTTCTATTAACAGTCCGTATAAAATACTAAATTTTAATGGGGGGTATAATGCTGGAGCAAAGAAATTTTCAGGGAAGTTCGATGCAGGAAAGTATTAAATTTGATAGTTTTGAAAGCATTAACCATGAAGCCAAAAAAACTGTTCCCGCAATTAATTATACTCCGGATAATCCGATAAGGATGTACCTCCGGGATATGGAATCACTCCCGCTGCTCACCAAGCAGGGTGAAGTAGTGCTTGCAAAAAAAATGGAAGATGGGAAAGGCAAGATATGGAAAGTCATTTTAACTGCTCCCTTCACATTGAATCAAATATTTGATTATCCCAGACTCTTAAAAAGGGAGCAGATATCATTATGTAATATCTGCGTCATTCAAAAAGACTTAACGGGAATAGAGAAAAAACAGATCCAGGAGAATTTTCTCAAAAACATCCGATCTTTGAAACCCCTCATTCAAAAAAGGACCGAATGCATTAAAAGACTTACAGACAGAAAAACAGGCAAGAAAGATATTGAACTTCTCAATGCTCAACTGGAAAAAGTAACCGGCAAAGCAATTGAGAAAATATTCAATTTGCATCTCAAAGATGAAATTGTTAAACAATTCACTACTCATTTCAAGGAATTAGCATTAATTCATGAGAATATCAATCAGAATATAAACGTTTTACAAAAAAAGATAAAATCCGCCCCGGGAAAATCCAGCTCAAAAAAAACCATGTTAAATGTTTCCAGCCGGTTAAATAAAAAAAATATTAACCTCTCGCAGCTGCAAATAATTCACAGAAAATTTAAGAAAGATATGACAATTATTGGATCAGAACTCGGACTTAAAGGTAGTGACATCAAAGCAGCGTTGAAAACCATTCTGGACAGCGAAAATAAGATCCTTGAAGCCAAAGAAATGCTGACTGAAGCAAACCTGCGGCTTGTAATAAGCATTGCAAGGAAACATATCGGCAGAGGGCTGGGACTGTCCGATCTCATTCAGGAAGGCAATATCGGCCTGATGAAGGCCGTGGATAAATTTGATTACAAAAAGGGCTATAAATTCAGCACATATGCGACATGGTGGATAAGACAGGCCATTACGCGTGCCCTTGCAGACCAGGCCAGGACCATCAGGCTGCCGGTCCACATGATAGAGACCATAAACAGACTGACGCAGGTCACAAAGCACCTTGTGCAGGAACTCGGAAGAGAACCAAAGCCGGATGAAGTTGCAGCAAAGATGGGACTTCCTCTGGATAAAATCCGTTCAATTTTAAAAATATGCAAGGAGCCGATATCCCTTGAAACACCGATCGGCAGTGATGATGACAGTCACCTTGCAGACTTTATTGAAGATAAAGCTTCCCTCATCCCGCTGGATACGGTTATTCAGCAGGAGCTTAAACAACAGATCAAAAAAGTTTTGACTTCCCTAACTGCAAAGGAAGCTGAAATCATTAAAAGACGCTTCGGCATTGGAGACGGAGTTTCACAGACCCTCGAAGAGGTCGGCAAGCAGTTTAAAGTCACAAGAGAACGCATAAGGCAGCTGGAAGGAAAGGCCCTGAGAAAACTCAGACATCCGTCAAGAAGCCAGCCTCTCAGATTTTTCCTTGAAAAGACACCATAAAAAATGGAGGAATGGAGTACTGGAGAATTGGAAGAACAGGGTGCTATTCCCCAATACTCCAACCCTCCAGTACTCCAATTCTCCTGCTTAAATACTCCGTAATCCTTCACACCTCGTCAAAACAATGTAAAAGAAACTTGAACACATAAACTTCTGTCTATATAATTAACTATTATGGATATTATCACTACCCATCTCAATGCTGATTTTGACGCCCTTGCCTCTATGGTAGCCGCAAAAAAGTTTTATCCTGATGCCGCCCTTGTATTTTCCGGCTCTCAGGAAAGAAGTGTACGTGATTTCCTGTCTACGTCACATGATACTCTGGAGTTCACTAAATTCAAAGACATAAAGCTCCAGGAAATCACCCGCTTAATACTTGTAGATGTCAAAAACCCGGCCAGGATCGGCAGGTTTTCAGATATCCTGGACAAGGAAGGGATAAGCATCCATATATATGATCATCACCCATTCACTACCGAGGACATAAGGGGACAGAAAGAGGTCATCGAGACCGTAGGGGCCACAACGACAATTTTCACGGAAGCAATCCAGAAAAAAAAGCAGCACATAACTCCGGTTGAAGCAACAATACTCATGCTCGGGATATATGAAGAAACAGGCTCTCTTGTTTATTCCACGACAACGGTCAGGGACCTCACCGCAGCAGCATATCTGCTGAAAAAGGGGGCTAACCTGAAAATCGTTTCAAGTTTTTTGAGCAAAGACCTCGGACCTGAAGAAATTGATCTCCTTAACGAACTGATCCACTCTGCAAAAGATTACATAATCCGGGACGCAAGGATAAAAATAGCCGCCGCATCCAGGGACACGTATATCGGAGACATTGCGTTCCTGGCCCATAAGATCCGTGATATGGAAGACGTAGACGCCATTTTCCTGCTGGTTACGATGGAGGACAGAGTACAGATCATTGCAAGAAGCCATATCCCTGAAGTTGATGTTTCCGGAATACTTCATGAATTCGGAGGCGGGGGCCATCCGCAGGCGTCTTCAGCAGTTGTAAGAGACATGTCGCTGGATGAAACCGGAAGCAGGCTCCTGAACATTCTTGAGAAAAAGATCCAGCCCACGAGGAGAGCAAAGGACATAATGACTTCTCCTGTAAAATGCATCCTCTGGAACAACACCCTAAAGACAGCAGAGAAGACCATGACAAAATATGAAGTAAATGTCCTGCCCGTTTTAAAGCAGGACATCTACTACGGACTGATATCCAGAGAGGTCGTGGAAAAGGCCCTGTTTCACGGTTTCGGCAGGAGCAAAGTCATGGAATTCTGCACAACCGATACCCCCACTGTAACCCCCTCGACTGCAATAAATATAATTGAGTCGCAGATGGTCGAACAGAACCAGAGATTTATGCCTGTCGTAAAAAATAAAAATATAGTAGGCGCAATAACAAGGACCGACCTGTTAAGGTCACTTTATGAAACTCTCTTAAGAAAAGAGAGGATAAGCTCACACGAAAAACTCTCGGGGAAACCGTCCGTTGGAAAGAACCTTTCATCAAACATGAAATCAAAACTCCCTCCTGAAATATATGATCTGCTGAAACTTTCAGGCAAAGCTGCGGATGATCTCGGTTATTCGGCATATATTGTGGGCGGGTCTGTCAGAGATATACTGCAGGGGGAAACAAACCTTGACATAGATATCGTAATTGAAGGTGACGGGATAATATTTGCACAGACACTCGGCAAGAAACTTGATGTGAAAGTTAAGATCCATAAAAGATTCGGCACAGCGGTCGTTGTGACCGATTTTCTGAAGTTTGACGTTGCAACTGCAAGGATCGAATATTATGAGTCACCGGCAGCACTACCGAAGGTAGAAGTATCTTCAATAAAAAAAGACCTGTACAGAAGAGATTTCACCATAAATACAATGGCAGTAAAATTGAACCCGGACAAGTTCGGTCAGCTTATTGACTTCTTCGGCGGCCAGAGGGACATCAAGGAGAAGACCATAAGGATCCTGCATAACCTCAGCTTCATAGAGGACCCCACCAGGGCATTCAGGGCAATAAGGTTTTCAGAGCGGTTCGGCTTTAAAATAAGTAAACATACAATTAATTTAATAAGGACAGCCGTACGCATAAACCTGTTCAACAAGCTGTCGGGCACGAGAATCTATGATGAACTTAATCTCCTTTTTCTTGAAACAGAACCGATAAAAGCACTTGAAAGACTTGCGGAACTTGACCTGCTGAAATTCATCCATCCCCGCCTGGTAATTACAAAATCACTTCAGGAAACCTTTGAAGCAATACAGGAAACATTCACATGGTTCAAGCTGCTCTTCTTTGAAGAAGAGCTCAATAAATCGCATCTCTTTCTAATGGCCCTTTTTGAAGACCTGACGCGGCAGGAAAGGAACGAAGCATTACAGAGACTTTACGTCCCGCCTATTGCAAGCAGGGAAATACTTAATGGCATTAAAAACTCGAAAACCGCGATCACAAAACTTCAAAAGGCTTCACAAAAAGAGATTTATTATGCACTCCGTCCGCTCGATATTCATACCATCCTTTTTACAATGGCAAAAGCCAAAGACAATGAGAGGAAAAAAGCCGTTTCCCTGTATTTAACGACCTTAAGGAAAATCAAACCGTCGCTGAGCGGCAACGACCTGAAATCAATGGAATATACCCCCGGCCCGCTCTTTAAAATAATTCTCACGGCAATCCTTGAGGAAAGACTTAAAGGAAAAATCAAAAGCCGTGAGGAAGAGATAGAGTTTATAAAGGAAAAATTCAAACTATAGCGGTCCAGTACATTCAAACATTTGAACGATTGAACAGCCCTGAACGCAGTATATCATAAATGCTAATCGCTCAATAACAGGTATTCCCCTGTTGTAAATATCCGGGCCTTTATGGTATAAAAAGGGTTCAATATAAATTTTCAAAAGGAGACATGAAATGAACAAATTATTACCTTTTGCAATCCTGATACTGGCAGTATCAATCTTCTCCGGATGTGCCCAGGACAGCAGTTCGGACGGCCCTGTTATTGCTAAGATAGACAAGGGTGCCATTACCGAAGATCAGTTCCTGAAGGAAGTAACCCGTGTTCCCGAGTGGGCCAGGGCCCAGTTCAAAGGAATAGAGGGCAAGGAAAAATTCCTTGACGAGCTGGTTAAAAGAGAGCTGATTTACCAGGAAGCACTTAAAATGAAGCTTGATAATGATAAGGAATACGTTGCCAAGGTCAAGGAATTTAAAAAGATGACTCTTGTTTCTCTTATCCTCAAAAAAGAGGTTGAAGATAAAGTCAGGATTGACGAGTCGGAAATAAAGACCTTTTTTGATGAAAACGAGGACAAGTTCACAATAGGCACACAGATTAAGGCAAGCCACATCCTTGTTAAAGACGAGGAGTTAGCGAATTCAATACATGAGAAAATAAGCAAGGGTGAAAACTTTGAAAAACTCGCCAGGGAACACTCTATCGACAAAGGTTCTGCAGAAAAAGGCGGAGACCTGGGTTATTTCGGCCAGGGTAAAATGGTCCCTGAGTTTGAAAGGGCCGCGCTCAGCCTTAAGCCGGGAGAAGTCAGCAAACCTGTCAAAACGCGGTTCGGCACTCATATTATAAAGCTGTTTGACATTAAAAAAGGTGACCCTGCCAACTTTGAACAGACAAAGGTATCAATACAGAAACAATTGATGGTACAGAAACGGAAAACACTTTTTGATTCATATGTCGAAAAGTTAAAGGGGAAGAGCACCGTTACAACAAATAAAGACAATCTGGAAGCAATCATACTTCCGTGGGAACAATCTGAAGAGTCGGGACAATCTGAAAAATCGGAACAATCTGAACAGCCAGAACCCGGCCCGGAAGATAAGTAGTCGTTAATTACAAAGCAGAACTGAAAAGACCGCACAGTTTGAATACTGTGCGGTCTTATGTTTTTAATGAATGCAATGCTATTTCTTACCGCAAAAATCCTTCACCTTTTTCACAATATCAGAAGGCGTTAATCGTCCGGTTTCTTTTGTGCTCCTTAATTTAAATTCTACAAGCCCTTCTTTCAACGCTTTCTTGCCGATAATTATCTGACACGGAATGCCTATAAGGTCAGCGTCCTTGAATTTTACGCCCGGCCTTTCATTTCTGTCATCCATAAGCACCGAAATATTTTCATTAATCAGATTGTTATATATCGTTTCAGCAGTGCCTGATATTTCTGTATCATCCGTTGCAAGTGGAATGATTTCTACTTCAAAAGGGGCTATACTCTGCGGCCACTTAATCCCTTCCTTATCATTATTCTGCTCAACCGCAGCTGCGGCAATACGTGCCGGCCCTATACCATAACTCCCCATAATAACAGGGCTTTCTTTTCCATTCTCATCAAGATAAACAGCTTTAAGCGGTTCTGAATATTTTATGCCGAGTTTAAAAATATTACCTATCTCTATCACATTCTCTTCTGATATCTCAGCTTTACATTTCGGGCACCCATCCCCTCCCCTTGCAATATGGATATCATGCCATTCAGCCTTAAAATGCAGGTCCGGCTTTATCCCCTTTGTGTGAAAGCCTTCCCTGTTTGCTCCTGAAATAAAGACACCTTCTTTCAGTGAAACATCAGCAATTTTTTTCAGTTTATTGTTATGCGGCCCTATAAATCCGGCTTGTACACCAAGAATGTCTTTAACTTCACTTTTTTCCGCAGGCCTGAATTCACCGGCAATTCTTCGAAGTTTGTTTTCATGAAGTTCCTGGTCGCCCCTTACGAGCGCAAGAAAGGGGCCCTCGGGGCCAATTAACAAAAGACTCTTAATAAAACATGAAGCATCTGTCTTGAGAAATCTGGACACCTCTGTAACTGTTCTCTTTTCAGGAGTAGACACATCTTCCAGCTTCCACTCTTCGCTTCTGTCCCGCTTCCGGGGCACTGCAATTGAACCCGCCAGCTCTACATTTGCGGCATACCCGCATTTTTCACAGAGAACAACTTTATCCTCCCCGGCCGGGCTCGGGGCCATAAATTCATGCGCTGTAGCACCGCCCATCATTCCCGGGTCACTTTCAACCTGGTAAAACCTGAGCCCGCATCTTTTAAAGATTTTATGATAGGCCTCAGCATGCTTTTTATAATTGGCCTCAAGGCCTTCCTCGTCCCTGTCAAAACTGTAACTGTCTTTCATTGTGAATTCACGTGTCCTTAAAATCCCGCTCTTTGGCCTTGCTTCATCCCTGAATTTTGTCTGAATCTGATACCAGGTCTGGGGTAAATCTCTATATGAACGAATCTCCATGGAAGCAAGCCATGTAATTATTTCCTCATGAGTCATCCCCAGACACATATCCCTCCCGCCCCGGTCTTTCAGTCTGAACATTTCATCACCGATGACATTCCATCTGCCGGTTTTTTCCCAGATTTCAGAGGGATGAAGTGCCGGCATGGATATCTCCTGCGCGCCAATAGCACTCATCTCTTCCCTGATAATCCTGTTTATCCGGCTCATGACCCGCACTGCAAGGGGAAGATATATATACAGCCCGGAGGCAAGCTGTCTGACATATCCAGCACGGAGCATCAGTATATGGCTCACTGCTTCAGCTTCTTTGGGGGCCTCGCGCAAGGTAGGAATGAAAACATTAGAGAACAGCATAAAAGACCCTTTCAAATTTATATTTCATATAAAATGCTTTGCAACAGTCGGGATATTCTATCATATGCATAATCCGAATTAAAGTATTGAAAAAAATCACCAAAAGAAGCAGACATCCTGACAACATACAGCAGAGTAGGGGCGAGGGCACCTCGCCCCTACCTTACAGCGCCTTCACATCCTTGTCATCTAATTCAGATTTCCTCATGAATGTCGGAACATCCAGGTAGCTTTCTTCATTATCGTTACCATTCAATGTGTCCTTGGCCAATACCCTGCTCGAGGCTCTCAGGGAATTAGTATCTCTTGACGGCCTCCACTTATCATATGAAGGCATAACAGTCCTTCGTTTCTCGTCAAAGCCTGTTGCTATTACCGTGACCGATATTTTATCATCAAGATCAGGATCGATCACCGAGCCAAAGATTATCTCGGCATCTTCGTGGGCAGCTTCCTTTATAAGACTGCCGGCCTCATGGACCTCATGAAAGGAAAGGGAGGAACCTCCACTGATGTTAATCAGCACACCTTTTGCACCATCAATAGAGGTCTCCTCCAACAGGGGGCTCTTTATAGCCATCTTGGCTGCGTTTACTGCTCTGTTTTCACCCTCCGCGGTCCCAATACCCATGAGGGCCCGTCCGCTGTCCTTCAGTATCGTCTTAATGTCGGCAAAATCCTGGTTTATCAGACCCGGCACAAGAATCAAATCAGAAATACCTTTTACTGCCTGCCTCAAAACATCATTTGCGAGATTTAATGCCTGAAGCCATGGTGTATCTTTTTCTGTAATGTCCAGTAACCGGTTGTTATGGATTACAATTAATGCATCTACATGCTTCTTCAGCTCCTTTATTCCCTGTTCCGCATTTCTGGACCGTTTATTTCCCTCAAAAAGAAACGGCCTGGTGACAATGGCAGCTGTCAGGATGCCCTGTTCTTTTGCAGCTTCAGCAACAATGGGGGAAGCGCCTGTTCCTGTGCCCCCTCCCATACCGGCTGTTATAAATACCATATCAGCCCCCTGGACCGCCTCTTCTATCAAATCCTTGTCGTCCAGGGCTGCCTGCCTCCCGATTTCAGGATTTGCCCCGGCGCCGAGCCCCGAATTGCCTATTTGTAAAGACTGATGTGCCAGTGACGTTTCAAGGGCCTGGGCATCAGTATTAACAGCTATAAACTCTACTTTTTCGAGGCTTGATGCGATCATACTGTTAACAGCGTTACTCCCACCTCCGCCTACCCCCACAATCTTGATTTTTGCAGCCGCGTTCTGAATCTCGTCCATTTCAAATATTTTCATAAACACCTCCTTTATATTATTTATCCGTTAATCGTTAATCGTTATAAGTTCAGTACGCCTCCTACCCAGTCCCTCATCTTTGTTTTAATTCCTGTTAAAATATTTCCCCTGCGCTGACCTTCTTCGGCCATTCCCTGATCCATACCGTAAAGGGCCAGTCCTACTCCTGCTGCATAGACGGGACTGCCGATTTCAGCACTCCCCGGGCAGACGGGTTTCCCGATCCTTACAGGGAGTTCAAGGATATTTTCAGCCATAACATCCATGCCTTCCATCAAGGCCGCACCTCCTGTAAGCACAACTCCCGAGTTCATATTCTTATGAAAACCTTTCTCAGCAATCTCTTTTTTTACTAAACTGAACAACTCTTCAGCACGGGGTTGAAGAATCTCAACAAGATAACTCCTTGGAATCTTCCTGCCCGCATTCCCATTGTCATGCCTAATCTCTATCTCCTCATCACTATCAACCAGTGATATCATTGAGCAGCCGTATGTTCTTTTTATTTTCTCAGCTTCCAGGGTAGGCATTCTCAAACCTATTGCAATATCATTTGTAAAATTGTTGCCGCCGATAGCCAGAACCGAGGTGCTGCAGATACTGCCTTCATAATAAAGCGCCAGATCCGTTATGCCTCCTCCAATATCTATAACGGCGACCCCCAGATCTTTTTCATCCTGCGAAATAACAGCTTCGGCAGAGGCAAGAGGCTGAAATACTACTTCAAGTACTTCAAGCCCTGCCTTATTACAGGCCCTGATTAAATTCTGCACGGAATTTGCATCTCCGGTAATTATCTCTACATTGGTCTCAAGCCTGACACCTCCCATTCCGCGGGGATCGGTAATACCATCCTGATCATTAACAGTAAACCCGACGGGAATCACGTGCAGCATTTCCCTGTCAAACGGAATTGCCACGGCCTTTGCAGCATCTATTACATTGTCAACCTCTCTCTGTCCTATCTCTTTTTCCTTTACGGCAATAACCCCGTGGCTTGAAAGAGAGCCTATATGCCCGCCGGTAATTCCCATATGAACAGCCTTTATCTCAATACCTGCCATTGCTTCCGCCTTTTGCACGGCCTCTTTTATTGAATCCACTACACTCTCAATATTGGTTACAACACCCTTTTTAATGCCTTTTGAAGAAGCTGTGCCAACACCAATAATATTAACGCCCCTCCCCTTCATTCCCTGAAAATGGTCTCCATTCCCCGCGCTTTCTTCACCGACAACGGCACATATCTTGGTTGAACCGACATCAAGCCCAACAACCAGGCTGCCGCCTTTTATTTCCACTTCTTTTATAAACCCAAAGTTCATTGTCATGATTATGTTTTTTTCTTTGCCCGTTTTAATGGCTTCACGATTACTGAGTCCTTAAACCTCAGGTCTACGTATTTTATTGGCACGCTTTTTCTCCGTATTTCCGGTTCAAGCTCTATCCACATATCATATTTTTCCAAATATTTGCCGTAGCCTACCTTTATAAACTCACCGTCAATCTTCATTGTAAGGCCGTATGTTTCAAGCCCGATCTCCACAGACTCCCTGTCTGCGAAAATATCTCTCTTCATCAAAACATCCACCAGTTTTAATGCCTCTGATATACCCTTTTCATTCTTCGGCCTTATATCTTTTATTACCGGGAGGAACAGCATGCTGTCGCCTTTTATTCTCTCCAGTATCCTGCCTTC
>SDBV01003499.1_pt1 | contig 23124 bp, 15 predicted proteins | sample 2277081 | NCBI WGS metagenome assembly SDBV01 (sample SAMN10402039, study PRJNA504765) | marine sediment metagenome | isolation source: marine sediment core GS10_PC15, 223 cmbsf | place: Arctic Ocean: Southern Knipovich Ridge | collected 2010 | reverse complement strand
GATTTGATTGCTTGCTCGATTGCCAGTGCCAGGGCTGCCGGATCACCAGCCGAGGGAGTCAGGGATGGTGTCTCTCGAAGCACTTCACGCAGCCCGATCGCATCAGAGCCCACGACCGGTACGCCTAGAACCATAGCCTCCATCGGAAGCAGCGGGCATGCTTCCCAAAGCGACGGTATGACCAACAGGTCCATCTGCGAGAGTAGCGGACTTATGTCAGAAACGGGGTCCACAAAACATACCATCTTGGACAGAGTGTCGTCGCGTTGGACCTCGCGGATATACTCACCACGATACCCGTGCGGATCCTTTGTCGCAATAAGCCGTAATTTGTCGAGGTATCCACGCCCAGCGAGGATCTTGAGTGCTTCCAACAAAGCCTGGAATCCTTTCTGCGGCATGAATCGGCCGAAGAAACCGGCTAATACGAGATCGTCTCCCAGATTCAATGTTTTGCGGATGGAATTGTCTGCGTCGATCGAAGCTGCGCCTGCGAGCAGGCGGTCGACGTCGACACCGTTGTAAATCGTCTCGATTGAACAGTGCGCACGATTCCAACGGGGAAAATGTTGAAGGTGGTTTGTCGCACAGTCCTGAGAAACAGGGATAATCATGTCGACCCGGGAAGTGGCGTGTCCGATGAACCGTTTTTTCAGCCACTTGAACCTTCCGGGTATATCGTTTTGCGGGACAATAACATCGTGGAGCGTCATCAAATGGGGAACGCTGATGCCGAGATTGGCCAAAGCCGTCTCGGTTCCTGCTCGCAGACCTTGGGAATGGATCAGGGACAAACTGTTGCCTTTCAGGTACCTGCGGACGGTTTGCCTTAGGCGACTGCGGCGGTTCCGTACCGGAGCGTCGACAAACTCTACGCCAGGCCAATCGCACGTATCCTGCTTAAAGGATTCGAATGCTTGCCCCTGAGGAGCAAGAAAGGTGAATACGTAGCCCGACTTTTTTAGCAGCGAACCGTTGTATAGCAGGTACGTCCGAATTCCGCCTAACGGATTCGATACTACAACAAGAACTCGGTTCGTTTTTGTGGGATCACTCATGTCGGCTCTCCTTGAATGACTGTACTATCACCAGGTGCATTTTGACATTGATTCGAGTGGTCATCATTTTCGTCGTCCATCATCCGTGTATTCCGTTCCAGATCGGACATGTTTAAAAAATAGCGTTGTCGTAATAAATGAAGTGCGGCGCCGGAGAATGCCCCATACCAGAGCCATGTGTAGCGATACAGATTGTGTCCACCCCAGCCGAGCAAGAGAAGCATGATCCAGGTAACGAATACGGCCAAACATGTTTGATAAAGGAACGAGCCCTTCAGTTCGGGAATAGCACGTCCTATGTGCCATGCTTCCAACATGTTCAGCGAGCATGCTAGTAGGATAGCCACCAGGGCGATCACGCCCACGGAACCCAACTCGCCCATAACTTGGCCATACAGATTGTGAGCTTGCGCGTTATGACCGCGGATATGGAATAGTGCCGGCCCGTATGCTCCGGGGCCAACGCCCAGAACGGGATTTTCCCTCCACAGTTTCATTCCGCCCGTGAACCCTAACATCCGGCCTTCGGCCGACACCTGTGCACTGGCCGGGCCTCGAGATGGATCGATGATAGTCATGTACCGATCCTTCAGATTCTGACTCAGGCTGAGCCAAATAATGGGTGTGGCGATTAGAAGACACACGAAGGCTATACGGCGATATTTCGTCAGGGCGACAGCAATCATACTCAGCAAAACAATGGCGACAAACGACGAACGCGATCCGGTCAAGAGGATACAGATTACTGCAAGTCCCACGAATCCAAACCATGCCCAACGATGCCATTTACGAGAAATGAGTGTCCAAGCGGGCCATGCCATCGCGAGTGCGTAGACTACCGAGTTACCAAACGTATTTGGATCATTAAAGGAACGATCGACACCAATCATTCGAGCGGTGCCCATGCGCCATACATACCGACCGCACAAGTATTCGCGGAACGAATGAAGCATGTATAAACCGAAACAGACAACGAATGCCGTTACGATGACCCGCAGGTCCTTCTCAGTTCGCACCGAGGTGATCAGGAGTAGATAGAAAATGGCGATCTTAACCCAGTTGCCGGTTAGAACGTCCATGACATTGGTGAAAGGACTTGTCGCTGCCGAGGCAAGCATTGCGATTGCCAGCAGCAGAAATCCGAAAGTAAACCTGTCTCTATCCCATCGCTTGTCAGCAAACAACATCCACCAAGCAAGCGTGAAGATCATGTACACTCGCTCAACGTGCAGTTCCCCGATCCACGGCCAAACCTCGAAGGGCCGGTGCAGGAAGAGCCACATGTAGCCAATTAGGAGGTAGATCATCGTGTATTCAATTCCACCCCCAGGACTATAGCCAGACGCAACAACCGCCGGATGAATGCATCGTGTGTAAAGTTGTTCTCAACATGCCGTCGCGCTGCTTGGCCCATCGTCAACACCTTCTCGGGGTCGTTCCAAAGTTCCAGTATGCGCTGGCGAAGCGTCTGGGAATCTCCGGAGGCGACGACGAAACCGGTCTCACCATCCCTGATGTATTCGCTGGCTGCAATATTGTCGGCTGCGATGACAGGCTTGCCGTGCCACATGGCGTTGCAGAAATTGGCTTCGCCGCCGCCCTTGATCCCCGTGTACGTCATTGGAATTACGACAAACCGGCTGGCGGCCTGCAATTGCGCAAAGCCAGGTTCGGGAGCACCGAGGACTATCACATTGGGAAGCGGTTCGATTTGTTTGCGAACGTTCGGGTCGGTCGCACTGATCACGACCGGAATGCCAGTATCACGAACCGCCTCGATGAGGCACCGGTAGTCGCGTTTTCCGTTGCCTCCGGCGAAGACGAAGTTGCCGATGGGGAGATCGTAGCGGGGGCCCTTGGAATGGTTTGCCTTGAAGGGCAGGAAGATGAAGCGGTCTTCCGGCATATCGAGAAATTTCGCGTGAGCGGGAATTTGCTCACGCGACCATAACGCCGAAAGTGTGATTCCTTTCATCGCGAAACTCATGATTGCGCGTTTCCAGTTTCGATTCACCTCGACGAACGGCCCCCAGCAGAGAATGCGACGTTTTCGAAGAAATGGAATTCTATTGAATATTCCCACAAACATGACGGAGCCGGAACCGCCATTAAGGACCAGCACACTTTCGGCTGTACAATTCAGGAACAATCGCAATGCATTAAAGAAATGGGACAGCCTATTGAAGCGACGAAAAGCTCGCGATAAGATCCCCGGCGGTATGTATTCAACCGGGGTCTCAGTGCAGTTGTAATGCATCTCGGAGATCAACCGGACACCGGTGGGCGGCTCGAAATCATTGGCATCGAGCGCGCGCCAGTCTTCTTGGGTATCTGCAATAGTCGGGGAACTCATTCTTATCCATCCACTTTAGGGTTACTGGAAGCTCGGACCGACGCGGCAATGATGTCGCTGAACCTGCGCGCCAAAGTCTCCACTCCAAGACTCGCCGAAGACGATGAAGCACGCGAAGCGCATTCTGAAGCCACATCCGGCATATCAAGGAACTCCAAAACGGCCTGCGCGAGTGCGTCAGTCCTATTCGCCGGTACAATCAACCCTTGGATTTTGCTTTGGATCAATTCCGTGTTTCCACCTACATCGGTTGCCACGATCGGTCTACCTGCAGCCATGTATTCGATGAGCGCATTGGATAGCCCTTCGGCTCGGGAGGGCAAGACGGCGATATCGAGAGTTGCGAGGAATGTTGGAATATCGACAACCGGCCCAAGTAGATACACACAATCGCGAAGCCCAAGGTCATCGATCAATTCCTGATAAGGTTCCGGCTCACCACCGCCGGCGATCTCGAACCGCGTGTCCGGGTGCTTATCGAGCACAGCTTTCGCGGCTCGGATAAAAATGTCGGGGCCTTTGACTTCCCGAAGATTGCCAACCATGCCGACTTTGCGTGGCTGTCCATTTGGTTTGGGTGTCCAAGTCGCAATATGCCTGAAACGCTCCAAGTCAATACCGTTGGGAATGACCACCACATTTTCGGGGCTCGTGTTCTCCTGTTCAATGACCGATTGGCGATCCGCTTCGCAGTTGGCAATGATCTTGTCGATGAAGAAGCGGTTGTAGATCCGGGCAATCCATGCATCCGATTTGCTCACAGCATGTCCGATGTTGCGGCGTGAACCAAACACGGCGCGAACTCCTGCCGCCTTGGCGACGGGGGCGGCGAAGCGCGTGCTGTCGGGGAAATAGGTTTGCACAATATCGATTCGATTATGTTTCAAGTAGTGCCGGAATCGGAAGGCCTGACGAGCGGTGTGAAGTGCCTTTAATCGACGTACTCCCAGCCTGAGAACCGGCACGTCATCGGGTTCCAACTGGCGGCTTGAATCGCCTTCGCCGTCGAGAAGGCACAGATAGGGCTGCACCTGGGCGCGGTCGAGGTGCTTCAGCAAGAGAAGCAACTGCATTTCCGTGCCCGCTCGGGACAGGTTATCAATCACGAAGCAGATGCGGATCATGGTGTCTACTGACAGTCGCTTCAATCACGGTTGGTAGCGTCACGTGCGCGACTTTTCGCGTGTGCTGTAATTGTGAACTCTCTGCGACAACCGAGGCACCTGGAGCAGGAATTCTTTCGGGCGCTAAAGTGACCGTCTCTACCATATTCCGATATTTGCCGATCGTGTAGTCGCGGTAGTCTTCCGGATCTCCTGTGATGCCTTCCTCGGCCGCCTTGACGACGTTATAAGCCTCTCTGGCAGTCATGAAGTGCAGCGTGATGTCTCGTCTTGAGCATTCCGCCTTCAGGCATTTGAGCATCCACTGCATATCGTGAGCGAGTACGACCTCCTTGCTCTGAGCCCCATGAGAATAAATCTTCACGAATACCCACTCCGGTCGCCCATGCACATGGATGTTTGCGTCAATCCATTTAGGTATTCGCTCGGGACGAAAACGCGGATCGTTCTCAACTGCTCCATATTCCAATCCGCCGTTCCATGTGATGGAAATCGGTCCTTGGAAGATCAGTAACTTGTCCTTAATCGGTTTGCCTACTACAACGTCAATCCCCGTATCATACGACTTGGGGAGATTCGGATCATCCTCGGCGTAGTAAATCGAATTGACTTTGGATGGCTGGGTGGGGGTTCCAATCGTCGAGAACGTGAAATCGGCATAACAGCCTTGCTCTTTCAATACCTGAATCTGATTGGTCAAACCATGACCCTTCCCACCAGGACGACTCGCATCCAAATCCCAATTTCCTGCAACGTAGGCAAAAGCTGTCTTTGGCGGTGTATCTACTGTGATCATCGCACCAAACTGCTGATACCAGGCAATCGCTTCCTGGATTTTTTCCGCGTAATTCTCTTTGCTGATGCCACTTTTGGCACCTAGGTGCCAATGCATTTCGATCTCGCCATAGCCTTGGTACGCCATATGCGAGAGTTCTTCCATGATCGCGTCATTATGATGATCAAACGGGTAGAACCATGTGTAACGAAAGCAGTTATCGTAGTCATCACGATAGCGATCCGAAATCTTGCGGAACTTGCGACACCATTCAAGATTGCGTTGGGCAGCCGCTTCTCCCTTGCCATGTTCGTAATGGTCAATCATTACAAAGATCAAGTGCTTCTGATCGTCGGGAATCTCCGGATCGGGGTGGTGGTCTGTCCAATACGACATTGCCCAGATATGAGCTTGCCAATGGAAGAGAGACCAACCAAGACGGGCAACGTTGTAGCCCAAGAAAGAGACCGAAATCATCGCCAGCAAGACTACAACGCGAGCGATTAGCGTCTTTGGATAGAGTCTTCGAAGCCAGTTCATGCTGTTCATGTTGCTCGCAATTCAAGCGAATTTGTGTGTTTGGCATCACAGTGCCGAAAAACAGTCCGATATTCATCGGCCTGTCGCGCGAAGGTGAACTGTCCAGCCACGTGAGCCGGAGCAGCGGCCTTCATTTTGTTCGTGAGTGAGGTGTCTTCCAACAGGCGATGGACACAGTCTGCTAGGGCCATCGCATCGGCGGGGGGGACTAGTGCGCCCGTCCTGCCATCAGCTACGACCTCCGCGGTCCCACCGACATCGGTCGCCACTACAGGGACGCCGACCGCGGCGGCTTCCAGCAGCACATTGGGCAGCCCTTCGGTATGGGAAGATTGGACGAACAGGTCGAAGTGGGGCATGAAGTGGTCCAGATCGGATCGGAAACCGGCCAGGATGAAACGGTTTCCGAGCCCGAGCGAGTCTATCCGGTCGGCCAACGTTTCTCGCAAGTCGCCATCGCCGAAAAGGACAAACCCGACGTCCGGGCTGTGCTCGACGACGTGGGTAGCCGCGTCGATCAGCACGTCATAACCCTTTTCGGGGCTTAGTCGACCGGCCGCGCCGACAATGAACCTTGGTGGCTCGGGAAACAGGGCTTCCAACTCATCACGGGCGGCCGGATCGGGCTCGGAAAATCGTTCTGGTGCGATGGCATTGTGGATCACGGAGATCCGCTCGGCGGGCACACCGGCGCGGCGAACCTTTTCGGCCTGGGCCTCGGCCACGCACACCACGTGGTCCATGCGTCGCAAAAATACTCGATCCAACGCTTCGTACAGCCGCACTCGCCGAGACTCTCCCGTCCAGCCTCGCGAAACCGAGACGACGGGTATACCCAAACGCCGGCGAGCCAGCAAGCCAAGTAAATTAGCCTTATAGCCGTGGCAGAGGAGTATGTCTGGCCTATCCATTGTTAGTTGCCTTGAGAGATCACGAAACGCAGCCAGCAACCGTGGCGTATCATGCTCAAGCTCGACGGCCTCGAACCCCGCCCGCCGCGCTTCGTTAAGAAGCGATCGGCAAAGCCCAGTTTCGGAAAACGAAATAAAGCGGGTAGTCCAGTTGGGGCGAAGTGCTTCCGCAAGCCCCAGCATCTGTCTCTCGGGCCCGCCAAAAAAGCGAGACGAAGTCAGGTGGACGACGTGCGGAGCAGCGCTTGGGTCTAGCGGCCGGCGTTGTTTCTGATCGACGATGTTATCTGATTTAAGAATCATGGCCGACTTGCCGCCAAACGCGATCCAACCGCTCGGCGAGCTTGTCCCAAGAATACTGTTTGATGACGCGGTCTCTACCCGCATAGGCTGCCGTCTGGGCTTCTTTGTGGTGCGTGATCCAATCGAGAACCGCTTGCGGCAGATCGTGCAGATCGGACACCTCGGCGAAATGCTTGCCCGGCGTGAGATTGAGGCCTTCGGCTCCGACACGAGTGGAGACGACGGGACAGCCCGTAGCCAGGGCCTCGAGGATCTTGAGCCGTGAACCGCCGCCGATACGTAGGGGAACCACCATCAGGCCTGATTGCCAGAGGAAGGGCCGAACGTCAGGCACATTGGCATGGACGTCCACGTTGGCAGTCGAGGCCGCTCGTTCGAGCAGCCAGTCCGGCGGATTGCGACCGACAATATCGAGTTGTGCCAAAGGCGCGTCGGCAGCTATCCGCGGGAAAACCTGATCGAGAAGCGAGGCAACCGCATCCAGATTGGGACGCCAGTCGAGGCTGCCCAGGAAAAGTAGACGGTTCGGATTTCGCTCAACTTCCGCGGGATGGAAATAGTCGATGTCAACGCCATTATCGACCACATCGACATGGGAGGCGGTAAACTGATTGCGGGCGAGGTCGGCGTCGGGTTGGCTCACGGTTACTACTCGACTTGCCACGGCAAACACCTGCTTCTCAAACGACTCGAATTTCCGCCATTGCCGGTTGATGTACCAACGTTTGGCAAAATCGGACTCCGATTCGTGGTAACGCTGCCAGATCAAGGACTCGATATTGTGGGCCATGACGACCCAGGGGATGTCGTCGACGTGTCGCAGGCAATCGGCATAGGGAGTCCATTCGGCCTGAATGAGATCGACCTTACCGGTCGCAAGCTGTTCGCGAAGGGCCTTGCGAAGTTGTCGCGAATTGTGAATTTGTACCGAATAAGGTTTGCGAGAGAGAAGATTTGCTGCAAGTCGTGCGTAGAACGCTAGCCCAGATTTCTGGGGAATCGACCGATCGACGACGATGGGCCGAATGCCGCAGTTCTCAAGATACTCAATGGCCGGTTGGATTTCGTTCTCGTTGTGGTTGCGATGGCAGATGTAGGTGATGTCGTGACGTTTGGCGAGTCGAGTGATCAGGTTGAGCGAGCGGATTCGTTTACCCGAATTGGGCGGATAGGGCAGTTCTTCGTCGATGACGACGACCCGAAGCGAACCCATTCCGGTGGAAGGTTTGTGTTCTTTAGTAAGGGTTAGGATATCGGCAGCCGCTGCCGTGTCAAGGTCGGTGTCGCGTACACCCGTGCGAGACCACACTCGCAGGCCCTCGATCAGTAGCCCTGTACCCGCGGCGAAATGGATGATTGGGAAGACGACGGGCAGCCAGACCACCAGAGGCAGGTCGCGGTGCCGGGTTGCAACCTGGACGGAAACAGCCCCGATCACTGCCACATAGATGCCAACTGCGATGAGCCAAGCGGCGGCGATCGTGGAGGAGAATCCCCCCAGCAGCAGGCCCAGCACTGTGCCGGCCACCAGTAGGGCCGGCAGGAGTGTGCGAACGGCGAACGTCTCCGGGTGCTTGCGGATCAACCGAACACGGCCTAGCCCGTAGCGGAAGAGCTGCTTGAACAGGCCGCGGAGGGTCGCCCGCGGTTGGTAGCAGATGGCCGCGGTGGGTGTAAAGTAGCATCGCAGGCCCGCTTTGTCGCAGCGAGTGTTGAATTCGTAGTCCTCGCAGGCATCGAACTGCTCGTCGAAGCAGCCGACCTTTTCGAAGACCTCGCGGCGGTAGGCGACGGCCACGCTGGCGGCCGGGACGAATTGGGCTTGATCGGAGTAGATGAACGAGTCGGGATGGTGGCCTAGCCAGGAGGAGCGGGCGGCGGCGATCGCTCGTTGCAAAGGCGTGGCGGCACGGATGTCCAGCGGTTGCGGACGGCCGACGCAGTCGGCGCCGGAGGTCTCGAAGGCGTCGGCGACGTTGGCCAACAGCCGGTCGTCTTCCAGCTCGCAATGTCCGTCCACGACGAGGACGACATCGCCCGACGCATGGCGGACGCCGATGTTGCGGGCGGCGCTGGAGAGGCGGCGGGGGTTATCGAGCAGGTGTACGTTCGGGTAGCGGTCTGCAAATTTTCGGACCAACTCCTGGGTGCCATCGGACGATTGGCCGTCGACGACGAGGATCTCGAAACATTCCGGGGCGTAGGACTGCTTTAGCAGTTGTGTGAGTGTCCCCTCGATGAATTTGGCCTCGTTAAGAATCGGGACCACAATGCTGATATGGAGGGTGCGTTCCCGGTGTGCCGGGATCGGTTGGCGGTCGACTTTCAGCGGTCAGTCCCAGTTAGTCCAGAGCAGTCGGTCGTGAGTAGTGAGCTTTGAGCAGTCGGAGCCTGCTGACTACTTTGGAGGTGGTTTTTGGTTTGTTCGATTACTTCCGATATAGTGCCGAAGCGGAAGGCGCCGAGGAGGCTCTCCAGCTTGGATTGCGTCTTGCGGATGTTGACCGAGTGGCGGGAATACGCAAGAGACGACGCTCCGGCTATGCGGGGCTGTCCAGGGTCCAGTTCCCAGGGGTGTATGTAGAACACAAAAGGCTGCTGTTCTCTTCGGTTCAGCCTGCGGAGGCAGGCCGTAGTCAGCGACAGTGGGAACAGGCGGAAGTAGCCCCCGCCGCCCACGGGCAACGGGAACCGAGGGATCGGCAACACGGCGGGCGGGAATTCCCAGAGCGTGCCGCAGCGCGTGGGGATCTGGTGGAGATGACGCTCCGCACCGGGCATGCCGTACCGATTGTGAACGATCGGGAAGATGCTGCTGTCGATACGGAAACCCTCCTCGGCCAGGATCTCCAGTGCCCAATGGGAGGCTCGGGTGATGGAGAAACTAGGTGCCCGATACAAGGTCACGGGCTCGGAGATGATGTCCGAGAGGACGTTTTGGGAGCGGCGGATGTCTGCGCGAAAGTTGTCGGGCGATTGCTCGTAGATCAGGCGGTGCCAGTAGCCGTGTGAGCCGATTTCGTGGCCGCGGGCGTGGATATCCTGGACCAGTTCGGGGTAGTGCTCGGCGACCCAGCCCAGGACGAAGAAGGTTGCCTTCACCCCGTGGCGGTCGAGCAAGTCAAGGATGCACCTGGTGCTCTGGCCCACGCGGACCGGGTAATTTGGCCAGTCGGACCGGTCGACCAGATGCTCGAACGCCGAGACCTGGAAGTAGTCTTCCACGTCGACGCTGAAGGCGTTCAGGATCTTGTCGATAGGGAGTAGCATGTGAACTGCAGTCAGTCCGCCACGGGCAGAGCAGTCGGCAGAGAGATATCTCACTTTTTTGGAGTGCTCGCCGTGAAATGATCACAGAGTCGTGGTTGGGATGTTGTTTTCGGTTGCGGCAGACAGAGTCTGCCTATTAATTTGGTTTTGGGCAGGGTTGGGAGTCCGGTGCGTTGTTGCGTGGTAAATGGTGCAGGGCCGTCTCGTAGGAACGCTGCAGGGTGCGTTCCACGCACTGTTGTACTTTTGGGTCATCCAGGTCTAAGCCCTCATCTTCCAGGTCTAAGCCCTCAAGCAAGTGTTTTGGGATATCGACCAGGGTCTCGGAGAGGGCGTATGGGCAAGTGTCTTTGAGCGAGGCGTCGGACGGTGGATGGCCCCGGCGGGACGGGAGGGGGACGTTGTCGGATGGTTCGTCGACCGGCGGCAGGTGACGATCAAGCTTTTCCTCGGCGATCGAGCGTTGCACACCGAAAAGCCGCAATACCATGTTCTCGGACAGCTTGAAGACACGGAAAGCCGTGCAAAGGATAATGCGGATATCAAGAAGGAGTGTTGCCTGCTGAAAGTATTCCAGATCGAGCACGAGTTTACGGCGGACACTGTCCAGATCGCTGTCGGGCGGGAGATTCAGTTGGGCAAGGCCGGTGACCCCGGGCCTGGCCGCCAGACGGTTCCGGTAGCCGGGGATGTTATCCGCCAGCATGTGGACAAACTCGGGCCGCTCGGGGCGGGGGCCGACCAACGACATCTCTCCCCGAAGGACATTGAACAACTGCGGGAGTTCGTCGAGGTGCAACTTCCGAAGAACACGTCCGAAGAGTGTGACTCGCGGATCGTTGATCCTGGCCCAGACGGGTCCGGTCTGGGCCTCCGCATTCCGGGTCATGGTACGGATCTTGTACATCGTAAAGGGTAGACCGTTTTTGCCCATCCGTGCTTGTCGGAACAGTCCCGAGCCAGGCGACGTCAGGCGGACGACGGCCATCAGGACCCCGATCATCGGGAGTGCCAGGACCAGAAAAACGACGGCGAGCACCCAATCGAAAATGCTTTTCCACGAGAGATATGTTGAACAAGGGACGCAGTCAGTATCGTAGGCCGTTGTCGACGGGCGGCGACTACTGAGAGTCACCCTGCCTGCCCGTTCTGATTGTTTATTTTTGTCATTCACCACCGCCATGTTGTTGTCCTTTCAAATTGGTTGAATAGTATGTATGACACGTTAGCAAATTCGAGTTCGCTTCGTCGAAGCCGCTACCCTACTAGGCTTTGTTGGAAAACTCGTCCAAGGGCATCGGGTGGCTGGCGGCTGAGCTTGCGGCCCCAGCTTTAGGGCACTGGGGCTTCGCAAGCTCAGCCGCCAGCCACTCCAGATAAGTTTTCCGACAAAGCCTAATATTACATCGATCACGGGGCCACCAAATACGGCTGCAACACGGGAAGAAAATCGACGAGGAAATCTTTGCAGGGATCGGTTTCCTCGGGGTTCAGTCCGAAAGGCAGTTGGACTGCCAACTGGATCTTGTAGAGGTAGGGGGAACCGGCGTATTCCCAGCGGGCACCTTCGGTCGCCGACCACCGATCTCCCCGACTCCAGCCGTAGTACACACACAACAGGTGCCCGGAGATATTTCGCGATTTGAAGGTAGTTCGCCACAGGTCTTCCGGCTCAGCAGCAGAATTCTTGGTCAGAATCTGGGTTCGCTGGCGCTGATCCTTGGGGGCGTAGTCTCGGCTCGAAAAACATATCTCCGGCGTATGGACCGAGATTCGCCCGGCCGGGCCGAGGAGCACGGCGACATGCACGGCCTCACCGGTCATTTTGTTGACGTAGTTTCGATTGACGTAGCCGGCCAACTCGAGCATGTTCTTGGATGTTTCGTCCATTTCCGCCTCTTCGCCCAGCATCCGCCAGTCGCCAAACTGGGTCGGCACGCCCTTGAGTTGTTCCGCGGCGGCCAACATGGCGGGCGGCGGACCCCAGCGGTTTGTGAGCCGACCGTGCAGTACACCCGAAGCCGCGGTAAGACCGGCCACGAGGATCGTTGCGACTGCGATAAAGAGGGTTCGATTCATGTTGTCGTCGGGCGTCTGCTACTTCTCATTTCTTAGGTCTCGTTCAAGCTGGGCCAGCAACTCACGGTCTTTGGTGGTCAAGATATTGTTCTTCAATCCTCGCTTATCGGCTTGCCCATACGCTTCTCTCGCCTTGTCGGAATTGCCGGACTTTAGATACGCCAGGGCCAAGTGGAAGAAGAAGCGCGGATCCGGATTGGCCGTGGCCGTGGCTTTTTCCAGAAGCTTGATTGCGTCAGACGGCTTGCCTTCGTAGAGAAGGATCGTCGCGTTGGTGTCCAGGAGATTGGGCTGCGGGCCGGCGATTTTGATCGCCCGATCGACCAGTTTGAGGGCCTCCGCTCGCGTGTCCGCGTCCTCACCAAGGATCGTTGCCAAATTGTTCAGTACCATGGTGTTCTCCGGTTGCGTTTCGAGCACTCTCTGGTACAACCCAGCCGCTTTGTCGGCGCGCCCTTGAATGATCCTCAGGGTTGCCATGTTGGAAAGGAGCGTCGGGTTGTCCTTGTGGGTCTCGACGGCCTTACTCAGTACGGGCTCGGCGAGGACAAGTTCCTCCTCGCTCGGTTCGGCCACCAGCAGGATGGAACTCAGGGCCATCGCCGGGTAGGGCGAGTTGTCGTTTTTGGCGGCCTCGATGCAGAGCTTGACGGCTTCCAGTCGCCGACCCTGCCTGGCGATGGCATTGGCAAGTGGGCCAAGGGTCTGGGGTGCCTTTCCCAGGAGTTTCCGGAAGTGCTTCTCCGCCGCGGCGAACTGCCCGACGGAGGCATAGAGATTGCCCGCCGCGGCGAAGGTCTGCATCTGTCGCGTTTTGTCGTCGTCGGCCTTCTCGATAAGTCGCTCAACCATCTTCTCGACGCGGTCCCCGATCTCGTCGTCTCGGCCTTGAGCGTGGAGCCATCGGACGCGTAACGCCACGATTCCGGCGTCCTCCGGGGCCTGCTTCTCCAGGCGATCCAGCCAGGGGGCGGCCTCGGCCGCCAAACTGTTCCTCAGCAGGAAGTGTACGTAGTAGGCGACGTCCCGTGGGTGTGCATTGTCGCGGTCGACGAGCTTGAGATACTCCTTCCGGGCAGACTCGATATCCCGCTGACTCTCATACAGACCGGCGAGATAGCGATGGTCGACGTCGGTCGCTTGCTCGGGATTCTCCACGAGTGTTTCGAGAAGATCGCACGCCTCCTTGCGGTCTTTCGCCGATCCCAGCGATGCCTTGACACGGGCCAGGGCGCGACGGAGGGGCGCAGAATCTGGCTTCTTCTCGGCCAATCCTTCCAAAATTCCCTTCGCCTCCTCCCACTTCTCCTTAGCCGGCTGACTCAGCAGGAAACGGACTAGGAGCCCTTGAGCGACGAGATTGTCCGGGGCCATCTTGGCGGCCTTGCGATAGGCGGTTTCGGCCTCCTTCGTGCGGCCCAGGAGTTGGTGGCATGTGGCGACGGCAAGCATTCTTAGCACTTTGTCCAACTTGGCGTTGCCCGCTATCGTCGTGAGCACCTGTTCAGCTTTTTCCGGTTGTTTTGAGGCACAGTAGAACCGGAACAATTCACCCAGGACGATCAGGTTGTCGGGCGCCAACTCTGCGGCCTTTCGGAAAGTGTTCTCGGCCTGCTCGAACTTCTTTTCCGACTCCAACAGCCGGCCGACCCGGAGGTATTGTCTGGGGTCATTGGGGCGGGCTTCGAGGGCCTTTTCGGCGACTTCACGGACGAGGGCGGGCTTTCCTTGTTGCGAGTAGACCACCATCTTGGCGGCCGTCAGATCGTCGGACAAAGGTACCTGGCTCGGTACTTCGGCCAGGAGCTTGTCCGCCGCTTCGATTTGCCCCGTGCCAATCAACAGACGCACAAGCCTTTTGTAGAGGAATACGGTCCGTTCACCCAGCTCCATGGCCCGACGATACGCAGTGATCGCACCGTCGAGTTCTCCCTTGCGTTCGGCTATGAGGCCGGTCAAGAGGAAGGTGGCCGACCGCTGGGGCCATTGGGCTCGAATCTTCGCCTCCAGCTCACTCGCCTCCTCGAGTAGCGGATCTCGGCTGTCCTTTGCTTTTGCGAGGAGGCGTCGAGCACGGTAATACTTCCACGCAGGACCTGCCTCCCCCTCGGCCTGTTTGAGTTGCATCTCCCATTTTTCGAGGTCCCTGTAGTCACTCCGGCGGAGTGCCAGATTAGCCAGCACCTGGAGCGGTCGCGGATCCGCCGGATTGGAAGTGTGTAGCCGTTCCAGTTTTTTTTGGGCTTGGGTCGCTCGGTTCGGCTGGCCGGCCGCAAGCCACGCGGTGACCGCCTTCATGTGCGCAAGAACGTATTGAGGTTGTACGTGAAGGACCTTTTCATAGGCCCGGGCGGCTTCCCCCCATTGGCCCAGCGCCCCGTGCGCCTGACCGGTCATGAACCAGGCTTGCGCCGCGCGCGCGACTTCCGCCGGAGAACCTCCCGGATCAATGGTTGCCTGATGAAGCAGGGGAATCGCCTCAGCGGGTTCTCCCTTGGCGAAGTGCCATCGCCCGCGGAGAAAATCCCGGTTGGTTTCCAGGGTTCTCAGCCGGGAGGTGCGGACCCAATGCCGCACGGTCCGGAGTGCCCCATCGAGCCGGTCCAAGGGCTTTTCGGCTTGCTCCTGTTGGCCACTTTCGATAAGTACGTCGGCGAGCATCGTATTGAGTGCAAGACTTTGTTCGCCGGTTCTCTGAAGGCCTTCCCTCCAAGTGGAAATGGCGTCATCGAGCTGCGTCTGTTCCCGGTAAAGGTTTCCCAACCGAACGTAGCTCTCCTCTGATTGCGGATCGATCTTGATTGCATGCTTGTAGTGTTGGTCCGCTTCCTTGTATTTCGTTTCGGCTTTGGCCAAGTTCTGCGACGCAATCAATCGGCTAGCCTCAAACTGGGCGGCCGCTCCAGCGGTGATGCGGACTTCGAAGTTCTCCGGCCCAAGTTCCAGCGCTCGCTGCAAGTCTGCTTCTGCCCCGTCGAGTTGGTAGATTCTTCGATAGTGGTAGCGTATCAGATGAACCTCGGCGTCGTCGGGGCTCGCGCTTACCAGGGCGTCGATTTGTCCGTCCGCCTTTTCCTTGCGTTCATCCTCCGACAGATCTTCAGCCAGCAGTTCCCGGGAACCCTCCCGGTAGATTACAGCCAAGATCCGGTTCAGGTCCGTGTCCGTGGGGTTCAACGTGACCGCTCTCTCAAACCCCTCCGACACCGAACGAATCGACTTCAGTTTAGCGGGCAGGGTTCCGGTTTGATGACGATCGTAGAGAGCCAGGGCCTTGGCTCGCCAGGCGGAGGCGGCATCCTTGTCGTTCTTGATAAGCTCGTCGGCCAGTGTCTCCGCCTCGGCATATCGGGGGGGCCGTGTCTCCAGAAGCAGTGTGACCAGGCGACGCTTCAAGCGTTTCTGATCGGCGGGGAACGCGTCTCCCAACTTTCCCAACAGTATGTGGTACCGCTGAATCGCACGAACTTTGCGTGCCGGATCCGCGGCCGACTTGTCGAAGTCCTCGGCGAGTCGAATCCGCACCGACATGTCATTCGGCAGTATTTGCAGATAACGGTCGAGGTAACCGGCTGCCTCGCCCCATTTCCCTTCTTCCTCCAGCGCCTCGGCGTGCTCAAGCAACGCGGTGGAGGTCCGGAAGACTTGGTAGGCATGCCAGGCATACGCTACGGGCACGATGAAGGCCAGCACGATGAGCGTGAGCCCGAGCATGCGAAGGTTTGCGACCTTCTTGATTCGGCCTGCCTTGCTCACCACTTTGCGCACGTGACTGTCTTGCCTTGTGTTGCGACGAACCATCATTTCACCCCCTCACGATGAACCTGCTGGGAATACTGGCCGTTGTAGTACGTATACTGCCGGCACGGAACCCCATTCAAAACGGTGCCAATCGAGCGCACTCCCGCCCTGGACAGCCGTTCACATGCCTTCTCCATTTGGTCGCCCCGGCTCACATCCCGCATGGCGCAGATAAGCATGCCATCCGCCGCCGCACCGATAACCAGCGACTCGGCGGCAGCCAGGACGGGCGGAGTGTCGACGATGACGAAATCATAGTTTTTGGTGGCCTCCTCGAAGAATTGGCGGATCTTGCCGGAGGCGAACAAGGAATGGATATTCTCGCTCGAGGTTCCGGCCGGTGTGACGTGTACGTACTGGTCCGCCTGCTCGAAAACGGCATCTTTAAAGTCGCACTCGCCGGAGAGCACCTGTGCCAGGCCCGGCTCAAGCGGTATCTGGAAAACATGGTGAAGATCAGGGGATCGAAGGTCGCCATCCACCAGCAGAGTCGGCCTTTTGTTGGTCCGCCCGATGCTCCTGGCCAATTGGGTTGCTACACTGGTTTTGCCCTCGTTGTTGGCGGCACTCGTCACTGCCAGGACACGTAGGTCGCCGGCATCCGGGGACAAGATGAGATTTGTGCGAAGCGCATCGATGCTCTCTTCGAACAACTGCATTGTCACGTCGACACGTCTCCCGGAAGTGCCAATTCTCCTGGCCGGTAGCCGGGATATCTCTCCCACAACGTCCAGGTACGAATTCTTCTTCAGGTGTTCCGGAGCCGAGATACGTCGCGCCAATCGTTCCCAAAAGACCGCCAACAGGAAGGGCAAGATGAACGCGCCGCCCATCGCGGCGGCCAACTGCTTCATTGGAAGGGCTTCCAGCGGCTCTAGCGGCACTCGAGCGTCTCGCCGCTTGAAGACCCGCGCCGGGGCACGACGCTCGGTCTGGAGGGCAATGGCGCGGTTCGAGATCCGCTCCATCACATCCTCCGAGCGTGTCAATTCAGCCATCCGGAACTGAAGGTCGATGCTTTCGCCACTCTCCTCTTGCACTGCGCGGAACTGGCTCTCATACTCCTTCGTGAAAAGCTCGACCATCACTGTGCAACTCTGCAACTCGTTGCGGAGTTTCGCTACCTCGCCTTCACGCTCATTCCGTTGGCGTTGTTCGATCTCGGCGCGTACCTGGCCGCACAATTTCTGCCGATATTCGTTGAGGATCTGTTCCGTCCGGGTAATATCCTCATCGAGTTGCCGATAGCGGGTGTTGTGGGATGGCCGGGCCAGCCGGCGGCCTACCTCGTAGTGTTGCAAACGATAATTGGCAAGCTGATTCTCCAGACGCTGGACTTCCGCATCCGCGTCCAACCGCTCCTCAACCACCAAATCCACTATGTTGACCGGTTGGTCGACCAGTTTCTCGGCAACCTGAATCCGAACTGTCAAAATCTCCTTATTCACTTCGGCTACGGTCAGCCGCTCCCGCAAGTTGGCTATTGGATGCCGTATAAAACGGTTTCCTTCCGCGGCCAAGAAGATGCTCCCGCCCAGGCCCGCACTTTGCGCGGACTTCCGCAACTGCTTGCGTAGCTGGACGATATTCCGCAGCCGGCGCTCATTCTCTTCTTCAAGAAGTTCGATCGTTGACTGCCTGATATTGGCCTCGTCCTTTTCCAGCAAATTGAAGTAGCTTTCCATGACCGCGTTGACCGTCTCGGCTGCGGCCTCGGGGTCGGTACTGGACAGCATAATACGATAGAGTTCGGACTTGCCCACGGCGCGGACCCTAATCTGCTCGGCGAGCGCCCGAATCGAATCGTGGTATTTCGTCAGTTCGGGGAGTTGACGTATGTCCGACTGGCTGACTACCGATCCAAGGACCAGCGGGTCGCGGAGGAGTTCAATCTGGGTTTCGACGAACCGTCGGCCCGCACGGCTGTCCGCCATATCGGGCGCAAAGGCCAAGTAAGGTGCTGCAATGCGTATCTGAATCAGGGCGGTTGCTTCGTATTTGGGCTCGAAGAGCCAGAACACCACAGCGCCCGCTCCGGCAGTCAGCAATAGGGCTGCCGGTACCGTCCACTTCCACCATAACCGCAGTGCGTTCAAGACGGTACGCGGCGTAATCCCCGCGTCCGGCTTGCCACCAGGAAAACGCGCACTCCGTATGGCAACGGAGCCGCCGGTTGTGGGCTGAGCAGGGACTTGTACTTTGCTATTAGATGGTCTCTTCACTATTTCGGACACAGTTCACCTCCATCCGTCTTGTAATTGCTGAGCTTCGTGGACCACGTTTCAACACCGAGTTGCACGTTATGCTGTTTGTCGTCCCCACCGATGAGGCTCCGCACGTCGAGAACCTCCACCTCTTGCACGGTGTTGCGCAGATACCACAAGACCAATGCAAACAGAAGGGCGGCAAACGGAATCATGACCCAACCGGCCACGTCATGACTGAAATGTTGAGCCGCCTCGCTCGAAGCCAACTGATACAACAACCCGGTCACCACTATCCGCGTTGCATTCGCCACCAACGCGATGGGAGCCGTACTCAAAGCAAGGATCAGTTTCTGCCACCAGGGACAGCGCGCGATCACCAGGTAGGCAAAAGCTAACGCAAGAATTCCCATGAAGATCCGCAACCCACAGCAAGCTTGCGCGACCTCCAAGCGATGTTCGCCCAGTATGATCGTGTTGCCCTGGGCAATGGCCGGTTGGCCCAAAAACTGCAAAGTCCAGCAACTAATCAACGTCGCTGCCTTCTGAAGCGGCAGGCTGAACATCCGCTCCATACTATACGGCAGCGGAACCATAAAGGCGAGAAAGGCAATCGAAGGCGCAGCCCAGACCAGCACGCGATGACCCCCAAACAAAAGAACGACGCCGGCTACCCAGACCATCATCGACCAGCCATCCACACCGCCAAGATAGTACTTCGCCCCCATGTAGCGAACGCCAATACTCCCCACGATCAAGAACACTCCAAGCCATTTCGCAACGCCAGGCTTCGCCGGAAAACGGTCGCGGCGCACCCAGAGGAAGAACACCCCAAGCGGTGCCACCATGTAGCCATGAGAGTAGTCGGGCAGACGGTCCCATGCCTCGGCAAGCTTGGCAAGTGTCGGCCAGTATGCCCATGTGAACAGCGACCCGATGACAACGACAATCGCTATAGCCATAACCAGGTTGCGACGCATTGCCCGCTCGAGGACGGGGTTTTGTCCAGATACGGGCCTGTCCAGTTCATCAACAGGACTCGTTGCCAAGAATGGGGCACCAACTCTCACCGGTCCGCCAACTTACGTCTATTTTTTACGCTCATGGAAAATTCAAAGTCCTCAAACACTTATCATCCGGTTACTCGGTCACTGCATCACAAAACGGTGTTTGCCGTTGCACGAAGACCGGCGGCAAAAAAAACTCGATAGGCTCAGACAAGGGCGTAATGGCCTCACAATCACGAAACCGCAAAGGCTTTTGAAGTGGCTGATTCAAAGGGGGTAACTCGCTCATCCTACGCCGTCGGCGCGCACTCCGTGCTTATGGGTTGTCGCAACTCATTCGTCGTAAGTGATTAATTGGGTTGTACTTGCGGTTCACCCCGCCGAGTCGCAGTTGACATCACGAACCTCGCGACGGTCATGGTGCGTTTGTCGAACAAAGGGTTGGGTGAATCTCCAAAAACCACAAACCATCGAACCTAACACCTCCTTGCCACACGTTTGCATCCATGATGCCGAGCGTACATGCGCGGCGCTCACCTCTGTTTGCAATTCTGCGTTGGGCCTAGATATGTCCCCCCCTCCTTGAAACACGCAATAGTATACCCGCATTTCAGGGGCCCAATAGGGTATGTATCGGAACCCCAATCGTACATACGTAAACCGGCATTGTCAACCATCCACCAGCAAAATCTATTTGGAAAACGCTGTGTGTAGCTCGGCTGTTTTCGCCTTGCTGGATGTCACAAGTAATTACGCTGGAACAACTTAGCTCGGCTAGCGGGTAAACATTCGCCGAAACGCTCCCCCCAGTGGGAAAAAGTGGCAATAAATGATCTTAGCTTCAGGGACTGATTTTGGACAAAGCGTGGCTACGCATGAATGCCACTCTTATTGATTCTCCGCTGCCAACCGGGAAGCAGAGTTGGCTGTTTTGGTGGTCGCTCTGCGCGAGGAAGTGGTGCAGCTTCGCCATGAGGTTACCGAACTGCGTCAGCAGGTCGGCGATGGGCCGAAAAGAACTACTACGGTTCGCACGTCGCTGTGGAGCGTCTCGCTGGTAACGGCCATATTTTCCATCCGCGCGACACTGAAGCACTGGAACGTTAATCCGCGTTGCTGGCTCGCGTGGTATCTGGAAAGCCGTGCCGCGGCGCGCCAGCAAGCCGCAAGCGGACATCGAGTCATTCCTGCCCTGAAACCTCAGTGACAAACGTCGGTCCCAACTGGCCAATCGGGTTTCCCCGGTCGAACCGATCGACAATTCGTAACGCCCGCCAGGGGACGCCTCAAAAGGGTCATCGACGTCCCTCGATAAAACTTCCTCATGATTCTTACCCCCCCTTCACCACGCAGACGGGTTCGGCGAATATTTACACCTCCCCCCGATAATCCTGTCCGAGATTTTCGGATCTTGGTACTTGACGTAGTCGTAGATGACAGCTAATTTGAGGGTGTGCTGGCTGCCGTTGCCGGCACGGCGGTTTGGTCGAGCCGTGCGAAAACCACAGATTTCGATAGTGGTGAGACATATAATGCAGTGCTCGCCCGACATATCCCTTGAGATTGAGTGGTTTTCGAGCCCCCACATTTGACAACCGCCGCGGTTGTTGCTTTAATAGTCAAATGTGGGAGATAACCTATTCTCACCGCATTTACAGTCCTTGCGATACAACTCACGGACGAGCCAATCGCCGCTACGCCGTAACGGCAATCACGGTGGCGAAACGGGAGAGATGTCCTTGAGACAATCTGATTCACAACCCGCAACCGCTGCAAATCCTCGCTCGGGCTCGGCGTTTGCTGAATCGCCGGGACGTAGCAAAGCGACCAACCGCAAGCTTCTACGGGCCGACGCTCGTTTGGCAAAGCGTTGCGTGGCGGGCGAGGTCTCGGCCTGGGAAGAGCTATACGCCCAGTGCCACGAACCGCTGCTATTCTCGATCGAGGTCATGCTGGGACTGGGCAATGCCGACCAGAATCTGGTCGATGAACTCGCAGCGCGGGTCTGGTACGCCCTGATCAAGGACGACGCCAAGCTGCTGTCGAAATACGATAGCCGTCGAGGGGCGCAGTTGATCACTTTCATAATGTCAGCGGCTAAAAGCGAGTTGACACGCTACTTCCGCACCGAAAAACGTCGAGAGAAGCGAGAGCGGATCGCACTGCACGGAAAATCGCCTCACCACTGCAACGACGAGTTGCAAACGGCCACTTCGCTTGCCGAGTTTCTCCCCACCCTGACCAACCGGGAAAGGGAATACTACGACGAACATCTTCTAGGATGCCCCGTCAATGGCGATAGCAGTGCCGCGGGAACATTTTCCTTGTCAAACGCACGGCAGCTTAAACACCGTATCCGCAGCAAGTTGCTAAGCTTTCTGGGTTACGAGCTATAGGATTCCCGCGAAACTACTGGCTACTGGCTGTCCGTGGTCGGATTTAGACACAAGGAATCAAGCCGAGATGCCCCTGCAGAGTTTTTTTTGGAAATTTTTCTCGATCTTGCGTCATTAATCGAGATTCGGCGGCCTATAGATGTTAGAGGTGGTCCTATATTTGTTAATCCACCTCTCATTGCGGGACACTATTGTTTAGGGAGTGAGTGATGTTCATGGAAAAAAACACGTTCTTTAAGGTGGAAAGCATCCGAAGAGCAGTTTGTGTGATCGGATTGGTGGCGGCGATCTTATGCACTGGTACACCGGCGATGGCCGCCCTTGATGTGATTCTGCCCGACCCTTTTGGCACAACCGACGGGCTGCCCAATACGGTTCCATTTGGAGATGGCCTCGTATATTCGATGAAGCTTTTGGACCAGCAGCAGGCCCTTGGGTTTCTTCCATTGTCGAATGGGGATTACCAGGCGGCGGTTGGAACCGGAACGCTCGACATCAAGATCCTCACCCAAGGGACCAGAGCGAATGTGGTCACCGTAAATGGCACCACTTGGAATTTTGAAGATGCCCAACGGGCTGATTCAATAGACTTTTACGAAAGACATTGGGGGAACCAAAACGCCGTAGCGCCGCCAGCCGTCCAGAATCCAGGCCCGGTGCTGGTCAAGGATCTGCTTGCCTTCCTCCAGGCAGTTAACCCGAACGCGATAAGCCCGGTCTTCTTTAAAGACATGAATCAGAACGTTAATGCCGATCTGTTTTTTTGGGAGACAATCCAAATTCTGGATGGGCGGGACGGCCCCCCACTCGCCTCCTGGACGCTCTACGACCCCATCCGATTCTCGGACGAAGCAGGCGGTTTTATTGATCCCCGGGACGCGTTGTTGGCCCACGGTCTAATAATTACGGGCGACTCGGACATCGATGGGCCGGGGCCCGATGAGAATTTGAACACCCCGTCGTTTGCTGATAACCCCAGTGATTCGGGAACCATATACACACTTAACAACAATCAGCAGACAGGCGGGGGCAAACCTGATTTCGCCGTCATTTTTCCAACTATGGACTTGACGATGTGGGCTGACAATAACAACGTCTTTGCCGTGTCTATTGCAATTGGGGCGACAGATACCGATTTCGCCGCGGGAGTTGAACCTTATGGCTTTAACAATGACGGTGGCGAAGAACAATGGATAAATGCCGCGGCCGGGGTCGCGGTCATTCCCGAACCCGCCAGCCTGATCATTTGGGGCTTGCTGGGCACCGGTGCCGGTTGCGCGGGCGGAGCCCTGGCCCATCGTCG
>SDBV01003498.1_pt1 | contig 23129 bp, 43 predicted proteins | sample 2277081 | NCBI WGS metagenome assembly SDBV01 (sample SAMN10402039, study PRJNA504765) | marine sediment metagenome | isolation source: marine sediment core GS10_PC15, 223 cmbsf | place: Arctic Ocean: Southern Knipovich Ridge | collected 2010 | reverse complement strand
TTGTGCTACACTTTTTTTCGAAATCCTATTAATAATAGCACTGCCCTTAAGTGAAAAAGAGAAGGATAGGTTTTGAAGATGGTTTGAAAATATATTTCCTGAAGATTATTTTAGAAAGGTTATGTTTGAGAATGGGTGTTCTTACTTGTGAGTTCGGACTCTAATTAAATTTAATGGAAATCTTTAAATTGAAAACAAGTTAGTTAAAATTTTTTTAAACTTTGAAAATTAATTTAACATGATTGAATTAAAATCAAAAGGTTTATATACCCTATGTTATTCATTACTTGTGAAGGACAAACCTTCAGAGGTAAACAAATGAAAACTGAAATAAATAATCAGATGCAGGAGCTTAAAGTTACTGTGAAAGTAACTGATTTCCTGAATAAACTTGGGATAGTTGTTAAGGGTCAGGTTGAATCCATTGATGCAAGGATGGACTCTTGGGATTCTGACAAGACTTTTCTTAACATAAATGTTAAAGTAAAAGAAGTTGATAGACTGAAGCAGATTGATTATTCAAAAGAATCTGTTAAAGGGAATTAATTTTCCCTTCTTTTTCTTTTTATGTTATCACCAACACAACATTTATAAAGAACTATTCACTACTTAGTTAAACATGAAATGTCAGATATGTGAAAAGGAAGTTAAAAGCAAGAAAATGTATGAAGGAGATTTTGATTCAATTAATACTGCTGTTCTTGGAGTTTATACTCAATTAAAAGGCCATAGAGTTTGCCTTAAGAATGTTAATAATTTTGTAGTTATTCCAAATAGATTGAGGATGATTAATATTAGAAAACATAAATGCAGGTGTGATTAAACATGCCAACTGTAATATTGAATGATGATGATATTTTAAAAGCATTAAGGTATTTGACAAATGATAATTTTGAAATGAATAGAATAACAAGAAAAGTAATACTTCCGAATGGAGATTTGGAAATTCGTTGGACTTATAAAAAATATAAAAAATATGGAGTTGATTGAACATGGAAATTGCAGGATATAACATACATGAAACATCTGGAAATATTAAAGGTTGTTCTTCAAGTAAATATGATTTAAGTGAACTTCAACAATATAAGGAAATTGTAGTTGTATTAATAAGAAAAATAAATGGAATTGATTAAACATGGATTTTAAAGAAGTAGCAAATCAAATGAAGGAGCTTGAGATTAAAGCTTCAAAGTATGATGACCTGAAGGAAAGTATTGATAAGATAATGGAGCAGGTTAATAATAAGCTTTTTGAGATTAATGTTCTCTTGTCTGAAATAAGCCCTATGCTTTCTATAAAAAGGCATTACAATACTTCTGGAAAGAGAACAGGATGGGGAGCTGCTATTGCAGGTTATATTGAGAAGATATATAAATATTTGATTGATAATAAGAATCAGGAGTTTGGTTTTAAGGAGTTGAAGGTTGCAACTGGACTTGAATCTCTTACAGGTGGCTCTGAATCAAAAGTTAAGGAAGGGTTGAGTTTAATTCCAGACATTCATGTAAAAAATGACCCTAATTTCTTAAAAAGAAGGACTTACAGTTATACAGGAAAAAAGACAGAGCTTGACTTTGATTTTAAGAAGTTTTTTGTTGAAAAGATTAAGCATAGAGAAGTTGGAGAAATGAAAGTTGATGAGGATGACGAGAATATAAAGAAACAGATGCCTGAGAAGGTATCTCATATGGGGTAAAAATGAAACAGAAAGACTGCTCAAAGTATTATATAAGGGTTAAGAGGAATACATTATTAACTGGTATTCCCTTACTTCTGTCTATGATGATATGGGCTATGATACCTTTTGTTAATTTGATACTACTTAAGTTAATATATGAAATGGGACAAAGTAATAGCATGAGTTTTTTTGAGGATATATTATATACTTATGAAAAAATAAAAGTAATGAGGTAACAATGCCAAAAACTAAAGAAATAATAAAGGACTTAACATTGTATCAGAAGATTCAGAATGGAGTTTTAAATAAAGAGGACTGCATTGAGCTTGCACTGAAGAACCTTAGGGAATCTTCTGAGCTTGAGATAGACCTGACTAAGATAAGGCTGAAGATAGCTGAACTGATAACCAAGAACAGGAGCATGAGCCAGATGTCAGCTTTATTGAAAAATAAATCTACTTACTTTATGCTGATGTCAGATAGTAAGGAGAAAGCAAAGGAATTTAAGGACTTACTGGCTGAAAAGATACACTTGGAAGATGGAAACTAAAATAAAAGACCTTACCCTGTATCAGCGAATACAGGCAGGGTCAGTAACAAGGGAAGAATGTATCAAGTTAGCCCTGAGCAATCTGCAAAGGTCAGCACAGATGGAGATTAAGCTGAAGGAGCTTAAATCACAGATGCCTTTGCTTGCATTAAAGGCAAAGAACATGAGTCTTGAAGCGGATACTTACAAGAACAAGTCCAATTTCTTTATACTGATGGCAGAGAATAAAGACAAGGCAAATGAATTTAAGGAGCTTCTGGATGAGAAGATTGTGCTGTGATGACATCTTTATCTATACCTGATATGATTCATGAATTAACTGAAATTCAGATTATATTGATTAAAAATGAAAATACTAAACCTATACGCAGGAATTGGTGGAAATAGAAAACTCTGGAAAGATATTGAAGTAACTGCTGTTGAGAATGACAAAAAGATTTTAAATATTTATAAGAATAACTTTCCAAAGGATTTAATTATTCTTGATGATGCTCATAAGTTTTTATTAGAACATTATAAAGAGTATGACTTTATCTGGAGTAGTCCACCTTGTCAAAGTCATTCAAGTTTCAGGCAGAATTTTAGAAGATATAAACTGCCTAATAAAAGACAAGTGTTAAGGAATTGTGTAAATCCAAAATTAGGATTACATATCCTTAAATGTGCAATTAAAGCAAAAACAACAGTGGGGGACTACGAAAAATGATACTCTCAAACTATCGCCTAATTACGGTTTTAAGAAACCCTCAACATCAATAACGAAATAATAGTTGAGGGCTATCCAAAAACGCTGACATTCCACGAAATTTTTTTGTGGGCTACGATTAAAATGGAAACAAAACTAACTACACAAATTATGTATGAACTCTTTAAAGATGAGAAAGTGATGTATATTGGACAAGCAGATATTATCCAAGCAAATCATTATATTAGTTGGGAAAATAGAAATGGTAAATTTATAATTTCTGTTGGCAGTGATGAGGGTGAGATTCCTTTTAAATTAGTTAATACTAAAGAAGATGTAGAAGATATAATAAAACTAATGATGAGGTAAAAAATGGGTTCGGTTGGTTCAGGAGCAGGATATTATTTACAATTTGAAAAACTACCTTTAGAAAAAGGAAATAAATTACATAAATATAGGGTAGTTAATCATACTCTCTTTGATGAAATAGGTATTATACATTGGAGAGGTGGATGGAGAAAGTATGTATTTACTGCTATAAATCATTATGATAATGCTGTTGTTGAAATTAATGGCAAGAAATATGTTCCATTAAAGAATATAATTGATATTGATATGAGTGTTGATTGTCACGAAAAGATTAATGAATTTATTGATAAACTAATGAAAGAGTGGAAAGACGCCCACAAAAAAACTCAAGCAAAATCATAGATTTTGTCGTGGAATAGCGGTTTTATGAAATCCGCAAATCAATAAAAATAGTGCGGACTTCACAAGAACCGCATACATTATACAACATAAATTTAAATTATAAGAGGGGGTTTCGGCTCTCGGAGATTAAGATGGATAACAGAAATATTGCAATAGGTGGATTAGATTGTGGAAATGCAAGTTACCACTATAGATTTACTTGCTCTGTGTGTCATAGTCAATTAACCGAAATTATACTTTATGTTAAAGAAGATAGAGAATTATATTTGAAATGTAAACATGGACACGAATGTATAAAAAAAGAAGTAACTGAGAATTATTATAAAAAGGTTAAACTTTGTATGGATAATAATGTTTATCAACCCAAAGAGGTGAAGCCAAATTCCTCCCAACACTAAAGTATTGGGTATCCTTTGGCACGAATTATGAAAGAACAAATTATAACTTTATGTGGAAGCACAAAGTTTAAGGAAAAGTTTGAATATCATAACAAAAGACTATCCTTATTAGGAAAGGTTGTTTTTTCTGTTGCTTGTTTTGGTCATGCGGATAATCTTGATTTACCAATCATTGATAAAATGACGCTTGATGAAGTTCATTTGAAAAAAATAGATTTATCAGAAGCTATCTATGTTATTAATTTCAGAGGATATATTGGAGTAAGCACAAAGAGAGAAATAGAATATGCAAAGAAAGAAGGTAAACGCATATATTATTTAGAAAAGACGACGGGGGAATAATTTTACTCTCGCTTCGGCTCGGTGTCTGCGGACACTCATTTAATTATCGCAAAATTCAATGCTCATAATCCATAACAAAATTAAACATTCGCACTAAATTTGTACTTAACATTCAAAGTAATAACTTTTTACCCCCTACGAAAAATGGAACTAACAAAAAGACAATCAAAGAATCTAAAAGAGTTTATTCAAGGTAGAAAATCAGATATTGAATTTGATATGGAGAACTTTGGTTTATTAAAATGCTTTATTGAAGATAAAAGGTTCAAATGGATATAAAGAAAGAAGTTAAAGATTTAAGGCAAGAAGCTGATATTATGGCTACTAAACAATTTAGAAAGAAGATTAGAGATTTGTTATATTATGAAGGTATAATAAGAAGTCATGTTCAAGTGGATATAAACTTGAAAAGTTATTTTGATGAAAGAGTAAATGCTATTGAGAAGAAGATAAAACAACCAGACCCTTTAGATGAGATTTTTATAAGTAAGAATGAAATGAAATTAAGGAAAGAATTAAAGGAACAAAAATCTGTTAATGAACATTTAAGAAACATATACAAAAGGGATATAAAAAACAACGGGGGTAAAAAGTGACTACCCTCACAAAAGTTCGGTGCTTTGAATTATCGTTGTGAGGTTCGGTTGCGACCTCACCTACATTCAAAATGGTGAAAATCTATAAAATAGAAGGAGAATGGTGGGAGTTTTTACCCTACTTTATGTTATTACTAGCTGTATTTATGGCTGGAATAATATTAGGTGATTTACTTTCATCATTTTGAACGTCTCACAACTTAACATTATATCCAATTCCCTACGGGAACTTTGAAAATGGCTAAAAGAATAATAGTGAACCCAAATGGAACATTTTTGAAAAGATGTGAAGTTACTGGAGAAGATTATATTTGTAAAAGAAAGGCTATTACCAAAATCAATGATGTTGTATGTAAACATCTTCTTAATAATAAACCATTTTGGGTTTGTGCTAAACATAAGAAAGAGTTTTTGAAATGTGATAAAGGAGAAGAACCACATTATAAAGAGGTTAAAAAAAGGAAATAGCCATTTTCAACTTTTGCACGACAAAAGGGATATAATTACCGTTGTGAGGTTCGGTTGCGACCTCACCTACATTCAAAATATCAATGACGTTTAATTTGTTTTGAACGTCTCACAACTAAACATTATGTGGACATAAAATCCCCTACGCTACGAGAAAATGAAAAAAAGAATATTACACTTAACATTAAAGAGAATTTATTTTGACCAGATAGCTCACGGAATAAAGAAAGAGGAATATAGAGAAGCTAAAAGATATTGGGAAGTGCGATTACTTGAACCATCTCCAATATATTCTGATTTGAATTTTATATTTAAGGAATTTGATGAGATTTGTTTTAGAAATGGGTATAAAAAAGATAGTCCATTTATGAGAATTAAATGTAAAGGAATTGATATTAAAATGTTTAAAGAAGTAAGACATTTTGTAATTAAATTAGGAAAAATATTGGAGTTGAAGAACTATGAATTTATTGTTTAAAACGCTACGGGGATTTTACCAAGTCCTCTGCGGAGGAGTCACATAATTAATGTTTTATTCCATTCCAAAAATCTATAATAATACACTGGAACGAAATTTGTGCTAAACATTCCACGACATTAAAACATAAAACCCCACGAAACAAAAGAAAATGAAGAAAATTAATTGTATTTTAGGATTCCATTTTATGAGAACGCCTTTTGTTAATTATATCAAAACTAATAAGTGCGTAGATTGTGGTTATGAAAATAATAGATATAAAAAAGAAGGTTATTACAGAAAATGAAAGAATCAAAATCACAAAGGTTTTTTTCAAGAAAGATTATATTAGTTGAAAATCCTTTTATCAAAAGAGTTATTCATAAATGTCCAAATAAACATAGATTTAGTAGTAGTAATTCAAGAAAGATTAAAGGAAAAATAACTCCTATATGTCCTAAATGTTTGAAACCCTTAATAATATATCCTATTGATAAAAAAGGTAAAATAGTTCAATGGAATTTAAGAGTTATGGAAATAGATGATGTTTTAAAATATAGTCATTTCTAATTTTCTTCTTTTCCTGCAAGGAATCCTCTTAGTATGAAAAGTATAAGCAATACTCCTGACAGCAAGGCAACTGCTGTCCCAAATACATTAGAGCAGGGACTGATAAACCATGAGCTTATCATCAGCATGATTGCCCCAAATACTCCGACTATTCCGACCTTAAATGCAAAGCCCATTGTAATAAAAGCCAGCGCTATGATTATAATTAATGAGAGCTTGAACATTCCTGCTGTTGTGTTAGGGCAGACTGTAAGGCTTAGGGCATTGACATCAGGGATTGTTACATCAAAGAAAAACTGATTAGATGCTGTTATGTGCGTTGAGTTGCCGCATCTTACAAGCCAATCATGAGTTCCGTTGGCAATGATAACATTTTCAAATGTATTTAATCCTACTGTTGCATTGATTGACTGGTTTACAATGTTAATCACATTGTCTATATGCAGCGAGCAGTTGTTTGAAGCTCCTGTATCTGTAAAGAACTGGAATGTAATTATTCCGTCTATGTCAACTGAATTGTTTGCAGGGGATGAAAGGTTTACTGATATTTTTGGAAATTGGACTGTTATCTGGATTGAATCAGAGCCTGTAAGCCTTTCAGCAGTTTCATTCTCTGCTGCTGTGATGTTTAATGTAAAATCACCTTCCCCTAATGTTGAGAAGTTAAATGTTATATTGTTTATTGATGAGCTTAAACCTGAAAATATAAGGTTTGTATCTGATGAGTTTACAATTGTTATGTTTGTGATGTAATCATTGCCATTAAGCTCAATGGTCATCCATTCAATATTTATATCGTCAAAGATTGTTGCATCAGGAACAGGGGCTATTATATTTACAAAGGGCTGTGTGTTCTGGATTGATATATTTAATGACTTTACTTCAAATGCAGTCAATGATTCATCAATTATTATCACTCCCTCGCCTGCTGCAACTGTTATGCCAAGAGTTAAGTTTATTGATGTTGCTCTTGTTATGTTGCAGGAAGAATAAAACTTTATTGTCCCGACATCATCAGCTATCAAAGACCTTGCATGCTCATCAGAGCATCCATTGCTTGAGTTTAATGTTATTATAGGGGTCTGGACTCCTGATGTTGAGTTTAAATGAACTGTTGATGTAACTTGGAGTTCATCACCCCCTGAATCCCTTATTGGAAAGTTAAGGAGTGATGTTATTGTATGGCTTCCTGCCCCTAAAATTACTGTTGAGCCTGTAATTCCAGAATTTAAATTTGATGAAGTGTTTGCATTTATTACATTGTCATCCAAGTCTGTAAGGTCAAATGCAATGAATGTTGCATTGGATGATATTGTTGCTCCGTTTGTATTGGAGCAGTTTATATGATACTTCCTTGTTCCAGTTTTAATATCAATGAATGAAGTTCCTGTTGAAGCGACATCAGTTGATGAAAGAACTCTTCGCCTGTATATTGGTGATGAGGAGTTTCCGTCAATAAGGCATGTGATTGTTGAAGCAGATGTTGCTTCAAGCCTGTTTGCAATCTGAAGAAAAGTTCTGGAAGTTACAGCTTTATTTACATTCATTGATGAAATGTTTGTCAGGGTATTGCTGTTAAATGATGTTTCTATAATCTGGGATGTGATGCCATACTCTGACCCTCTTGAAGTCATGTTTGTCAGGATTTGTGTATTCCAGTTGGAAATGTTTATTGAGCCAAGACCATCCTCTTTTATATCATATGTAAGGTTGTTTTCCCCTGCCATTCCCTGAACATTCTCTATAATGAAATTGATTGACCTTGTAGTGTCAAGGTCTGCAACTGTTGATACAGACCTCTCAAGCAGGACAACCTTGTTTAATATTATCCTGCCTGTAACTTCTGTTGACTGAGGATTTGAAAACTTCGTAAGAACAAGAGAGTTTTTCATTGTAAGCCTTCTATCCTGAGAGAGATTAAACTTAATGCTTGATACAGTTACAAATGTAGGGCTGTCAAGGATTATATCTGCTATTTCAATGTCAAAATGCTCAATGGATGAGAAGTTTGACTGGATTACTGACAGGTTTAAGAAAATCTGATTTTTGTTAAGACCGCCTATAGAGTTATCAAAGTCAAGGAACTTCTCTGCTGTCGTAACAATGATATTGTAGTTCTTGCCGACCTTAGTTACTGCATAGCCTGCTGTTTCATCAAGCTGGAATGTAATGAAGTTTTCTTTTGTTATGAAGTGAACCTTGTAATTAGAATTTTTCAGGTATCTTAGGTTATTGTCATTGTCTCTTAATGTGAACCTATAAGTATTTATTCCCTTTGCATCAGGGTTGCATGAATCAAAGTCATACCAAAATACTTCCCTGTCAAACTCTGACCTTGAGCCAAAATCACACAGTGGAATACTGCTGGAATACATCTGGATGCTTATATCATTGCCTGATGAAGTATAATAATAGACCTTGCTTAAAATCTCATCCTTGAAGTATGAATCTATCTTTGAATCTGAATATGTATGCCCGTCAACGCATGTAAGGTTTATATTGTAGTTTCCTGTTGGAATATCTGAAAGGTCAGTTGTGTTTTTTATGATTAATTCTGCTGCTGCTGTGTTGTTTTGGATTGAGTTAATTACATTTCCCGAACTGTCAATTAAAGAGTAGTTAAACGCTATTGCATTGCGGTCTAAGCAGGAAACATCTATCGTCAGGTTATTGAATGTCTTGTCAAATACAGTATTGTTTGCAGGCAATGTTGAAGTTATTGTTGGAATTACATTATCAAGTGTTATGTTTAGCAGGACATGGGCTGAGTTGTTGTTTGCTGCGTCATTGTCAAAGCAAGTTATGTTATACATATTATTCTGCTGTATTTCTGCTTTATTTGGGCCAAATGTAAGGTTAAATGCAACTGCTGATGTTGGATTATCTTCGTCAAGAATTGTTGTTTCATTTCTTAAGTGGCAGATAATATTACCAGAAGTATCAGTTGCAGTTACTGTAAAGTTTATGAAATTCTGGTTTAATGCTGTGTTATTTGATGGGGATGAAACAGTTACTGTTGGAGCTGTTACATCAGCAGGTTCATCAAAAGTAACATTTAAAATTGGATGATTTTCAACTGTGACATACTCTTTCGACCTCATATTCCAGAAATTGCCTACTGTTGGTTCTGAAGTGACATAAACTGTAGTAACATTTGCCCAGTCCTTATCCTGTGCTAACTGAAGGCAGGCAGTTGCATTCGGCATTCGAGTATATCCTGACGCTGCTCCATCTACTACTAATGAAACGTTATTAAGATTCATATTTTCAGCATTATCCATAGCTACTCCACCTTTTTGAGTGTCCCAAGAATCTATTAATTCACCTACATTTGCAGAAGCATTCATGCAAAACAAATAGACAGTTGCAGTAACATCAGCCCCAAATACCCAAAGCCATACATTAGCGTCTTTAATGATTCCAACATGAGCAGCTGAATAATTATTGTTCCATGTAATGTAAGTTCTTCTAAAAGAAGAAGCATCTCCTTGAAGCACTAAGTTATCAGTTCCGCCGAAATTTGATGTTGCCTCTCCTGACCTTACCTCTTGGTCACCTATATTTTCATCCCCTGAATTTATTAAAATCATATTATCTGCAAGAGCAAAGGGTATGACTAACAAAATCATTGCAAGGATTATTAGCACTGTGCGCATACGCGCGTTCGGTGATTTATTCATTTGGTTTGTGTTTCTTTCTGTTTCTTTTTCTTTGTTTTCTTTCTCTTGTGAAGGTTTGAGTATTTGTCTGCCATGATTAACCTCATCCCAAAAAGGGAGTAAATGTCTTTATCAGTATGAAAATCAGGATTATCCTAAGGATTACAAATATAAGGTCAAGCCAAAAGGGTAAATCTCCAAATGTCCAGAAGAATATTTTGCCTACAGATGCTAAAATATCTCCTGCTGAAACATCTGAAACATCAGTTAAATCTTCAGCAATAAAATCTGATTCAACTTTGTCTATATTATAATCTGGGCTTGTAATGTCAAATTCAAAATTGATAAATGGAAGAATAACAGCAGTTCCTATGAATATAAACAGGATTATTATAACTATTGAAACATCATTGATTGCTTTTTTGCTCTTGAATAGTTTAAACATTTTAACATTTTGCATTTGGTCTGTTGAGGCTTTTTAGCCTCATCTCACTGCCGAGTCTTTTTTGACTCAACTCGCTATTAATCGTCTGCTGCTCCCCGCCCTACAAGGAATTTTCCCAAAAACACTCCTATAATTACAACTCCCATCACGACAAGCGTAACAATAAGGCCTGTTGAAAATATTTCAAGTCTTGCTCCAAGAATGATTGCAAGGACATTGAAGATTGCAATAGCCCCTAATGTTGAGTTTCCTGACCTTTGCTTATTAAAGCCTTCAAACCATATAAGAACTGACATTACCATCATTCCAAAAAGCCATAAAGTAGTCCCGCCCAAGCCAGTCAGTGCAATAATTGTATTGACAGAATTGGTTATTGCATTATTAGTTGCATCAACAGTTAATGTTCCTTCTTCAACTACGCCATCTTCGTCCGCATCTGCATCAACAACACCATCTTCTGCTGAAGTAGTGCAGTCAAAAGTTTCAACGCCTGATTCTGCAACAGAAAAGCTTCTTGTCAGGGTTTCAGTTACAATAGGATTTTCAGCAATATCAATTGCATTTAATGTCAATGTAAATCCGCCGCCAGAAACATTTGCCTTAAAATTTTCACCTGTTGCATTATTAACACTTATAGTAAATTCAGTTCCTGAACTTACATTTACAAATCCTGAGTCCTGAGTTACAACTCCTGCATCATTATAAATTCTCGCCCTTATTGATGTTAAATCTCCTTCAGGGTCTGAAGGAATCATCCTTATCTGGACAGTTGTATTTTGCTTCCAAATAGAATTTAAGCAGGGATTAATAAAATACTTAGTGCATGAGCCAGTTACTGAACCTGATTCTCCGCAATATTCATTGATTGGCTGATTGGTTAAGGAATCATCAAGATAAAATAAGTTTGAATCAGTCAGTATAACTAAATCTTCACTTCCAAATTTATCATAAGCATCTGTTGAAATTACTCTTGGATTATTTGACTGTTTAGGCTGCACAAATATAATATTCATATCACAATCTCCTGTTAGGAAGCAAGAGCTTAATAGTGAACTATCTCTGTCTAATTCTATAATTCCATAAGCACTTAAAACTTCATCAATACTATTACTTGTATCAGCTTCTATTGAATGAGCTAAAGTTCCTAAAGTGTCATAACCCTGAGTAATATTAAACAGCCCTGTCTTGTCAAATCTAAATTCTAATGTTTGGACATTAAGTAAGCCAAAACCATTTGGGTCTGTTCTTGAGCCGCAAGTTACTGAAAGAGAATCTTTAACAGAACCTATTGGGTCGCCATTAAATCCCATTATGCAAAAATCAGTTGAACTGTCATCAAATATGTCAGCTTGAAATATATTTGAAATCATAATCCCTTCTGAATTAGCAACTTCAGGAAAATCATCCAGTTCATCTCCATTTTTCTTAAACATCACGATTTTAAAATCATCAAAAGATATTCCAATTCCAACAATTGTTTCAAGACCTGCATGAGTAAAATCAGCATCATAGACCATTGGTGAAGTTACATAAAGAGAAGGAAATACTGGAAATCCTGTCCCGCCAAGATTTGCAATACCATTGCCAATACACTCCATGTTTGTTGATGAATCTACTTGGCCAACTACATTGCCAATTCTTGTGGAAGTAATGCTATTTTCAAGGACAACAGAATGATTATCAAGAATATCAACCCAATAAATATTAACTTCTTCATCACTAACCCTAGATACAAAAATACTTGATGCAATAAATTCTTTTTGATTATTAGGAGCAGATAAACCCCCATTATCTTCATCATAATCTGCAACTGCAATATGCCTTATGCTTGGCAGACAGAACATATCTCTGCCTGCAGTAGCCAAGTCAATATCAATTTGAAATGATTTATTTATTGATTCTATGGATGAATTAAAAAAAGCAGCTCTGACATTTACATCAAAATTTGAAGGTTCACCTTTGCCAATAATTGTATCAGTAGATATTATAAGACACCTGTCAACTGATGAACATTTAATAATTGTTTCACCTAATGATTGACTTTCAGCATCAAAAAGATATTTTGATAAATTAGTTCCTGCAAATCTTGTCTGATTTACCAGTATGCTCCTGTTATATTCCAATATATGCAATTCTTTTTCAGTTTCTGCAATTAAAATTATTTCTCTCAGCTCATCCCCATCAATATCAAATGTAAGTATATTTGAAAATCTTTCAATTGAAGATGTATCAAGAGTAAAAGAAGCAGTTAAACTTAAACTTTTATTCTGGTAAATTTCAATAGTATTTTCATCAAGAATTATAATTTCAGCAACACCATCACCGTCTAAATCAGAAATAAGAGGAACTTTTCTTCCATTTGAAAGTGAAACAAGGCTTGCTCCAGCATTTACTACAGCAGGGTCCAATAAGGATGTAAAAGCAGATGCAAGCCCTAATTGATATAAATTATCAAAATTTCCTGATTCATTATAATTAAGTTTTGATGACTGCCCTGTTGCAAATACATTTGATAAGCTAATTAAAAACAACAGAAATATCAAAATAGTCTTATTAAGCTTCATTCCCACCATAAAAACCTTATATATATAAGTAGTATTTAAAATTTGCCGTTATTTTTGAAGTTCCTTAAGCCCTGCCTTTCCAAGCTTTAATGCTCTTGTCTTTAATCTTCCAAGTCTTGACTTTTCAAATCTTTTTCTTTCAACTTCCTTAAGTTCAGCCTGAGCTTTTCTTCTCTTGTCAGCTGCCCTTGCCCTTTCCATTTCAACAGCAGCTTCTTTTGCCAATCTATCAGCCTGCTCTTTCTCCTGAATTAGAAGTTTCTTTTCCTTTTCAATCCTTTCCCTGCCAAGCTTTTCCTGCCTAAGCCTTAGCTTTTCCTTTATGTCCTTAATCTTTCCAGAAATAGAAGGAATAATCCCTGATTTAGGGTTTCCTTTCCTTGCAAAGAAAGCCTTTCTCTGCTTATCAGAATCAAATGGTATTTTAATTCACCTTAAGCCCGATTGTTTTAATTCTTCCCTTGCCTAATCTTTTAACAGAAGTTGCTTTAAATCCTCTTGACCTTCCGAGTCTGATTAATTGCTTGGCTCTGCTTTTTGATATTCTCTTAAGATTTGTCGGAACTCCTGCTGTCCTTTTTAATGTTTTTCTGGATGCAGTGGATTCAACAATAACTTTTAATTGCTTTCCTTTTACCTTTCCAGAAGCTATAAAAAACTCAGGAGTTACAGAACTTCTTGGATTTCCACGACCTGCAAAGAAAGCTTTTCTTTGTTTGTCAGATTTAAATGCCATTTTCTTTGAAATTTCCAAATTTCTAAGAGTTAAAAATGATATACATTTTAAACTATTTCTTGCTCTTTTTAGGCAGAACAGTTGAAATTATTATGAATACCAGAGCAACCATCAGTAATAAAACTATGATTCCCGAACTACTAAATAAACCGCTTAACGGAATTCCCTGTCCTAATGGGTCGCTGCATGCCTGTCCTGTTATGCTTGAATTAGTCCTGCAATCAGCAGCTACGCTTGTATTTGCATTATCAGTTTCATTAAAGAAACAACCGACAGCCGCACATCTGTTTGAAACATTTAAAGAATCTCCTGCTGTTTGAACTTCTGGAACTAAACTTGAGAAAATAGAGAGTAAAACAACAACAGTAATTACTATAATCGCCCCGCCTTGAATTGTCTTATTTAAATTAACTTGTGCTTTTTTATCCATTGTGCATATTCCATTTCAAGACTCACAAATAGGCTAAACAAAAATAAAAAAAAAATGATTTTTGCTTATTTCTTTGACTTTGGCAGAACGACTGCTAACACAGTTAGCAATAAACCGACCATTATCAGCAAAATCATAACACCGCTTCCTGTAAATAGTGAACCCAAAGGAACACCACTTGCATTCAGAGTATTACCTGCTGTCTGTGCTTCAGGAACAAGTTCGGCAAACATCAAAAATAAAACAACAACCAAAATGATTGCTGTAATAGATTCTGTTACCTTACCTGCAATCTGTCCTTTTTTATTTAATTTTCTCATAGAATGAAGTGATTTTTAGAAAGATATATAAATACTATGTCCAATCAATGTAAAATATGGTTACAGAAAATGTAAACAATCATGTAAATGAAAAGAATTATGAAAGGAAATTATCTTGTTCTCAGAGGGTATATGATACAGTAACAAAAAGATGCATTGAAGAATATAAAAAACATCACCCAGACAGGCAGGCTTCTCATATAACTCAAGGGGAAATACTTGACATCATATCAACCTTTTATATTAACAGTTACTAATAAAAAGAGATAGGAAGCATACAAATTAAATGGGGTTTATCACCTCTTTTCCTCAGCTGGATTTGTTTTTCCCTCTAAAACAATGATAAACATTACAATTACACCATTTGGTAATATATCAACCAATATGTCATATACTGGACATATAACTGAATCATGTTTTACATGGTGTAAGGGGCAAGTTGAAATCCATGCAAAGAATCTGGAAATCAATGACCTTAGCTTAATTGTTGTTGCATTGATTTCCCTTTTGCTGAATAATATAATCTATAATCATTCAGACTCTATTGCAGAAAAATTCAATTTAAAAGAAGGTGGCATTGAAATTTTATTTGATGCAACATATATCACAACATTCCTGATGCTTATAATTCATATAATTTATATGGTGTTTTTCAGATGAATTTAAAAGAACTGATTAAGGAAGTTGAAAGGTTGAAATGGCAAGAAGGTAAAGGTGTAGCAAGTGGTTCAGATAGAGCAACAGCTCATAATTGTTTATGGGGCATAAAACAAACAGTAGAATCCTATGAAAATGATTTGAATTTAGATAGACGTACTATGACTACTGATAAAATTATGCAAAGGCAAAAACTAAAGAAACTATTGGAGTTAAAATGAGCAGATTTTCATACGAATTAAACTCAAGCACAATGGTGGCAATTATAGAAGGACTAAGGAGAAATACTTTTTATTTTTATGAGCCAAATATCTGCACGCTTAACACAGAATATACAATATCTACAATAGTTCAAAAAGACATAAACCAAGCTAATTTATACAGGAGAAATTAAAATGAATCCAAAACTTATATCAATAATCTTAAATTCTGTCGAGGTTAACTGCCCTCTATGCAAGTTTAAATGCCATGTAAAATCCAACACATTCAGATGCAGGACAAGATACACCTTAAGGAATCACCTGAATAAGAGCCATAATGAAATAGAAGCTGAAGAATATGTCAAGAAAATTATATAATAGAGTCTGTAAATTCTTTAAATGCAAGAAGAAATTTTCAACAATTTATAATAAAAAAGTTTACTGCTCTAAGCCTTGCAGCAGCAAGGATTATCAGTATAGGTTTAAATGCAAGAAGTGCGGAGTAGAATCGTTTGGAAAGCTATGCCAAAAATGCTTTAATATAAAAACAGGAACAAGAGTAACTACTGTAAGAAGATACTTCAGGAAACACAATGATTAAAATAGTGCTGGGTAACATTGGGGCGGGAAAGACAGCATTGGCAGTCAGGGAAATGGCTCTGAACTTAAATGACAGGAAAACTTATTCCAATATCCAGACATCATTGAAAAGCCAGATTAACATTTCCCCTGATATGATAATAAAGAGGGAAATTGTTGATACAAAGACAAACAGAAAGACAGGGGAAGCAGAGCCTATCTATAAGTTTTCATTGAATGTTGATTTCTGGAAGAACATCAAGGAGCCGATTAATGTAACGCTTGATGAAGCCCATACGATACTTAATGCAAGAAGGTCAATGTCAAAGACAAACATAATCGTATCTGACTGGATTGCACTGATAAGGCGAGTTTTAGGACAGACTGATGCAGGGTTTGGGGAGCTTACTTTCATCTCCCAGCTTTCAAACAGGATTGACATTATCGCAAGGGACATGGCAACAAATATTGTCTATTGCATCTGCCATTTTGTAAAGACATGCGAAGAATGCGGAGCTACATGGAAGGAAAATTCAGAAATGCCTGAAGGGTTTATCATCTGCCCGACATGCAAGTCTAATAAGCTGGTAAAGCATTCCCATCAGGTTGAGGTCTGGCACTTTCCAAACATACAGCTGTTTCAAGCATGGCATCAAATGGGTCAGAAAACTTATTACAAGAGATATATTGTAAATGATATTGAGAAATACTTTCCCCTGTATAATACCCTGCAATGGGATAATATGTTCAGTGATTTTTATTAAGTTGATATTCTAAGTATAATATAAAAGGCACAGCAATTATAAAACAAAACCAATAAAGCAATATCCATTTAATTCATTCAAAAAAGTTTAAATTATTCCTTACTAAATCATAATCCAATTCTTTGCTCATTTGTTTAAAATTCATTTTCTAATTTTTATTAATCAATATAAACATGCCTTTTTAAAGATACTCCTGAAGCAGTTTCTTTTCTGCAGGAAATTACCTTTGATTCAGTATTAAAGTCATCATAGGCATAAGAATTTCCAAAAGTATCACTGCATATTTCATTATAAGTAAATTTAGAAACAGCTTCATAGGAGCTCATTATTGAAAATACATGAATAAGCCCAACGAAAGAGCCTATAATAAGAATAAGAATAGTAAAATATGTTATATAAAAATCAGTTAATATCATCTTGAACCTGCTTATTATTAATAAAAAAAATCTCATAATTATTCCTGTAACCCATTATAATATCCTCATCATTAAGGAAGTCATCTATAGTATAATGTGAATAGTCATATTCTTTCTTCTTCATTAATTCTGTCTCTGTATAGATGAATCTTCTTGTTGCTTTTATTATCTTAAATCCATTCTCTCTTAGTGTTTCAAAAACATATCTTGTTTGAAAGGGTTTCATTAATGTTGGATGTATCTCTATAAATAAAATAAGGTTTTTGTTCTTTAAAGTCTCTTTCATGCCTATTATTATTTCATATTCAAAACCTTCAACATCCATTCTTATCAAGCTTGGTATTTCTTTATTTTTTAAGAAGTAATCTAATGAAACAATTTGAGTTTCTATAACTTGTTTTAAATTTTTAACCTTATTAAAAATAAAAGAATCACAATTGCTCTCGTCATATATATTAAATTTCTTAATATAATTAGTTTTTCCTATTGCAATCTTATATGTTTCAATGTTATTTAAATTATTTAAAGCAATATTTCTTTTCAATAAACAATAATTTTCAGGAGCAGGTTCTATTGCATAAACCTTTTTACATCTTTTAGCTTCATATAAAACATAAAAACCAAGATTAGAACCAATATCAACTATAACCATATCTTTATTTAAAATACCATTGGTAAAAGAAACAGATTGTTTTTCCCTAATACCGTCTAAAAGTAAGTCTGTTGAAATTCCTTTATCTTCCATATCTAAATACATCTTACTTCCCATTATTTTCTTTATAATATACCTTTCTCTGATTATTAATCTAAGAAGTTTAAGTTTAATTCCTCTAATAATTAGCTTGAGTCTTAATTTTATTTTCATTCTATTACTTCTTAATTATAAAATACAATAAATACAAACAGCATGACAATGCCAACAATAAAGTAAAGCATCCATCCCTGATGATATGCGTTGTCAAAGACCTTAACAACAACCTTAATACTGTTGCTAATTATTTCCATTATTGGAATTGTTGATTTCATCTTCAAAAGGGCATCTGTAAGTTTTCAAATATCCCTGAAGCCCACAAGAATAAAGCCAAGTGAACAATAACAGTAAACATGATTACAATTATAAACATCTGAAGCTTTCTTAAGAACTCGTCAAGCATAGTCCCTTTCATAACACCTTCAGCAATCTTTGCAGTCATAAACCTTTGCAGCGTAGAGGGGTTTATTGCATATTCAATGTCAATCTCATCAGTTGATTCTATCGTCTTTTTAATTGCAGTAACAGGAATCTTTCTCTTGACAGGAAGGACAAGGTTTTCATGGAAGTCAAAGACATACAGCTTTGCATCCATGTTGTAATACTTAGAATCATCATCAAATATATATTTCTTTTCCCTGAACTTAAACCCGCCATCTTTTTCAACAACAGGAAAAGTCCTATGAAATCCATTGATAAGCTCCATATTGATTAACACACACTTAGCAGGAAAGTATTTTTCAATGAACCAGTGCTTCCAGTATTCAAGGCTTGTCTTTGATTTTGCTTCAAGAAAGTTAAACCCCTTAAGCTCCTTTTCAGGCTCTGCTACTTTTGAAGCCTTGACAGAAACATCCTTCAGCTTAACCTTATCAAGCTTCATTGAGAGCTTCTTATATTCAGGGCTGTCCATGAACTTCTGGTTTTTCTTTCTTGCAGTAAGGTAATAGATAACAGCCATTCCAGCAATCAAGGACAATAGAACTGCAACTGAAATAAGGGTTGGAATTGGAATATCTATTTCTGCTATGTTCATTTTCCCATTCCAAAGAAATTCTTTATGCCCTCGCCCATCCTTCCCATGCTTCCCATCTTGACATCCCTGTCTGTCTTGCCTGCAACAAGCTCGACCATCTCTCTCCTTCCTTTTCCATCCTCAGAAACATTAAGCCTTTTCTTTTGAGTGCTTAGGGTAAGGCATTTCTGTGGCAAAACTCCAAATGCAACAAGAGCATCAACAGCAAGAACACTTGAAATCTCTAACGGATGCAGCCTTGACCTCATATCAATCTGGCTCATTCTTGTATTGACATCAATAGCATCAGCATTAAGCTCTTTTAATGAGCCTTCAAGCTCAGAGTTTTGGGTTATGTTTGTAACTCCTTCATCCCCAAATCTTTTGGTAACCTTTTCAATCCCGCCTGTAATCCCATCACCATCAAGGTCTGGATTTACAAGTCTTGTCGGTATTCCGTCTAAGCTTATTATTGTCATTTTGTTTTTTTAATTCTTTATGAATTTTAATTAATAAGATTTTTATTTCCATTAAAACTTGAAAATCTATACTGTCCAATCCCATTTTTAAATAAATATAATTCAGGAGCTGCTAAATCTATCGCATTGAAAAGTGATTAAACAATGCAAGGGCGTTTGATGCTGTCACCATAACAGCCAACTCCTGTTTGCCTGTCTAAGCAAATATAAAAATCAGGACAGGGTCATCAGCAAACCTGTCCTGAATGTAAATTCTGAGTGTCTTACTCCTCAAAATATACATCATACATACTCATTGGATTCTGTCCCCTAACCTTAGGAGCTTCAGTCCCAACAAACTCAATCTTAACCTTAGTCCCAACTGCTGCCTTCTGCATTCTGTTCTGAAGGACTTTATGCGAAGGTGTAAGGACTTCCTCACCGTCCGACTTCTTGATGGTGTATTGAGTTCCATATAAACCTTCTGTGTTTATATGAGTTACTTCACCCTCAAGTGAATCCCCTTCTTTTGAAGGCAGCCATATACCTGCCCCTTCCTGCTTTTTCCATTCTGTATCTGCCATGTTTTACCAACTCCTATTGTTTTTCATCTTCATCCTTGCCGAAGAAATCAGCAATGACTTGTTCCTCTAATCTTCTCCTAAAGGATTTTGATTTTGACTTGAAACAATCTCTTTTTAATTTTTCCTTATCAATGTCAATTCATTTGCTTAAAGCAAATTTATTTAACTGCAATATTTCCATCAGCTTATATGATTCGTATGTATCAGTATCAAATTTATATGACCTTGCCGTCTGCCAAAATATATATCCTACTGCAAATATAAAAAAAGATAATGCAACTGCCAAAATCAAAGCTCCTAATCCTGCAAGTTCACTTGTCATTGTCTATCAACTCCATTTATTATTTTTTATTTATAATCAGCTCTATTGCAAGGACAAGGGCATCTCTCATTCTAACATCCTTATCAATGCAATACTGCTTAAATTTCAAATGCAATTCATCAGAAACTGGAACTGTTATTGTTTTAACCATCTTCATTCTCCCTGTTGTATTTGTCAATCTTACTTGCTATTGCCCTAAGCTCAGGAGCAGTTAATCTATCTTTTGAGAATGATTTGGGGTAAGTCATGCAAAAGCCTAACTCTGTTTCATATACAATAAAAATTTCAGAATCCTTACACCATCTATCAGTATCTTCTATGCAAGATAACAACACTTTTTCCTTACAAACACTCTTTTCCATTACAACAGCTTTCATTTTGAATCATACGCAGTGGCAACCATCCTTGCGGATAAAAAGGAAAAGCATTGTATTATTTAAAGTTTTTGTAATTCTATTATATATATTGCAGAATACCCTTAGACCACAACCATCTTTGCTCTTTACAGTAAAAGTAATTACAAGCCTTGTCATGCTCATAGGTGTTAAGGTAAATAATTTTAGAGATAGGGCATTTAAATTTCTTCAAAGGAAAATCATTTACTTCAAGTTGCATAGTCATTCAATGTCGCCTGCTTCTCATCAGAAATAGGAAACATTGGAACAGCAAAGAATATAGGATATATGCCAAACTTAATTAATTTTTCCTGTGTCATCTTCATTCAATTAATCATTCAAATGATTATCCAATCAATCATATGAAAGGTAATCCAAATAATCAACAATATAATCATTCAAATCATCATCCAATAAGTCTTTCAGTCGATTATTCATAAGACTATTTGTTATCATTTGACCTTAACACTCACAAACCTTCCCTTGCTATCCCTATGCCTTACAACACTCCTGCCCTTAACCACAACAGAAGTTTTCCTTGCAAATACAACCCTGCCTTTTATCCGAGCAGGAATTGTAAAGTCCCTTTGAATCCTCTGGGCTTTGGTTACTTTCTGCCTAGCAGTATCAAACCCTTTCAGGTCAACATTAGCTGCTCCTGCTTTTATGAAACCCTTTCTTGTCTTAACAACTCTCTTTGCAGTCCTGAGCCTGTCCCTGCTTAAGTCTTTCCCCTTAGCCTTAGTAAACAGCCTTTCAGTTGAAACATCTGGATGCTTCTGAGAATAGTCAGCAAAGGCATCATTCCTTAATTTCCTTTGCTTTGGTGCTGCCCTCATGATTCCCATATAATCATCAAAGGCAAGGTCATAGGAATCCCTGTCCTGAATCTGATTCCCTGCCCTTTGGTTTAGGGTTTCATTTATCCTATCAATGTCATCAGGGTCTGGGGATTTTCTTTTTGCCATTTTACATTCCTAACTTATTCAAAAGTTTAAATACATTTCCTTTTGGATTAAACAGATGCTCCCGCCATCTGTTGACAGACTTAACTTCATGGTATATATTGTAAGGTCTGTAATCCTTCAGGTTAAAATAATCAAATTCATCATCAGAATTAAAAGTTGCACAAACATAATTCCTGCCATCATAGAGTGCTAACGAGTAAGGAATCTTAGTAACCCTTCTTGAATCATAAATTGAAGTGTCAATCATTTCCGAGTAAGAACTATGCAATTTCATAGCAATCTTCATATAAGTAGAATAGACATTTCCAACAGTATCAGGATTAAATATACCAATGGAAACTCTATCTTCCAAAGGAACTTTAAAATACTCATAAGGAATTACAAAGTGAAACCCTCGCCCAGAAAACCTAAGATGATAAGGAACTTCAAGCTCATCAAACAGCTTCTTAATAGATGCTGCAGATAGATGAGCAAACTTCATGTCAGTATGGTTTCCTGCATCAATGTCAAGCAGGAAGTCATAAGAAACCATTTCTTTCCAATGCTCTGTATTCCAATCTCCAAAATCCCTCTTGTCAAGTGCAATAGTTCCATAAGGAATCCCCTGCTTATATTTTGCAAGTGAATAGTAAATCGAATATCCTCTAAGCAGCCTATAAATTTTTAGGGACTTAAACCAGACATCCAAGCCCTGAACATTATGAATCCTTATCATCCTTGTTGTCATGCCGCCTGAGCCATCCTGCTGTTTAATAAACATAACTTCCCTGTTGTAAGTGTATTGAATCAGCCTGAACTTAACCTGTGGTGTCATATACCATTCTGGGTAATCAATCATCTAAGAAACACCCTTGCAAATAGTTTTCCTGCAAAAAAAGCAGCAATAATTAAAATATAATAGCTTCCCAATCTCATCAACAGCGTCTGATTAAACCACCATTGGCTTAGTTTATTAAGATTCATTTTCTTTCAATCATCTGTAATTTCCTGATAGCATTGCTCTGCTCTAACAGAAAATTCTGATTTCTTAATCGTTTAACTGTCAAGCGGAAATCAGTTCCCAGAGCTTTTTTAATTTTGTCGTCGTAAAGATTAAAAACCTTGACATAAAGGTCAAGTGCCATGTTAATCGCCTTCATGTTGATGCTCCCTGTTATAAAATAAGATGACATTGCCAAGTCAAGAATCCTTTTATACATATTCTTGACAATATAAAGTTTCTGGTTAGTTGAAGTCTGCTCATGCTTGACAAGCATTAATTTAAGTTCATTGCTTAACTCAGAGCATTCAATGTTATCAATAGAACTATTTAAGGAAAATCTCACTAATTCAGAAACAGTGCATTTATGCTTCTGTGCGATTATCTCAAGTATTTCAAACAAAGGTTTAGGAATCCTTACATGAATAGGAA
>SDBV01003497.1_pt1 | contig 23131 bp, 16 predicted proteins | sample 2277081 | NCBI WGS metagenome assembly SDBV01 (sample SAMN10402039, study PRJNA504765) | marine sediment metagenome | isolation source: marine sediment core GS10_PC15, 223 cmbsf | place: Arctic Ocean: Southern Knipovich Ridge | collected 2010 | reverse complement strand
CTGGCCTTGAAAGCGGCTGAATGATTACGTCTCTTTTTGCTCATATTCTGCGATCCCCTGTGCGTTAAGGTTCAAGCAGAAATTACTTCTAAGCCACTGTCCAGTTTTGGGGGTCCACTTCTTCCTCGATGTTGTGGCAGGGAAGGCGGCCTACCCTCGGCTTGTGTTTAATATTGAATATGTTCTAAAAGAACTCGATGGAACCGGCTATCCCCTCCAGGACTATGAGATGATTGACTTAAGCGGGGAGTTGAGGTTGTCTAAGCAAAGTGATACGGTTGGTACCTTCGCTTGGATTGGACAAAGGCATCAACATAAATCGGGAACCCGCCCTCAAAAATCTCACATCAACCTATATTGTGACCTAGATCCCAGGCGAATTGAAACAATTGAACAGCATCGGGATGGGCAAGAGCCTTTATTCTGGATAGAACTCTGGCCAACGCTCGCCGGGGGGGAATCATTTGTAAACATTCAGACACGGCCAGCACGCATCACTATCCCAAGAGATAAATGGATCCAGATTCTGGATGGGATTGGGTACGGCGATTTTGAGATTGTTGAAATCACACGCGGCGAATTGGATAAGGAACTGTATTCTAACTCCATCTCACATCTGAAGGAAGCACGGAACAGTTCAAATCATGGCAACTATGGTGCCTGCCTGGTAAGTTGCCGGAAAGCCATCGAAGCTATGGTTAAAGCCATGCCGAAGGGAAAAGGTAACCGCGAAAAAGCCTTCAAGGAGGCTTTAATTGCGAAGTTAGGAGAGGACAGAGGCACGCGACTAAATGAAGTTGTTAGGAATGTCCGAGGATGGGAAAGTGTTGCAGCGCATGACCAGGATGAGCCATCTAGACATACTAGGGCAGAAGCGCAGTTTATTCTGAACTCAACGATAAACCTGCTCTATTTGATCGGTGGATTGTCAGAAATAGAAAATACCACTTCAGTGATGAAGAACTGATCGTGATGGAGTTCTAAGAAACCGTATATGGGTGTGATTAAAACCGCCACGAATAGTGGAGCCGGGGATCAGCCAGCGGCACCGAAACTTTCATTGAAGGGACACCAACTCGCGCTTCTCAAAGCCCTTAAGGAGATCGACGATAATCATAGCGAAACTTTCTCTGTAGCAAATATGTACTTTGGTGGTCTGTCGGTTTTGGCCGACTATGAGAATCCTGAACGGATCGTTTTAAGTGCACACTGCTTTAGAGAATTAATTGAAAAACTACCCTTAACCTTTGATATCCCCATTCCCCACCAATCCGGGGACATGGGAGCAAAGGTAAATATCCTAAAAGAAAAATGGGAAGGAGCCATCGAAAGATCAGGCTGTAGCTCTGATAATGAGTGGAAAGGTGATATTGATCAGCCCTTGAAAAAATATTTGGATGGTAGCCGAGATTTTTTTCAGTGGCATAAGGAAAATCGATTATCTCGTACTGAGCTCCCAAAACGACTCTCACGAAAACTGGATCCAGCTGATGACCCCATGCCGGGCAAGCTAGAAAAGATTGAAGCAGAAACCTGGAAAAGGTATCACGGCCAGTTCGATGGTGTTGCTCATCATACAGTTCCTCCGGATGATTACAATTCTTGGATCGAGCATTTCGAAAGATTTCTCCTTGATCGCTTGAAGCCAAGGACATTTGAGGACCAAGATCAGATTGATCAATTACTTACTTAATATGAGTTCAAGGATTCAAACGGATAAAATTGATCGAGCCTTAGTGTTAATTAGCAAAGGTGTATCAAATTACAGGTATTTCTTTGAAAAACTATCAGATCCTGATTGGATAAAGCCCCTTCATGACAGAGGATTATTCAGGACCCCACCTGAACCAATTCACGAAGGAAATTATGTTCAATTCCCATTTTGGCCTGAATCGCAGTATCTGCTACGAGTCGTTGAGTCTGATCCCAATGAAGTTTTAAAAATTGCGCTTGCCCTATCCTCCTCGGATAACGAGCGAGTGCACGAGGATTTCACGCAAGCCGCCTGTAAAATGCCACCTGAGCTGGCGGCAAAATGGGCTGAGAAGGAAACCAAATGGCTAAAGGATCGAAAGTATCTTCATCTGAATCTACCGCTGCATCACGGTGATCTGGTTAGTTACCTATCTGAGGGTGGGGAGCCCGATCATGCTCTCAATCTTGCCAAAGGTTTGCTGGCACTTCAGCCAGATCCTCAATATGAACAGAAACTAAAAGAAGAGCGGCAGCAAGAGAAGGAGGGTGAAGAGTTTATCCTGCCGTACTATCCAGAACCCGTGACCAAATTCAATAGCTGGGCATATGAACAAATTCTTCAAAAGAACATACCGGCACTTGTGAAAGCAGCAGAAATTGATGCCTTCAAATGGCTGTGTCAGCTACTCTCAGCAGCCATGCGATTATCACAAAGGCTCGATGATAATGATGAAAAGCAAGTCAGGGATTATTCGTACATCTGGCGCCCAGCCATAGAAGAGCACGAGCAGAATCAAAAATATGATTTAAAAGACCATATCATCGATGCGGTCCGAAATGCAGCAGAACAGTTGATTGCTCATGATCCAAAAAATCTTGCTTCGATACTCGCCATTTTAGACGATGATTCCTCATTACCGTGGCTCATATTCCGTCGCATCATCCTTCATGTAGTCCGGATTAGCAAACAGGCTAGCCCAAGTATTGTTCGGCGGTATTTAGCGAAGAAAAGTTACGTCACGGATCATACTTTGCATCATGAACACCGACTGCTGGTTACCGAAAAATTCGGAGTGTTATCGCTAGGTGAACAGGATAAGGTCCTTGAATGGGTGCTGGAGGGAAAAGAGGGAAGAGAGGAGCGGATTTATCAATGGTACCAGGAAAATAAGGATAGAGAGCCAACTGATACCGAATTAGAGAGTGGCCTGGATAGCTGGCTGAGTGAGAAACTGGCCCCCTTCGAAAAATATCTGCGAGGCGAACTTAAAGATATCTATGATGCTGCGATTGCTTCAGAAGGCAGGGCAGACCATCCAGAGTTTGTCACCTATTCAACTGGAGGTTGGGTTGGGCCAACCAGTCCAAAATCTCCAGCAGAACTCGGAAGTTTATCTGTCTCAGATCTACTGAAGTTCCTTCGAGAGTGGATTCCAACCGGGGAATCAATGTCAGATTCCAGGGATGGCCTAGCCAGGGCGTTAGCGGCTGCAGTAGGCGAGAATCCTCACATTTATGTGGATGCCTGTGAGCAGATTCGTGAGCTTTATCCCACCTTCATCCGTGGCATTATCGAAGGCTTTCATGAAGCAGCGAGGGAAAACCGAGGATTTACTTGGGAGCCTGTTCTGGAGTTGTGCAGATGGATCGTGGATCAGGATCGAAATTTTAGTCCGGAAATCCTAGCACAGGCAGTTGGTGACGACCGCGAGGAAACCAATTGGGGATGGACTCTTAAACGAATCGCCAATCTTCTTGAGGAAGGATTGAAAAAAGATCGAGAAGTGACAATACCATTCGATCAGAAGGAGTGTGTGTGGCCTATTATTAAAATACTTACAACTGATCCTGATCCTGCTTTTAGGGAAGAAGCGGAAAGGCTACAGCCCTTTGATGCTGCCACAATGTCGATCAACACCGTTCGCGGTGAGGCAATGCATGCTGTGATGTATTATGTGATGTGGGTCCGCGAGAACATCCGCATGAAGAAGGGCGATCAAGAATTATTGCGTGGATTTGCGCTAATTCCCGAAGTGCTTCTAGTTCTCGAAGAACGTCTGGACAGGAGGTATGAAAAAACGCTCACGATCCGATCAGTTTTCGGGCGGTGGTATCCTTACCTGGTTGCGTGGGATGAGAATTGGGCGAAGACTAATAAACGTAAAATTTTCCCGTCAAACGATAAGGCACAGAAATATTGGGATGTAGCTTGGGGTACTTGTGTTGTTTATAGCCGACCATATGATAATGTGTTCAGGATCCTCCGAAATGAATACCGAAAAGCATTAGATCGGCTTGGGCACATCAGTGTCGATTTGGCCGGCGCTCGCCCTCCTGATGAGAGCTTAGCCCAACATATTATGACATTTTACTGGCGTGGCCTAATCCATGAAAAAAAGAATAGCCTTCTGAACAGATTCTTCGAACTCGCCAATAGTGAGCTAAAAGGGCATGCAATGGCGTTTGCCGGAAAAAGCCTTGCAGAAACTCCTGGACCTGTTCCCTCTGAAATAATGGATAGGTTTGAGAAATTATGGAACTGGCGCCTCGGATTAGCACTGGCATCGGATCAACCAGGTGAATATGAGTCGGAACTGATCGCCTTTGGCAAGTGGTTTGGCTCGGGGAAACTTGATCCCGAATGGGCGATTGAACAGCTATTAGTTGTTCTCAGCCGAATTGGGCGGGTGGAAGCAGACGAGAAGATGGTTCAGCAGCTTGCCGCCTTGGCAGGAAAGATGCCCATGCGAGCAACAAAGTGCCTTCAGCTGATGTTCGAAGGAGAACCGGAGGGATACAAAATGTGGCTCTGGAAAGATCCTGGGAAAGCACTTCTTAGTCAAGTGATAGAAGGAGACGATGTTGAAGCGCGGAAGGCAGCGATAGACCTAGTTCATCGATTAGGAGCTATGGGACATATGGAGTTTAGGGAATTGCTTTCAGGTGATAAAGGCTAAACGTTTTAAAACCCATAGTGAACCAATTTCTTTTCACTATTATTATCCATATGACCAAACAAGAAGAAACAACAATTCGGGCCTTCGTAGAGCATATGCTCAAGTACACTGTGCGTATTATACGAAACGCTGAGGAATTTCCACATCAATCCGGCTTAGCCAGTGGAATTCTAATTGATCAGTCTGGAGATCCCATTCTATTAACAGCTGGGCATATTTTTAAAAAGCCCGGTGTTTGGACATTAGAAACAAGCCTCGTGGTGGCTGATCGAACACTACACGCTCCTCTCCGGGATCTACAATTTCTTGCTCAGATCGATCTTCAGGATAATACACTTCAGGATATTGACTTGGCTTGGGCTCGGATCCCACTCGAGGAGCTTAAGGTGGCTCTCAACTTGCTACCAAAGGATCAAAAGCATCAGGTTGAATTGCCATTCTATTGCGGTCCTCTTAGCGAAGAGCCGTCACGAAGCTCATTGTATGGATTTGCTTCTTGGAGCCAGGTTGAATTTCATCAAGATGTGTCCAGGTTAGTTTCAGATGCTTCGTTTGAAATCGGTATGACCTACCGTGGCAAATATTACGATGACACCCTATTAGCATTCGAGCTCGCACGATCCCATAGAGGCCATGATTATTACCGGGGCACTAGTGGCGCTCCTATCGCAGATGAGGAAGGACGGATTGTCGCCTTAGTGGCAGGCGGTGATGCTGATAAAAACCATATTTATGGTGTTCCACTTGCCCTCTACAAATCCGTCTTCAGCATTCAATAGGCAGCAGCCAAATCCATCTGAGGTGCAGACGTTGTTATCGATGGGTCGAAGGAAGTCAACGATGAGGACTCTCTTCGTTCCACAAATAGAATCCCCCATCACTTGCTTTTGTCTAAAGCTCGTAGTAGCCTCTCATATTACGGAGTTGAAACAGTATGGATGTCCCAACTGAACAAACGGCATACCACGAAGCAGGCCACGCCATTGGCCATATTTGTATCGGTAATACATTTACCAAAATTTCCATTGTTCCTGGGGAAGACTACGATGGTGTAGTAACCTGGAATCTATGGGCTGATTTTGATCCCGATGTCCAAACCGACGTCCAGACGATACGTCGGGCGAAACGGTGGATAGTCTCTTCCTGGTCAGGCCCGATAGCTGAATCACTCTATACAAAAAGTAATCCTACGGGCTCTGATGAGGACTACCAAAGGGTATTTAAGATGGGTCACTATTTGAGCGGAAGTCCAGAAGAAGCTGGAGATGATCTCGACTGTGCATACAAAAAAATTAAAAAAATGCTCCAATCGAATTGGAGTGCAATTGAGAGCTTGGTTCAAGAGTTGCATGATAAGAAAACAATGACCTATCACGCGGTTAAAAAAACAGTAGAGCCGCTCCTTACGATGCCATCTAAATCCTTCTTGGATTCGTTATTCATTGATGATGAGAAGTAGTGCTTGTCCTCGCCGAGATCAGATCGAAACTCTTTTTGGAGCCTTTAACTGTATCAAAACTCACTAGAAACCTCGTCCAACTCAGGAGCTTACTGCAGTTATCGGCTGAAACTGAGGAGCTTTCTGTAGAAAAGCGCTAAGTCTCCGGACCATGTTTCTCGCTTGCTCAACAACGATCTTGCCTTGATTAGTATCCCAGGGGCATTATGCCCCTAGCCGTGTTTTTCCTCAAATAGATCAATCCTTGACATAACTTCCCTGCTGATGCACCTTTGCTTACCGTATTTATTCGCAATTAGGTAACTATGCGCCCTTCAGTGGCAGAACCAACAATGAGAGCATGTTGATGTCAACAGCAAGTCCCAGTATGCGCGACCTGACCGAGCGAGACATTTGTACGAAGTACATTACGCCGGCCATCGTTGGCGCGGGATGGGATCTGTATACGCAGATAAGGGAGGAAAAGTACTTCACAGACGGGCGGATTCACGTGCAGGGGCAACGCACATCACGAGGAAAGGGGAAGAAGGCCGACTTTATTCTCTACTACAAACCCAACATACCCATCGCGGTCATCGAGGCGAAGGATAATAACCATACCATTGAATCCGGAATTCAACAGGCAATTGAATACGCTGAAATATTGGATGTTCCATTCGTTTATAGTACAAACGGGGATGCATTTCTGGAGCATGACCCTACCATGACATCAGGTGCGCTTGAAAGGGAAATACCCCTAGAAAGCTTCCCTTCTCCTGAGGAGCTGTGGCGAAGATATTTGGCTTGGAAAGGGATCACTCAAGACGAAGAGCAGGTTATCGCCCAAGATTTCCATTCTGATGCTTCCGGGAAAGAGCCTCGCTATTACCAGCAAGTAGCAATAAACCGTGCTACTCAGGCCATCGCAAAGGGGCAAAATCGGCTGCTTCTAGTGATGGCTACGGGAACGGGTAAAACTTATACAGCCTTCCAAATAATTTGGCGGCTTTGGAAAGCCCGGACAAAGAAAAGGATCCTGTTCCTCGCTGATCGAAACATCCTGGTCGATCAAACGCGGGTAAACGATTTCAAACCGTTTGGTGCGACCATGACGAAAATCAAGAAGCGCCAGATTGATAAATCTTACGAAATCTATCTGGCGCTATACCAGGCAGTGACAGGGACCGAGGAAGAGCAAAATATCTACAAACAATTCTCACCGGAGTTCTTCGATCTGGTGATTGTGGACGAGTGCCACAGGGGGAGCGCTGCGGAAGATTCGGCATGGCGCGAAGTGCTGGAGTATTTCAGCTCTGCTACCCAAATCGGCATGACTGCCACGCCGAAGGAGACCGAAGAAGTGTCCAACATTGATTATTTCGGCGATCCAATCTATACATACTCGCTGAAGCAAGGCATTGAGGATGGTTTCCTGGCGCCCTATAAGGTTGTGCGGATCGATATTGATAAAGATGTGGAGGGTTGGCGGCCGCCAGAGGGAAAACGCGACAAATACGGTGAGGAAATAGAGGATCGCGTCTACAATCAGCGTGATATGGACCGGAAGCTAGTGCTTGAGCAGCGCACCGAGCTAGTGGCCGCGAAGGTCGCAGAATTTCTACTGGAAACGGATCCTTTCAGTAAGACGATTGTCTTTTGCGAGGACATTGACCACGCTCGGAGGATGCGAAAGGCACTGGTGAATGCCATCCCCGAGCACGCGAAAGAAAATTCCAAGTATGCCATGAACATCACCGGGGATGACCAGCAGGGCAAGATGGAGCTGGATAGCTTTATCGATCCTGAGAGCATTTACCCGGTGATTGCCACAACATCCAAACTGCTCAGCACGGGTGTCGATACCCAAACGTGCAAGTTGATTGTTCTGGATCAGACCATCAAATCCATGACCCTATTCAAGCAGATCATCGGCCGGGGGACCCGAATTCTCGAGGACTATGGCAAACTATACTTCACCATCATGGATTTTAAGAAAGCCACCGAATTATTCGCTGATCCTGAGTTCGATGGCGACCCGGTGCAGGTGTATGTGCCTAGCGATGGGGAGTCGCCGGTACCACCGGATGATACGGCCGATACACATGAAACTCCGGATGGCCCCGCTGACTTCCCCCCCGATAGCTGGCCTGACCCGGAGAGCCCTGATGACCCTCAGCCGCCTGGGCGGCGCTTGAAATATTATGTTGATGATGTACCGGTGACTGTTATCGGTGAGAGGGTTCAATATTTCGGCAATGATGGAAATCTGATCACCGAATCGTTGCGCGATTATACCAAAAAATCGATCGATAACGAGTACGCCTCGCTGGATAAATTTCTCAATAGCTGGACGACAGCCGAGCAAAAAACTGCCATCATCATGGAGATGGAGCAGCAAGGGATTCTGCTTGAAGCCCTGGCCGATGAAGTAGGCCGAGACTACGATCCCTTCGATCTGATCTGCCATGTGGCCTGGGACCAGCCACCGCTGACGCGCCGGGAGCGGGCAGATAATGTCCGCAAGCGAAATTACTTTACACAATATGGCGATAAGGCCAGGGCCGTTCTGGAGGCTTTGCTGGAAAAATACGCAGATGAAGGGATTGTGCCCATCGAAGATATGAATGTGCTAAATGTACAGCCCATTAGCGGCCTGGGAACGCCCATTGAGCTCGTGGATGCGTTCGGTGGCAGAGAGGCGTACCTGGCGGCTATCAAGGACTTGGAGGAATACCTTTATGCAGCATAATGGAGCAGTACGCCCATGACCCTCAGCACTCTAGTTAAAACCATCCAGGACATCATGCGTAAGGACACTGGTGTGGACGGTGACGCTCAGCGGATCAGCCAAATGGTTTGGATGATCTTCATGAAAATATTTGACGATCGGGAGAAAGAATGGGAGCTCCGTGATCCCGACTACAAGTCACCCTTGAGAAACAGATTTCGGTGGCGGAACTGGGCCGCCGATCCTGAGGGAGACACGGGCGAGGACCTCATTGATTTCGTCAACACAGACATGTTCCCGCAGCTCAAGGAAATTGGTCAGCGGGCCGGGAGCACACCACTTGCGAAGGTGGTTGGTTCAATCTTTGAGGACGGGTATAACTACATGAAATCGGGCAACCTGTTGAGGCAGGTAGCCAACAAGATTGAAGAGGATATTGATTTCAATTCGAAGGAGGACCGCCATCTTCTTGGGGAAATTTATGAGCAACTTCTAAAGGACCTGCAATCTGCGGGAAATGCCGGCGAGTATTACACACCCCGAGCGGTGACACAATTCATGGTTGAGATGGTGAATCCGCAGCTGGGTGAATCCATCCTGGACCCAGCCTGCGGCACTGGCGGTTTCCTCACAAACAGTATTGAGCATATCAGAAAGCAGGTCAACACACCAGAGGATGAGGCCGTGCTGCAGAACTCGCTCAGGGGAATAGAGAAGAAACCGCTGCCCCATATGCTGGCAGTGACCAACATGCTCCTGCATGGCATCGACGATCCCTCCTTCCTCCTGCGCGACAACTATCTCTCTAAGCCGTACACTGGCTGGCGTCCAGGAGATCGGGTGAATTGTATAGTCACAAATCCACCATTTGGCGGCATGGAGGAGGACGGGGTTGAGAAACAGTTCCCCAAGAAATTTCAAACTCGTGAAACCGCCGACCTATTCTTGGCCCTCATTATCAAACTCCTCAAACCAGGGGGCCGTGCTGCTGTTGTACTTCCCGATGGCACCCTTTTCGGCGAGGGCATCAAAACCCGGCTAAAAGAACATCTGTTGGACGAGTGCAACCTGCATACCATCGTGCGCCTGCCAAACGGCGTGTTCAACCCCTATACCGGCATTAAGACCAACCTGCTATTCTTCACCAAGGGTGAACCAACGCGCGAGGTTTGGTATTACGAGCACCCCTACCCGCCGGGCGCCAAGAGCTACAACAAAACCAAACCAATAAGCATCAAAGAGTTTGACGCTGAGAAGGCCTGGTGGGGCGAGAATACGCCAGCCGGTCGGAAAAAGCGGGAAGAAAACGGCCTGGCGTGGAAGGTCACATTTGAGGAGATCAAAGCCGGTGGCTTCAACCTTGATATTAAGAATCCCAACGCCGAAGGAGCAAAGCTCGGTGATCCCGACGAATTATTGAAGGAGTATAAGGCGCTATTAAAGTCGGTGGCCGCTGCCCAAGAAGCGCTTAAAACTGAACTGGCCGCCGCGCTAAAAAGTACCGCTTCATGAACATTGACCAATTCCTGACCGATTTTCCGCTACTGGCCGAGGCACCGAATGGTGTCCCCAAGCTACGTGAGATGATCCTACAACTGGCAGTGCAAGGTAAGCTGGTTCCTCAGGACCCCGACGATGAACCGGCATCGGTGCTACTGGAGAACATAAAAACCGAGAAAAGACGGCTGATCACGGAAGGCAAGATCAAGAAACAGAAGCCGTTGTCGCCGATTATGCAGGAGAGGATACCGTATGAACTACCTGAGGAGTGGGAGTGGACGCGATTGGGAGAGCTAGGTATAACCCAGACTGGCGCAACCCCGCCAAGTAAAGACCGTGAAAACTACGGAAAACACGTCCCCTTTATCGGTCCGGGAGCTATCAAGAACGGTAGCATTGATTACTCTGGTGAGGGTCTATCGGAAATTGGCCTTATCAGAGGACGATTGATTGAAGAAAATTCAGTTTTAATGGTTTGTATTGGTGGGAGCATTGGGAAACAGGCTATCAACGATAGAAATGTTACGTGCAATCAGCAAATAAATACACTGACACCATATCGGCCCGTTCCGGTGAAATATCTTTACTGGACAATGGCTACAAGCTCATTTCAAAGCAATGTTATTGGTCGGGCTAGTGGTTCGGCGACGCCGATAATTAACAAGCAGAAGTGGTCCTCGATTCCAGTTCCCCTCCCCCCACTCGCCGAGCAGATACGCATCGTCGCCAAAGTGGATGAACTGATGGCGTGGTGCGATGATCTTGAATCACAGCAAAAAGAGCGCAACTCAGTAAGCATCAGTCTCAATGGTGCCAGTTTGCACGCTCTTGCCGCACCGCAATCGCCCAGACAATTCTCTGAGGCGGCAAAGAGGGTTTTCGATAATTTTCATATTCTCTACGATAAGACTGAGAATGTGAAAGAATTGCGCAAGGCCATTTTGCAGCTTGCTGTGCAGGGTAAATTGGTGCCGCAGGATCCCAATGACGAACCGGCGTCAGTTCTGCTGCAAAACATAAATGTCGAAAAAGCGCGGTTGATTGCTGAGGGTAAGATTAAGAAGCAGAAACCGCTGCCGCTCATTGATGTAGATGAGGTGCCGTATGAGCTGCCGGACGGGTGGGAGTGGACTAGTCTTCCAGCGATTTATTATCCGATTCCTGTAGGCCGTAATAAAGTAAAGACGAGAGATCTCCAAGTAAATGGCCGTTACCCAGTTATCGACCAAGGGCAATCGCGTGTGGCAGGTTTTATCAACGACGAATCTAAACTAATCAAGATACCAGGGACTATAATCGTTTTTGGCGACCACACCCGTGCTATAAAGCTTATTGATTTCGATTTTGTGGCTGGAGCAGATGGGGTGAGGATTCTCAGACCAATACTGTTGGATGAACGATATTTTTATAAAGTGCTCCAGAGTTATTCACTTGTTGACAGGGGTTATGGCCGTCACTATAGGATATTAAACAATCAGCAGTTCCCCCTTCCCCCTTTGGCAGAGCAGAAACGCGTCGTGGCCAAAGTGGATGAACTGATGGCGCTTTGTGATGGACTGGAGGAAGGCCTGACACAGGCGAATGGAGATGCCGAGCGGCTGATGGAGGCGGTGGTGCATGAGATGGGGGGAGGGGCGTGAGGCTAAAATCAGTCTTCATTGACCAGTATAAAAACCTCAAGGACTTCACGCTGAACTTCGAAGGCGATAGTTTCATCGATATTTTTGTTGGAAAGAATGCCACTGGCAAGTCCAACCTGTTCGAGGCGCTGATTGACATCTTTCGTCATATTGTTGAGTTCGACCGGGAGCGTCGCGATCTCGCTTTCAACTATCGGCTGAGATTTGAGATCTATGGAAAGGAAACTGTCATTGCTTGGAATTCTGGAAAGCTCAGCATCAACGACAAAGAACGGAAAACTATCGGGAAGACCGCTCTGCCCGATAATGTGCTGATCTACTATTCCGGGCATAACGACACCGTGGCCAAACTAGTTGAGCAATATGAGGATGCTTTCAGCAAACGAATAAAGGGAGCTGATTTTGATGAAACTCGTTATTTCATTGGCATCGGCCCAGCATATAAGGAGTTATTGCTGGCTGTGCTGCTTATTCAGGAGGAAACCAGCAAAGCCCGCGAGTTCATTTGCCAAAAGTTGGGCATCACATCCATTGATACAGAATTGCAGTTGAAACTAAAGCGGCCGTTCTATGCCAAGGATTCCAAATATAATATCGTCAACCGCGACGACGACCGTTACTGGAAGCCCGAAGGCATCACCAAAACTTTTCTTGACCGCCTATCGACATGCATCAGCGACGGCTCAGGCAGTTCCCCAGCGCGCTCCGAAGGCTATTTCCCTTCGGACGATAATTATATCCTCTATTTTAATATCAGCAAGATCCAGGCGGAATTTTCTGATATGAGCGCTCAAGAGTTTTTCAGGCAATTTGACAATCTTAAGACCCTGGGTATGTTAGCTGAAATCTCGATCCCTCTGCTAACAACTGGCGGTATTTACGCCGATATAGCCCATTTCAGCGATGGTCAGTTTCAGTCGGTCTATATTTATTCCATCGTCGAACTCTTCAAGGACCGCAACTGCCTTACCTTGCTCGATGAGCCAGATTGTTTCCTCCACCCCGAATGGCAATTCGATTTCCTAAAGCAGGTGTTCGAGATCGCCGATACCGCCGCCAAGAACAACCATGTGCTCATGAGCAGTCATAGTGCATCCACTATCACCACGGCCGACGAAAGTGTACTTAACCTTTTTGAGTTAAACGGCTCCAATGTGGTGGTGTCCAAGGTCAAAAAGGCGGATGTCATCAAGTTATTGTCGGCAGGATTAATCACCTTCTCCGAGAGTGAAGCCCGTATGAATATTAATCACATCTTGAAGAACACAACCGGCGCAGTTTTGTTCACAGAGGGCATTACCGACGAAATAATACTCGAGACGGCATGGTCAAAGCTTTACCCCACGGGAAAGCGAAGGTTTGAAGTCCAGCATGCTTTTGACCGAAGTTTTCTTAGGAATTTATTTTCGCGGGATGAATTAATGAGCAATTTCCCCGGCCGGGTCATGTTTGCTCTATTCGATTTCGATGAAGCCTACGATGACTGGAACGGCTTAACGAAACATTGCGATGAAATCACTGACCCTCACAAAGGTATGGCAAAGCAACTTCAGTGCTTACACCACTACGCAATGTTGCTGCCTGTTCCGAATGTTGATGCACTAAAGCGGCAGGTTCTCAATATCGAAGGAAAACCTTGGGGACGAGGCGTAGATTCTCACCTTTCAATTGAATTGCTTTTTTTCAAAGATGAGTGGCTAGGACAATGGTTTCGGAAGCAACCAACCTCTGGCGGTGGTGAACTCATTGAGTTTATTGGTGATAAGACGACCTTCGCAAAAGAGGTTGTTCCCACACTGGACGCCTCATGTTTTGATGTCTTCCGCCCGATGTTTGAATTTATCACATCAAAGTGCCCAAATGGCGAAGCGCGTAATGGGGGAATTTAAATAGTATTTATGCAGGTTCTTTGTGCACGATCATGCGGGCCTTTTATGGGCGACTAACGGATGGAATAGATGGAACCACTTAGTTTGATATGTGATGTCCTCCAGCGGTTGGACGCTAAGTGAGGAGGTTGAAATAATATGATCAATTCAAAAGGATTTTTTTGGCGAAGCGATTGGTTGGATCGATATGCTCTTCGGCCCCTCTCACACATAAAAGCGAACTGGGAATTAAGTTGGGACCATGATAAGGAAGAATATTTTCCTGAAGAGGAAAGTTACGCTGAAATGCTGAACCAGCTCACAACTGAGATAGGCAAGCTAGATCCGCCTCTGCGTTATCACGACAACGAGGATCGTCTTGCGGAATATGTAAGGGATAATCTCAAATGGAAAATTGCTAAGGTTGGCGGGCAGTGGGAAGGTGCAGATTATTCATCTATTTTGGAACAGGGTGGATACGATGATATTGACGAGAAAGACCTGATATTGGCAGCTGCGGGCAGGATTCAAGCAGCGATGAAACACGGGCAGAACCACTTCGACGAAATGGAAGAAGGACATGCAGTCATACTAGCATATGTTATCGCAATAATCCTGTATCACCGAACCGATTAAGCCAAGGAACTCCAATCCTGTGAAAAGTTCGCGTTATGTATACTTATGATTGAAATATAGGGCCTGGAAGAGCGATCTCTCTGATTAAAAAATGAGGATCCCATGCCACTAGAATTCGGATTATGGCGGATTGATGGCGAAACCACCAAAGTCGATTCCACAGTTATCGACGAGGAAAAGCGACTCCAGGCGATCCTCGCTGAAAACATCGATCTGATCGACCCAAACCTGCTGGTAATCGGCAGGGAGGTTGCCACGCCTTGGCGTAAGCGAATCGATATTCTTGCATTGAATCGCGATGGACAGCTGGTTGTTCTCGAGCTAAAGCGTGGTCGAACGCCCCGGGAGGTCATTGCGCAAGTTTTGGAGTACGGCTCGTTCGTCCGTGGTCTCCGAGCCGAGGAGATTGTACGAATTCACAGTGCCTACCTGGCAAAATATTACGGGCCCAAATTTGACATATCGCTGGATGAAGCGTTCAAGACGCGTTTCAAGATTGCGCTCCCGGAGGAGTTGAACGAAGAGCACCAACTAATCGTTGTCGCCACCGAGCTCGATCCGACATCGGAACGGATAGTTGATTACCTCGCGGACTCCGACCTCGACATCAATGTAGTCTTTTTCCGTGTCTTTAAGGATGACGATCGAGAATACCTGGCTCGTGCGTGGATGAGAGATCCTACTGGCGCAAGCGGTGCTGAGGGTGGCGTACAACCCATAAGGGAGTGGAACGGCGAATACTATGTCTCATTCGGTGAAGACGACCGCCGAAGCTGGGAGGAAGCGGTCAAGTATGGATTTATAAGCGGCGGAGGAGGCCCATGGTACAGCCGTACGCTTAACATGCTCGAGGTGGGAAATCGCATTTGGGTGAACATTCCTGGCCGGGGCTATACCGGTGTCGGAATTGTAACTGAAGCCATGCAATCGAGTGACGAGTTCAAAGTTTCCCACGATGGTAGTGAGCCAGTCCTCTTCCGAACTGTATCCAAGAAATCAACGATCCCATCAGCAGCGGATGAAGGCCTTGATAATGCAGAATATTTTGTCAGAATCAAGTGGGAAAAAACTGTCTCAATTTCAAAAGCAATTAGAGAGAAGGGATTCTTTGGCAACCAACATACAGTAGCTAGGCCTCGTACCGTTAAGTGGGAGCACACAGTGAAGCGGTTGAAGATGAAGTTTGGGATCCAGGATTGACTAATGCCGATCCGACGAGGTATCGGCTTGGCTTAGGTAAGCATGAGATCGGAGGGTACAATACCCTGATATGAGAACTATCCAGATACCAAAACTTGTATTCTCGTCCTGGTACGCTTGGGAGCAAAGGGCCGAATTTCCCCTCCGCAAGTACCCCGGAGTCTATTTGCTATCAATCACAGATCGCAAGAACCTTGCGGCGCAGCATCCTTCCTGGCAAGATGTCTCGTATATCGGAAGGACGAACTCACGAGGAGGACTCATTAGCCGTTGGGGGCAGTTTAATCGTAGTATCAACGGAGGTCGGGGGCATAGTGGGGGGAATACAGTATTCCAGGATTTAGGCTCCCATCCAGAATGGAGCAAAAGCCTCTATGTTGCGGCAATGGGTGTAAAGTGTGATCCCCAGGCTCCTACATCGGATGATTACCTACGAATGGGATGGGTCGCATTCTTTGAGTATGAGGCATTCTCACGATTTCATGAGGAAGTTGGTGGGCATCCTCGTTACAACAAGCAATAGAACCTGGAGATGCAATACACCCGCTATGGCGGCCGGGTGGATTGTGAGCCAATATCAATGATCAGGTTCCCCGAGGGCCGCCAATTATCATCCGTTAACTGAGTAACGATATTGGTGCGATGCAATGGGTCAAAAGCTAGTTTGGGAAGGGAGGCTGACCTCTGTTCAGCCCCGGATTCGCCTGACACGCTCATTTGACCAGCGAAACCATAGCTACCCCGGATATGTACTCAGCGTTGATGGCGTTATCGGCGCTGAGAGTCGTGAGTTTGCCGTGGTGGTGGGCGAAGGTGCTCAAGCCAAGTATGGATTCCGAATCGGCGATCTCGTTTTAGGAGACTGTCTCCCGGTTGTGGATACCCATCTGGAGACCGCTGAATTCTACAAGGCAAGTAAGCTGAATGTGCTGGAGCGATCAGCAGAATCCTGGACCCCACCACCGTGGCATGGTGACCTCCCAGAGCTGGAAACATACCGTGCTCGTGGCCATCGTCGCCTTAATGCACGGACCTACAAGGCAAAGTGCGCCAGCTGCATCTGGGGCTGCTTGATGCCGGTTAAGATGATCATAGACCAGTGGAATCCATCCCAGGTTCGTTACCGCCAAGAGACCTTTTGCTACGGTCCCAAGTCGTGCTCGTTATACCGGCCGGGCGCTACCCGGAAAGTCCCCGGTCGGCAGGGAATGGTTTGGGAGGAAGAGGACTGGGTGGATGAAGAAGCTACTGCCCACCGAGGTCCTGATGACTGACAACCTGGTCCCACCAATTAAAAGCTAGGGCCAGGATGCTGATGGCTCAGAATCCTGAGCCTACCGAGCGCTAATTTGTCCCAATCAGGCGAATTAGTCTGAGGCCTTACCCGAAGGTGCTACAGCTCCTGTTGTGCCGCACCGATATAAAATCTCACTACCAGGCGCCCAAGAATCGAATTCTACACCTTCTACGGAGTCGATTTCAGCGGGCTACGCGCATTATCGGACTGCCTAGACTCCTGTTAGCAAGCCCATGAGGCATGCCGGAGTCATCTGCAAGTGCTTACATATCGCTTACACGGCAAATAGATTGCCTGCCTGCGAGCGAATATATGCATCATCGTAAATCTATTATTATCAATGAGTGCCGCGGAGAGGACTCGAACCTCCACATCCAAAGGGACACTGGATCCTAAATCCAGCGCGTCTACCAGTTCCGCCACCGCGGCAGTGGTCTCAGGAACGATTCTGCTATAATGTTACAGCCGTTTGCCCCGTCAATCCAAAGGGATGTATGCCGGTCAGGCGTCTTGCCGCTCTGGAAGTTAGCGCATCAGCAGCATCTTACGGGTGATGGTGCGTCCCGGGATGCGGACTTGGTAGAACCACATTCCCTTGCGTGCCGGACGCCCATTCCCATCGGTACCGTCCCAGGTGACCTGGTGATAGCCGGCCGCGGTAATGCCGTCGTGGAGGGCCAGCAACTCCCGTCCCAGCAGGTCGTACACAGCCACTCGCACCTGTTGCTCCGCGGGTAGACCGAACCGGATAACGGTGGTATCAGTAAAAGGGTTGGGGACGTTCTGTTCCACCACCAGCTGGTCCGGTGAGGGGCTCAGCGGTGCTTTGGCCACCGCCGGCAACTGCAGCAGGTCGATGATCGTCAGGCCGTTGTTTTCGCCCCACAGACCGGCGCCCAGTACATAGCGGGCTTCAGTGCCTGGTCGGCTCTCCTCGTCAGCTTGCCGGTCCCAGGCTAGAAATACCATGGCGCGCCCCAATCCACTTTCCGCCCCGGCAGGTAGCCCCCGGCCGGCAGCGAAGCCCAATCGGGCCGGGATATCCACCGAGCCATCCTCCCGCACCACACCCACTCCCATCACGATCACGCTGGTACCTTCGCCACCGATGCTTGTGTCGATCACTGCCACCTCATCGCCCTGGTCTAAGTACCGTCCTCCCAGTGTAATCGCCTGGGCCGTGATGAAGTGTATCCCCCCGGCAGGTTCCATGTCCGTTAGAAAGTGCACCGGCCGGGCTGGTGCGGCCCCGATTATCACGCGGCCGGCCTGCCCCAGAGCGAACACCGGACCGGCCGGACAACCGTCGGCGTCAACCCGGCTGACCACTATAGCCAGACTGGTATCCCAGGGGACACTGCCGGCCAGGGCGAACACCAGACTCAATAGCGATCCATCGCCCCCGGCAATGGGCTGTGGGCCATCATATTCCACCTGCAGGCGACCCGGCTCTATTTTGTGGACGCGCAAACCATGGTCACCGGGCAACCGGCCGGCGCCTTCCAGAGACAGAAATTCCAGCATGTGGGGGTCGTGTTGCACCTCGAACTGGAATCCGCACAGTGCCACCCGATTGGCCAGATTCAATGGCACGGTTACAGTGCGTCCCGGTTGGCCGTCACTGATACCTGGTGTGAATACGGCCTTGATCGACCCTACCGGAAAGTGACCGGCCACCGTGGCTTGCCGCAGTGTCCGGCCCCGGCGGTCGGTTAAGGCCACCTCATCCAAAACCAGCTTAACCAGGCCTTCGGCAGCTGTATCCGCCACCTGGTAGGTCAGGGCCACGATAGCCCCGGCGCCGGCAGCAATGGCATTTTGGCTGAACGACGATGCGATGATCTGTACCGCTCCCGCTCCCAAATTGGTGAAGGCCACGTCGGCATCCGGGGGCAGCCGCGGCATGCCGTCGACCCGGATCACCTGAAGGGCGTCGCCAGCGGCTTTCACAACTAGACGGAAGGCCAGGACCGGTTCGGGATTGTCCATGAATATAGTGATTGTTCCGGTATCTCCGGGCTGGATCGGCGGGCCGGTGCCGATGCGCAGATCCGCCACCTGAACCTCAATTGCTAACTGGTTGTCGATCACTCTGGTTGGATAGGCCTCCCCGTCCGGGGCCGATATTACCACGTCCCGCAGTCGCAGGGCCGCCTTCAAAGGACCATCCACCGGGATGGCCGCACCCAGGCGCAACACCTCCCCCTTTCCCGGCGGGATGGCGGTCAGCTGGGGCGACAGCGCCACGATGTGGAGACTGGAGCCTACTGTATCTGGTGACAGGGTCACGATCCAACTGGGTGGTACCCGAGCGCCCAGGATCGCCTTCGGAGCGGTCAATGATATATCCGGTTCGAACTCCAGAGTGAATCGTAGCCCCGCCACTGGCTGGGTATTCTCCAACGTTATGGGAATCTCTACCGGTTGCCCGGCCATCCCCAGAATGGACGGGATTGCCAGGACGGCCGGGGCTTGGGGTGTGGCGGCGACCGGGCTGGCGGCCGCCGACTCCAGGCTGTCGGCATAGACGGCGGCTACTCGGTAATAGTAGGTCTCCCCATTCACAACGGTAGTGTCGTTGAAGGATATGGTTCCGGCCCCGGCCTGGGCGATCCGGCTGAGGGTATCAAGAGCGAAATCCGGTTCACGACCCCGGTAGATAGCATAGCCGGATGGTGCTCCCAACCGCGGGCCGGTAATGCCAGGAGCCCGCCAGATCAGCGGCACTCGACCGTCTTCCCGGGACCGGGCGGTCAATTCGGTGGGCGGCGCCAGGTAACCGGGGTAGACCGTGATCAGTCCCGGGCCAATCGAAGTCAAGGCAGCCTCGCGGCCATCCGTTAGCAGGAACCGGGCCGCGGCGATAGTAAGCGGGATATCGCCGGCCAGGGCTTCCCATGAAACTACAAATTTGAGGGTAGCTATGGTCACCTGACCGGCCTCAAACCTGCTGGTATTGGCGGCCAGTAGCCTGAGCGAGACGCCATTCGCTTGCCCCGGGGACTTCGCCAGGACACTATCTCGGGTGGCGGGACTCAGGTTTAGCCAGGTGAGTCGGCGGCCAGGCCAGGCCAGGCCTAAGTGAACTTCCGCAATAGGGACGTTGCCGGCCAGGGTCACGGCCACCTCCACCGTATCGCCGGCGTCGGCCACTACGGTATCCAAGGCCACTGCGGCCAGGGCGCCGATGCCCAAGGACCCGCTGCGGCCCACCGAAAGCAGCTCATCGCCCAGGGCGTCGGATACGCTCAAGGCGGCCACCTCCAGCGGCAGATAGGCGGAGTAGGCACTGTCGGCAGGCCAGGCATAAACCAGCTCCATCACCGGGCCGCTGCCGGGGGCGATATTGCTGCCTTTAGGATCGAACAGCAGCAGGCGGGTCACAGCGGTATGCCGGTCGTGACTGCGAGACACCGTCCAGCCGGAGGTGCGATCCGTGGTGTAGATCGTATCGAGCGCCGGCGACCCGGCCGCCTGGCGGAGATCCAGCTGCAAGCCTCCCACTTCGTCCTGCTGGTTGGTCAGTTCCACCGGCACCGAGGCCGTGCTATCCCCGGCGGACACCCTGGCATGGGGCAGCGAGAGGGTTACCTGCGCCACCAGAGGACCGATACTTAGCAGCCAGCACAGTGACCAGGCCCATGGCACCCGCTGCCACCAGTGGTTGTCGATCGTCATTGCTGAGCGCCGTTCAGTCACGGCGCTAAACTAGGAAGAAATCAGGCTGGGGGGGAGATATATTGGCCCTTCGTGAGCGCTCCCCCGCCCTGGCCGGGCAGGCCGATGGCGGGGTTCAGGACAGGCCCTTCAGGGTCACGTTAGGCCATCAATAGACTAACGATAGGCTATCAAATGGTCCTCTAAAGGATCGCAAAAGGATCACGATAGGGTATCAAAAGGATCACCCACACCGACGGGGGAGGTGATCCTGCGGGTTTTTCAAGAAAAACCACTATGACACAAAGGGCAGAAATAAGAGTATAAGGCATTAAGAATGAAGAGGTTATCTGCCTTTTAATACCGGAACCCATTTGCGGATACCGGAACCGGACCTCACCCCCGACACTGCGTGTCGTCCCCTCTCCCAACCTACACGGAGCAGGCCCGAGGGAGAGGGTATGCTGCTACACACCCCTTCGGTCCACCCATCCGACAAACTCCCCCGCCAATGGCGGGGTCCAGGGCAGGCCCTTCGACAGGCTCAGGGTAAACTTTTCAAAGAGCGGGCGGAATATAAGGGTATGAGAAGGGCGCTGTCGTTCGCCTGGTGCGCGGAACAGCCGTCAGCGAAGAGCCGCACCCACCTCTCCCGCCGAAGGCGGGGTTCCCCTCCCTCAGTGAGGGAGGGAACTCGCAGAGCGAGAAGGGAGGGTTTTATAACTGTCGTTCGCTTGGTGCGCCCCGCCAGGGTTGGCGGGACAAACAAGCGGGCGATGTAGATTTCAACGTCGAAATCCGACCCCCATCTTTAAAATCGTACTCTTATGCCAATCGCCAGAGATTAGGTGACTATCAGCCACAACCAAATCAAATTCGATAATGCCTACTTTCGCAACTAAACCCAATAACAGGTAAACGGCACGCAGATCATCCTCAGGAAGGATATGAGAATTAAATCTCGCACCTGTAGAATATATCCCGAACGTAAATTGTCGATCAGTATGGTAAGAATATTCCAGGCTAGTATAATACTCCAATTGATCCGACATATCCTCGCGTACATTCTTCCATCCAACCGAGCTATATCCGCAGGAAACCGCAAATTTATCACTCAGCACAACACCGAGGCCGTTGCTCAACCTGCTTGGGGCACGCCCAATCACGTGATACTCAAATCCTTCCATTGGAGTAGATTTGAATTGTACTTCACCTATTAGGACTGTCCCCTGCTCAAACATCACACCTAAATAGATTTTATGAGAGTCATCAATGGGTAATTTGTATCGTAACCCAAACCCCCAAGAATAATAGCGGGCAAGTGAGGATGACATTTCGCTTTCCCCAAGTACTTCTCTGTAATCCAAGCGATTATGACGAACGGCGATGCCGATATCAATTCTGTCAGTTGCGTTTAGTACTCCTCTGTACCCCACTGAAGCCATACCGGTCAGGGCATCTATAATGGCATGTTGATAGGTCTTGATATATTCACCAGTACCCTCAGGGTATAGAACCGTTTTTATTTCAATCGGATCGATGAGTCTCTCAGCTGAGAACTTTTGGAAGTAACCGATCCCTAGTCTTACTGTGCCAACAGGCACAACCACACTTACTGACTGGATTGGCTGATCACTTGGCCGCCTGTATCCAATATTCGCAAACCATGCCGGTTTGATTTTGGATTCTATTTGAGCCGACATACCGAAGGTAATCCGATAGAAATCAGCCATAGCTGCCGGATTTGAAGAGCAGGCATTCGCTATTGTTGTTCTAACAACACCACTTGACCCCAGACCACTCAATTGAGATATGACATAGCCGGCCGGTAAGTAGACAACAGTTTTATTAGCATAATTCAAGGACTGTGCTTCAAGTTTAGATGACATGTAGAGGGTAATGAGAGAAGTTATGAAGATAAGTCTCATGTCTGATTATTCATCCCTACCTAACCAGAAGTGGACCCCATAATTGGGACACACTTTTCAGATTCCTAAATGTAACCCTGCTATGTTGTTCTTTGTGCTGCCAACTCTTTTGTTGACTGAAATATACATCTCAGCCCTCCTCTTTCTCAGCCCCAAGTCTCCAGTCCCTAGCCTCAAGTCCCCAACGCCTGCTCCAAATCCGCCTGCAAATCGGCCACATCCTCAATCCCTACCGACAGGCGCAGCAGGCCCTCGGTGAGGCCGAACGACTCCCGCTGCTCCTTGGGCACCGCGGCGTGGGTCATGGTCACCGGGTGGTTCACCAGGCTTTCCACGCCCCCCAGGCTCTCCGCCAGGGTGAACACGTTTAAGGCCCGGGCCACAGTGCGGGCGCGGTCCCCAAAATGCCCGGTGCAAAACGACGCTTAAGTATCGAGGGCACTCATCACCTCAGATAAAATCGCGAGAATTCATCCATAACAGCACGGAGATACGGCAGTCGAGATTCCAATTCTGATTCATCTTCCGTAATCAGGTTGTACTCACTGTCATATACCTTTATCCCCACCAGGTTGTACATCTCGCTG
>SDBV01003496.1_pt1 | contig 23132 bp, 25 predicted proteins | sample 2277081 | NCBI WGS metagenome assembly SDBV01 (sample SAMN10402039, study PRJNA504765) | marine sediment metagenome | isolation source: marine sediment core GS10_PC15, 223 cmbsf | place: Arctic Ocean: Southern Knipovich Ridge | collected 2010 | reverse complement strand
GCTTCCAGAGCTACCCTGGCTTTAAATGATGGGCTGTGTTTCCTTCGGTTCTGGTTCATGTTCTCCTCCTATTCCATTTTCATTATAGGAGCAGAACCCGCTCTTAACCACCTGTCTAAATTTTGGGGACCACCTCACTTTTCAGTCATTTGAAAGCCTTATTGTTACTGATCAGAATCTTAGATATAAATACGAACCTACGAGTTTTTGGATACGACTGCAGTTCGAAACCTCACCTCATTCAGTCTCAACTATTCCTGAAGAAAAGGAGCAACAGTCGTATTCAATTGAACAGAATTGGCGTACTCGCAACCTAGTAGGAAAAGTGCTTGATGAAGTACAGCTCAAGCTTACGGTATATACCCGAGATCAACATTCTTTTTCACGGGAGCCCAAGACCGATTTTACCTTTAGCTTGGGATTCGGTGCTATTCTAATCGATTCTTCTCTTAGTGAGCCCGTAGCTACGCGGTACAAGGAAAATGGCGTGGATTGGGGAGAAACCGAGGTTTTTCTTGATTATGAAGCTAAGCTCGGAACTCAATGGATAAATCTTCCAGTAATGGGCCCCACTAGACTTAGGCTACGGGTTGACCTTGGTGCAACCGGGCAAGGGAACGGTGAAGTAATAAGGCCGTAGATCACCACAATCTATCCTCACGGCGCGCGTTCTCACACTGCCTACAACGCCATACTTGGCAATTACTGTATTCATAACCTATTTGTTTTTACCTCTTTAAGATCTGAAAATCGCCGATTTCAATGACCAACATGTCTCCCTCTTTTGCTTCAGCTCCAGCACTGGGAACTTCAACTGGCTTTTCTGAAAAAGGGTGGAAGTTTACAGCTATTTGTCCTGCCGAGTCAATAAGGTTTGTGTCCTTTAACCCTTGAATGATTAACTGCTCTTCGGTGAGACCTGACCACACACAGGAAACTACCTGGGTGATGCCTCTTCGAAAAGCACCTTCTAGTGCTCCAGTCTCAGGAGTCTGGGCTGGCTGTGTAAGCCGTGAGCTAAGCTGCTGTCTCAAGTAAGCCTCATTTTTTAGTAGGCCTAGCACAATCTGCAAATCATATCGGTAGTATTCTGAGTGGTGGGCAAAAACCCGATTTCATGCCAGCGGTGCAGGTCTTCGGCTACCGTTATATGCCGCAGCCCGCTCTTAGGAGCAATGCGTTGGTTTACAAAATCTACAAACTCTTTCGTCTTCATATCGACCTTGTCGTCTCTATTTTACTACCTTTAATGAGCAGATCTAAAGTCATAGTTCACTCGGTTGTTATTTGGGATTGCGCGGCAACTAGGGTTCGGCGAATGGCCCCATGGGAGGACACCGTATTCTTTAGCTAACTGCCGAAGGCTCTCCCTCTTATGTTGTTCAGTAAGCTATGACCAAACAGAAGGTTGTAATTTACGGCTTGGTCTCGGTGGGACGGTCAAGTATAGAGGGGCTGAGGCCGGGAAGATCTCAACAAAAAAGTAGCAGATGCGACCCCGGGGGGATTCGAACCCCCGATCTCCACCGTGACAGGGTGGCATGTTTGTCCACTACACCACGGGGCCATTCCAGTTCGATATATTCAAGCGCTAGTAAATGACTTAATCAAAGTCTATCAAGAGCGATACACTATGTCAAGCTAGTTAGTTAAATCACTTATTAGCTGTGCTATTTACAGGAGGTTTGTTATTAATGCCACGCTATTGTTTGTATCCTTGGGGTGTGGTATAATAAACAATAAAAATTTTAGGAAGATGGATGGCAACTAGAAAATCTGAAAAGGTATTAAACGCAGAGGATAAGCAGTTACGTAACTACGAAATGGTATTGATTATTAGTCCAGAGGTTGCGGATGAGGCGCTTGACACTACAATAGATAATATAAGTCGGTTTATTACCGAAAAGGGGGGCGTGATTTCTGATGTAGAACGATGGGGTAAAAGAAAACTAGCCTATCCTATAGGACGTTCTACGGAGGGTAACTATGTGTTGACTCATTTCAAATTGAAGCCGGCATCGGGTAAAGGGCTAGAAGCAAATCTGCAAATTTCTGAAGAGGTTCTACGGCATCTCTTGATAAGGATTGAATAGCTAGTAGGGAGGAACGCCTATTCCCCATGGGTGGTGAAAGGAGTTTTGAGACGATGGTAAGCTTAAACAAGGTGATGATTATAGGTAATGTTGGTGCTGAACCAGAAATGCGCTTTACCCCTAATGGTAATCCGGTAACCTCGTTTCGCGTAGCCACTAATCGGGTGTATACTACCCCTGAAGGTGAGCGTAGGCAAGAGACAGAGTGGTTTAGTGTAGTTGCCTGGAACAAGCTAGCTGAGCAATGTAATCAGTTTCTGACTAAGGGCCGGCTTGTATATGCCGAGGGTAGGCTACATACTCATACTTGGGAAGGTCAAGATGGACAAAAACGTTCTCGAACCGAAGTAGTAGCCAGCAGAGTGGTATTTCTTGACAGACGGGAGGCGGCTCCTCTCTCTGAGGAAGCGGTTGAGGAGACTCACACTGGTGAATTGGAGCCGGAAGATATTCCATTTTAGATGGAAGATTTAGAACTTAGTAAATTTAGCAAGAAAGGTAAGGAAGTTAACTGGAGTGCCTGGAACAACATCAAAAAGATTTAAGACTAAAACAGGGAGTAGGCCGAGATATGTGCCTAAGCGTAAGTTTTGCTTCTTTTGTACTAATAATGTGGCGGTGATGGACTATAAAGATCCGGGAAAATTAACCCGCTACATATCGGATAGAGGCAAGATTGAACCCCGTCGTAAGACCGGTACTTGCGCTAAACATCAACGTGCCTTGGCGATGGCGATAAAGAGAGCCCGGCATTTAGCTCTGCTACCCTATGTGTCAGCCCACGTTCGTTTGTAAAATGGTTGTTATGCGTGATTAGTTTAACGGGTTGAAGCCCTCCCCTTTCCCATATCAAGGTGAGACCCCTGCTAAGATTCCTTAGCTACTAGTCCCGAGTACGAATGGTTGATTAGGGATTTTGACTTCGTCATTTTTACCAGTCTCTCTGGCGCCTTCCTTAAATATTGTTCTGGGTAATGGGAGGAAGAATTAGGGTTCCTAAAACCTTGATTGACACGTTGGGGGTGATAGAAGTATAATTCTCCTTGATCTATATAGGGGTAGGACGCTAAAGTGCCGAAAAGAACTTATCAACCCAAGAGGATTCCACGGAAGCGTGAGCATGGCTTTCGGGCGAGGATGAGCACCCGAGGTGGCCGAGCTGTGTTAAAAGCCAGACGGCTCAAGGGTCGTAAGCGGTTGACTGTGGTCTGATCTAGGAAGAATATCTTGATTGGGAAATCGGTTAAGAGTGGGGGTAATGCAGGGGAAAGAACATCTTACTAAGCCAGACCAGTACACGTTAGTCTACAGCAAAGGTAAGTCGTGGATAAATGATTTGGTTGTGATGAAGGCTTTGCCTAACGGTCTTACTTTATCTAGGTATGGCTTCTCGGTTAGTAAACGCGTGGGCAAGGCAGTGACCAGAAACAGGGTAAAACGTTTGCTTCGCGAGATTTTACGATTAGAGCCACTTGAACCAGGGTGGGATATTGTATTTATTGCTCGTCCATTAGCCGCTAATGCTAATTATGCTGGTCTGGAGAAGTCGATTGATGACCTATTATCCCGGGCGCAGTTATTAAAAGTTTCTCAGCAGCGGTTAGGGCTGGGAGTATTATGAAGAGGCTTGCCTTAAGGTTAATCAGGCTTTATCAGTTAAGCCTGTCATCGGTTAGGCCGCCATCCTGCCGCTATGCCCCGAGTTGCTCCCAATATACTTATGAAGCTATCTCAAAGTTTGGTTTTTTCAAGGGGGTTTGGTTGGGGACGAGGCGGCTAGCCCGTTGTCATCCTTTCCATTCTGGTGGTTATGACCCGGTGCCGTAATATCAGATTTTTGGAGGCAGTAAGTGGCGATTAAGCATAATGCAGTATCAGTGGGCAAGATAGGGCTGCTTGCGGCTATACTTCTTCTGGTTGGCTTGGTTTCCCTTGGGTGTGTTGGAGAAGTACCCAGGGGATGGTCAGGGGGAACAATAGCTGACGGCACTTTATTCTTGGGTTCTATGGACGGCGAGCTCGTAGCCGTGAATGCATCAAGTGGTGCCCGCCTGTGGGAAGTTCCGTTTGAACCACCGGCGTCAGGTGGTGGCTTTGGCTGTGCGCCGGCATCTACGGCGGTAGCTATCTATGGTACTCCGGTAGTAGCTGGGGATTTGGTTTATGTCGGCGGGTACGATGGAAAGATTTATGCCGTTAGTTCTAGTACCCGTTTATCTAAGGCGAGGTTTCTAAATGAGAATGACCGTCAGCCGATTGTTGGTGGACCGGTGGTAGCTTCGGGTAAGGTCTTTATTGGTTCTTCTGATGGCTGGCTCTATGCCCTGGATGCTGCTTCCCTTGATGAGGAGTGGAAATTTGAGACTGGGGATAAGATTTGGTCAACCCCGGCCATTGAAGGTGATACACTATATGTTGGTTCCTTTGATAGAAAACTCTATGCTATAGATATTACGACTGGCAGGGAAAAGTGGGAGCAGCCTTTCGAGACTCAAGGAGCGATTGCTACTACCCCTGTAGTCTATAATAACACAGTTCTCGTTGGTTCCTTTGATAGGCATCTTTATGCCGTAGATGCTGCAAATGGCAGACAAATCTGGCAGTTCCCGGCCGAGGATGAGGTTGAAAACAAGCCAGAAAATTGGTTCTGGGCAAAGCTGGTTGTCCATAATAGTACTATCTATGCCGGAAACCTTGATGGCAAGATTTATATCTTGAATGCTGAAACCGGTGATGAGGTAGTAGACGCCATTGACCTTGGAAGCCCGCTTTCCTCGTGGCCGGTCTTGGTTGATAACTTAGTTATTATCGCTTCTGAGGAAGGTAGGATATACGCTCTGGATACCGATGATAATCAGATTAAGCCGCTGGCTGACCTGGAGGAAAAAATCTATGCTCCCCTTTCTGCCAGCGACGGGGTTATCTATGTTCATACTCAGGGGGAGACCCTTGAGGCGCTAAATGCGCAGACAGGGGTGACATTGTGGAGCCTGTCATTAAGTAGTAAGTGAGGTAAACTTGGATATCGGAGCAATCTGGGATTTAATTATTCTGCGGCCGATTCTCAATGGCTTAATTATAGTGTATAGTAGTCTGTTCAGTAACTTTGGGTTGGCTATTATTGCGCTGACAGTTATTGTTCGGTTTGTAACACTGCCGCTTACCTTAAAGCAACTGCGTGCTACCAAAGCCATGCAATCGCTTCAACCCAAGCTTACGGAACTTCAGAAAAAATTTGCTAAGGATAGGGCTAAATTAGGGAAGGAGCAGATGAGGCTGTATAAGGAGTCTGGAGTAAGCCCTGCCGGTTGCGTGTTGCCTATGTTAGTCCAAATGCCTATCTGGATAGCCCTCTATCAATCAATCATACGGCTGTTAGCGGTAACCCCGGAGGATTTCCTGGGACTGTCTCAGTATCTTTATTCCTGGCCAGTAGTCTATTCTGTGTTACCTCTGGAGAGGGCTTTCCTGGGGTTAGACTTAGCGATACCTAATACGCTTCTAGCAATCCTGGTTGGGGGTTCCATGTGGTTGCAGCAGAAGATGGTAATGCCGGCCTCGGCTGACCCTAAGCAGCAGGCGCAAAGTCGGATGATGCTGTGGATGATGCCACTGATGTTTGGCTTTTTCTCTTTAACTTTTCCCAGTGGTTTGGCTCTCTATTGGGTGGTTTCAAATCTTATCAGCGTTGTTGTTCAGTATTATGTTACCGGGTGGGGAGCCCTGGTTCCATCAGCGAATAGGAGACCAGTGGGTAGAGATGGTAGGTATATGAAGCGTATCACCAGGGTGGAGCAGGCCCCTACGGAGGCTCCTATCGAGGCTGATATTGTAGTCCCAAGTTCAGGTCAGGAAGTAGGTGATTATGGACGAAGTGGAGATAAGCGCCAAGAGCGTGGAGGTGGCTATCCACCAAGCGTTAGAGCAATTAGGCGTCAGTCGGGACGAAGTAGAAGTCACCGTCCTAAGCGAAGGTAAGGCTGGCATCCTGGGTCTGGGTACTGAAGAGGCCAGGATTAGGGTGAGGCCATTGGTATCCACGCCGGAGAAAGAGAGCGATGTAGCTGAGACAGCTAAGGGGGTCTTAGAGACGCTTCTTAGGGTCATGGGGGTCCCGGCAAAGGTTATACTACGTGTCCAGCCCCCTGAGAGGGGAGAAATTGGAACACCAGATCCGATTGCTTTTGACATAAAGGGTGATGACCTGGGGATTTTGATTGGGCGGCGTGGGGAGACACTTTCCTGTTTACAGTATATGGTTAGACTTATTCTGGCGCATCAAAGGAAAGTCTGGTTGCCCATATTCATTGATGTGGATGGCTATAAGCAACGTCGCTATGAGACATTGCGGAGTCTAGCTTTACGTATGGCGGAGCAGGTGGAGGTTAAACGAGCGCCATTTGCCCTAGAACCGATGCCCGCTTATGAAAGACGTATCATCCATGTTACCTTAGTTGACCACCCTGATGTTATCAGTGAGAGCACTGGTGTGGGCGAGGCTCGTAAGGTAGTTATCCTGCCTAAAGTGAAGTCAGAGTAGTTTGATTTATTCTTTAGAGTCTGCTAATCTTTAGCTGGAAAAGGCAATGACGGAGAAGAGTAGGGGGGGTGAGGATAAGCAGCGAGTCTGGTACGGTGGAAGCAGATGTATCCGCTCCCTGAAAATCACTCCCGAGCCACCAACCGAACGGTCGTGAGACCTAGTAGGCTTGGTCGGCAGCGTCAGCCGTTATCATGGACGAGGGCATTGTAGTTGTGCCTTGAAAGAGTGTCCCCGCTTATGGTGGGGGAAAAAGGGTGGTACCGCGGGCTTACAAATCCCGTCCCTGGAGGACGGGATTCTTATATAATAAGGCTGTCTATTTTGGAGAATAAAACTGTCTATCAAGGGAATGTAAAGGGGCAAAGCCCCTTTTAAAAAAACTCACCCCTTTCCCCTTTATAATGGGGAGAGGGATAAAGGGTGAGGGGTTGGTACACAATCTAGAAAGGGTCTGGTTATGTTCCGTCCGGTAAGCAGCAAGGTGAATCTACCACAGATGGAGGAGAACATACTCCGCTTGTGGAGGGATAACAATGTCTTCGAACAGAGTGTAGAAACTCGCCGTGATGCTCCCCGTTTCGTCTTGTATGAGGGGCCACCAACTGCTAATGGTAGCCCAGGGATACATCACGTGCTGGCTCGTGTCTTTAAAGACGTCATACCACGCTATAAGACAATGAAGGGCTTTTGTGTCCTGCGCAAAGCAGGTTGGGACACTCATGGATTACCGGTGGAGCTAGAGGTGGAAAGGGAGCTAGGCTTTTCCAGTAAAGCCCAGATTGAGGAATACGGTATTGCCAAATTTAATGCCCGCTGTCGGGAGAGTGTCTTTAGCTACCTTCAAGAGTGGGAGGCGATGACTGAGCGTATCGGCTTCTGGGTTGACCTGAAACATCCCTACATCACTATGGACAATGAATATATTGAGACTTGCTGGTGGACAATAAAGCAGATGTGGGATAGGGGACTGGTGTATCAGGGCTACAAGACAGCCGCTCATTGTCCCCGGTGCGGTACCTCTCTTAGCTCTCACGAGGTAGCCCTGGGCTATGAGGAAAATACAGAAGACCCTTCAGTTTACATAAAGTTTAAGGTTATTCCATCACTAGTATTGGAATCTACTGGACAGAAGAAGCTTTATGAGCTTTCGCGAGATAAACCAACCTATTTACTTGCTTGGACTACTACACCCTGGACTTTACCGGGTAATACTGCCCTGGCGGTAGCCGCTGAGGCTGAATATCTGGTGGTGGAAGTGGATAATGAGTATCTCATTCTGGCTTCAGCTCTCTTGAAACAGATGGGACTTGATAATTGTGAGGTGCTATTAAGGCTAAAGGGGAGTGATTTAGCCACGATAAATGGAGTAAATTATGAGCCGCTCTATAATCCTCATCAGTTCAATGTAGAACGGAAGCGTTTAGAATTCATTAATGAAGCTGGCGTATCAGGAGCGCCCCGGTTAAAATTGCAGAAACCAGAAGCAAAGTTAACCTATAAAGTAATCGCTGCCGATTTTGTGTCATTGGATGAGGGAACTGGAATCGTACATGTGGCTCCTGCCTTTGGTGAGGTTGACTTTGAAGTTGGAATGCATCCCGATTATCGCTTAGATTTTGTCCAGCCGGTAGATTTGCAGGGTATTATTACTGGCAGCTATCCCTTTGCGGGTAAGTTTGTCAAAGACGCTGACCCTCTTATCCTTGATGACTTAAGGTTAAGGGGACTTCTCTTCCGCAGTGAGACGATTCGCCATACCTACCCCTTCTGCTGGCGCTGTGGTACCCCCCTTCTCTACTATGTTAAGCAGACCTGGTACATCAGGACAACGGCCGTAAAGGAAAGCCTCATTGAAGGGAATAACCAGATAAACTGGTATCCGGAACATATCAAGTATGGTCGCTTTGGCAATTGGCTTCAGAACAATGTAGACTGGGCATTCTCCCGGGAGCGCTACTGGGGAACGCCGCTTCCGATTTGGCGCTGCAAGACGTGCGGTACCGGTGAGTGTCTCGGTAGTGTTGTTGAGCTCAAGGGTAAGCCCAATGTCAGTGGGTTTAAGGAGCCTCTCGATTTGCATCGCCCCTTTGTCGATGAATTAACCTATGATTGTCCTCAGTGTGGAGGCAAGATGCGCCGAGTACCAGAGGTAATCGACTGCTGGTTTGATTCCGGAGCGATGCCGGTGGCTCAGTGGCACTACCCATTTGAGAATAAGAGCCTGTTTGAAGACGGGCGCTTTCCTGCCGACTATATATGTGAAGCTGTTGACCAGACTCGTGGCTGGTTTTATAGCCTGCATGCTATTTCTACCCTTTTGTTTAATCGTCCCTGTTTTAGCAATGTTATCTGTCTGGGACACATTCTTGATGCCAAAGGGGAGAAGATGAGTAAGGCTAAGGGGAATGTGGTAGAGCCGTGGGCGGTGATTGATAAGTATGGGGCTGATGCGCTACGGTGGTATTTTTTTACTGCCTCGCCGCCAGGCAATGTGCGGCGTTTCTCGGAGAAACTGGTGGCTGAGGTAGCCCGCCGTCTTTTGACGCTGTGGAACGTTTACTCCTTTTTTGTCACCTATGCCAATATTGACCGCTTCACTCCCGACTCAGGAGTGTCCTTATTATCTCAGTCGGAGCTTGACCGGTGGATTATTTCTGAGCTTAATCAGCTTACTATGGATGTGGATACCGCGCTGGATGATTATGACCCGACGGAGGCAGGGCGGAAAATAGATGGCTTTGTCAATGATTTGTCCAACTGGTACGTGCGTCGGAGTCGAAGGCGATTCTGGAAGAGTGAGAATGACGCTGACAAATTAGCAGCCTATACTACCCTTTATGAGTGTCTGGTGACGCTGTCGAAGCTGCTGGCGCCACTGGCTCCGTTTCTGTCTGAGGAAATGTATCAGAACTTGGTTTGCTCGGTCTTTCCTGAGGCTCCGGCCAGTGTGCACCTAGCTGATTTTCCGGTAGCTGACGCAACTAAGATTGATAAACAGCTGGCGGCGGACACTCGGTTGGTCATGAAAATATCTAGTTTGGGCCGGGCTGCCCGCAGCCAGGCAGGTATTAAGGTGCGTCAACCTCTGGCTCACATTGTGGTTAGCGTAGCCGGTAGCAAAGAACAGGAAAGCCTAGAGCGGCTGAAACCTCAAATTCTGGAAGAACTTAATGTAAAAGACTTAGAAGTTAAAGGTTTTCAAGAAGTAGCGCAACTTGATGGGCGTGGTTATGTAGTTAGCGGGCTGGAACAACGAATGGATAAAAAAGCAGGTGTAGCATTTTTCGGAGCAGGTGTCTATTTGGTTGCTGTCCCGACTGAGATTCCTCCTGAACTGGTTGCTGAAGGGATGGCACGGGAGATAGTACATCGGCTTCAGATAATGCGCCGCTCGGCCGGGTTTGACATCGCTGACTATATCTATACTTACTATGACGGGGATGATTATACAAAGCAGGTGATGGCTGATTTTGCTGACTATATCAAGCAGGAAACGCTATCCCGAGAGCTTATTGAGGGGATTCCTGAACCGAACGCCTATACTGAAAGTCATAAATTAGGTGGCGATGAGATATTACTGGGGGTGAAGAGATTAGGCTGACTTAGGGTGGTGGCCTTTCGGCAAGTGTGGCATAAGTAGTATTCTGGGTATCACCTCGCCAGAAGGTTATCTTTACTCTTTGTCCAACTTGGCTAGAATGGATAGCTTCTACTAGGTCCTGGGCAGTGGCTATATCTTGGTCACCTAGACCGACAATGACATCTCCAGCCTCAAGGCCAGCTTCGTCGGCTGGGCTGCCAGGGGCTACTTCAGTAATAAAAGTCCCTTTGTCTACTGCCAGTTCATATTGGAGTACTACAAATTGATCTACGCTTCGCAGCACTACTCCCAGCCAGGGGCGAATTATGTATCCCGTTCGGATTAATTCCTCGATGATGGGCATCGCTGTTTCGGTGCTGATGGCATAGCCTATACCCTCAACCTCAACCGTAGCAATCTTGACGCTGGTGATGCCGATTACCTCTCCTTTCATATTTACCAGTGGCCCGCCACTGTTACCGGGGTTAATAGCGGCACTGGTTTCAATGAGATCGCCTAGGTTTTGACCTGATACTAGTATAGAAACTCCTAGGCGGCTAACTATTCCCTCCTTGGCGCTAATCCCCAGCCCTAGAGCATTACCGATAGCTACCACCCAGTCACCGACCCTCAATTGGGAGGGATTGCCCACCTTAGCTACCAGTAGGTTCCGAGCATTAATCTTAACTATCGCCAGGTCACTAAGAGGGTCAGTTCGTATTGTGTCTGCGGGAAAAGTCTGACCGTCAGCCAGGGTTACGGTAACAGTCTCAGCTCCCTCTACAACATGATTGTTGGTCACGATAAGCCCACTTTCATCTATAATCCATCCCGAACCAGCCCCCTCCTGCGTGAGAGGTTGGTTGAAGATGTCAAAGGTTATCACCTTGGTATTGATGGCTACTACTGATGGTCTGACCTTAGCCACTACATCGGCGATACTGGGTAATGCCGGAGCATTGTTCTCTATGGGTGGAAGTGTCCAGTCAGGGTTGATTGGATTGAGGGTATGGTTGGCTGGTGGGCTTGAGGGTGGGGGAGATATGTCTATGTCAGGTAACAACTGACAACCCATCCCCAAAAGAAGGGATGGTATTAAAATAAAACAGGCTATCAAATATTTTATATTTATTCTGCTCAAGGTAATTGTTATTGTAGCACACGGATACAATTTGAGCATAAATAGGGGGGCTGGGCTTATGCCCAGCCCCCCTATTTATTTATGCTGCTGGCACCTCGGGCAGGTGAGCCAGCGCTTCCTTTACCTTTTCCTCAGGATATTCATAATCGGTAAGTTTGCCTGAGAGATAGGCATCATAGGCAGCCATATCGAAGTGCCCGTGTCCACTATGAGCCAGCAGGATAGTCTTTGACTCACCGGACTCCTTGCACTTAAGGGCTTCATCAATAACTACCCTGATGGCATGGTTAGTCTCCGGGGCGCTGATAATACCCTCGGTGCGGGCGAAGGTTATCCCAGCTTCAAAGGTAGTCAGCTGGTGCTCGGCTCTGGCTTCAACAAAACCCAGTTTATGAAGGTGGCAGATGATGGGTGCCATGCCGTGATAACGAAGACCACCGGCGTGAACTGGTGGTGGCACAAAGGTATGCCCTAGGGTATGCATCCTGATTATAGGGGCGAGTCCAGCTACATCTCCGTAGTCCCAGGTATAAGGTCCCTTGGTCATCGTGGGGCAGCTGGTCGGCTCTACATTGATAATGCGCAGGTCTGGCTTCGTACCGTCAATCTTGTCCTTGACAAAAGGCAGGAACAAGCCGGCGAAGTTTGAACCGCCGCCAATGCAACCGACGATTATATCGGGGTAGGCATCTGCCTGCTCCATCATTAGTTTCCTTGTCTCCAGACCGTTTACCGTCTGGTGCAGCAGGACATGGTTGACCACGCTGCCTATGGAATAGTGGGTATCATCATTGGTGAAGGCATCCTCTAAGGCTTCGCTGATAGCGATGCCCAGGCTGCCTGGGGAATCGGGGTCTTCGGCCAGGATGCGGCGTCCCACTTCAGTATCAGGACTGGGGCTGGGGACACACTTTGCCCCCCAGGTCTCCATCAGGATGCGCCGATAGGGTTTCTGGCGGTAGCTGACCTTGACCATATAGACCTTTAGCTCAAGACCGAAGAACATGCAGCCCATAGCCAGGGCACTGCCCCACTGCCCGGCACCGGTCTCGGTAGCTATGCGCTTAATGCCTTCTTTCTTATTATAGTAAGCCTGAGCTACCGCGGTGTTAGGCTTATGGCTACCGGCCTGGCTTGTCCCTTCATATTTATAGAAAATCTTGGCTGGGGTATCCAGGAACTTCTCCAGCCGATACGCCCGATGTAAAACTGTCGGTCTCCAGGTACGGTAAACAGCCTGTACCTCTTCCGGGATTTCAATCCAGCGTTCTTTGCTGAACTCCTGCTCGTTGAGAGCCTCGGCGAATAGGGGAGGGGGGAGAATTGTTGGCTCCTTGGTGCCGGGATGGAGCAAAGGGGGTAGTGGCTCTGGCAAATCGGCCTGAATGTTATACCAGGAAGTTTGCATCTCCTTTTCATCTAGAATAAACTTTACTCTTTCCATTTTTTCCTCCTTTTATTTTTTAGTAAGCTAGTATTTTGTTTTGCTCAGCTCCCTAGAGGGGGCACTTCCATGACATAGTAAATATACTTTGCATCCTTACTAAAAAGCCTCCTGCCCTTTAAGGGGCAGGAGGCTCATCACTGCGGTGCCACCCTTCTTAGTCAGCTGAATATACGAACTGACCATCTCTATCAGGTACAGAGTCAAACAATCCTACGACTCGATACCCTGGGTTATTTTAACGCTTCCCCGACGTCAAAGCCTACTCATTTGCCAGCCTGGCAACTTTCGGTTTGCAGCTCCCAAGCCCATTCAACTTCTGCGCCAGCATCGGCTTACACCTTACCCGACTCTCTGTGCCTCGCTTGAAGCCTACTAGTCTTGTTCTCAGCCTTTGCTCTATTCTATTTACCAGAAAATATAACCTAAAATTAATTGTTTGTCAATAGTTATGGTTGGCTCTAAGGTACTACTTTTGACATTGTTTGTCAATCCGCTTTACACCACAGCAATAGGTGATATAATAAGGTAAGGTACCTATAGAAATGGAGGTGTTGCTAGTGAGTATCGACTGGTTCCGTGATTTGAGTATTAGTATCTTCGGGTTGGTGGCAGCGGGGGTGCTCATTTTCCTAGCGGTACTATCCTACTCGCTTTATCATAGGGTAAGGTCTATACTAGATTCAATAGAAACTACTTCACGGACTATACAGGGGTTTTCCTCCTATGTTAGAGACGAGGTGGCTAAACCGGTGATTGAGGTAATGGCTCTGGTTCAAGGTATACGCCAAGGGATTGACACCGTCAGTAAATTCTTTAGGAAATCGGAAGGAGGGAGAAGTGACTAGCAAAGATACCGGTACTGGATTTGGCATCGGGTTTATCGTAGGAGCGGCGGTTGGTCTGGCCATTGGGTTTCTCTATGCTCCACGTCTAGGAGTGGAAACAAGGGAGTTATTAAAAGAGAAGGCGTTAGAGGTGAAGGGGAAGGCGGCTGGGGTTGTCGAGAAGGTGAAGGAAACTACTGCTGAGGCAAAGCAGAAGGCACAGGCCAAGCTGAGTGGAGCAAAGGAACCAACGGAGTAATCCAGACCATAAATAGTAAATTCAGTAACTTGGCCCGGTTTGGGCCTTGAAACAGGGTTATTGATATTACTTGGACCAGAACTCTAAAGACCCTAGGGCTAGCTACATGTTGACTCTTACAGTTCAGAAGGCTTATGACGCTCCCTCAAATAAACTATATAATGCCCAACTGGCCTATCCCATTGGCAATCCCTAAGAATCCCAATTAATATTCCCCCCAAAACCGGTGTGGGGACGAACGAGGCAGAACTTGGACACGGTAAGTGGTGTACTCAGAAGACACTGGCGCATAATATCCTTTATATTAGGTGTAATTATAGTCTTTTGGCTTCTCTACGTTTTGAGAAATGCCATAATCCCCTTTGTTCTTGGCTTGATACTTGCTTACCTTTTGCTACCAATAATTTTGTGGGTTGAGAGAAAACTACCTCGTCGAGACAAGTGGTGGCAAACCAAGCGAGTTTCCCTAATAATATTAACCTTTATAGTACTTTTGGGGCTGGTTGGCTTTTTTTCATACCTTATCGTTACTGTGCTCATTGATGCCTTTGTAGTTCTGGTAAACAACGCACCTGAGTACATTTCGAGGGGTTTGCTCGCATTACAGGAGTGGGCCGAAGTTTTTCGGGAGCGGTTTCCTCCAGAAATGAGTCAGCAAATAGATGAAGTTATTCTGGAGGCTGGGATAGCGCTCGGTAATTTTATACGAGACAGCTTTTTGAAGGGTGTTTCATTTATACCAAGCACTTTTAGCCTGATGCTCGGTTTTGCCGCCTTACCCATTTTCCTCTTCTATATCTTGAAGGATTCGGAAAAGTTAAGTAAAGGTTTCTATTCGGCTCTCTCACCATGGGTGGCGGAGCACACTAAAAATATTGTCTCAATTATTGAGAGAGTGCTGGGACGGTATATTCGTGCTCAGCTAATGCTTGGATTGGTCGTGGCTTACCTTGTCTTCATTGGGTTACTTGTTTTAGGGATGAGTTCGGTTGCCCCAGTGCTGGCTACTGTGGCTGGAGTAACCGAACTCATCCCAATACTGGGACCCTGGATTGGTGGCGCTGTCGCGGTGATAGTTACCTTAGCTATAGCACCGGCAAAAGCAATTTGGGTGGCTCTTCTTTTCTTGATTGTGCAGTTGCTAGAGAACAGTTTGCTTGTTCCCAGAATTCAAGGGGGTTATCTGCACATACATCCAGCCATTCTTGTGGTTCTGCTTGTTTTGGGAGCTTATATTGCTGGCTTCTGGGGGATATTATTAGTTGCCCCCTTAACAGCTACCGTTGTTGAAATTTACAAATATGTGCGTCACAGCATAAAGGTGGAAGAACACCCAGTAACTCCCCAGCCATGAATTAGTCGTTCTCTTTTACCAAGGGCGCAAACTAAAAAGATGGATAGAGGTTGACAAAGTTTTAGGATTGTGTTATCATTTTCATACTTAAGTAGTACCTTAACAACTGGATAGCGGAAGGAAGGTTAAAAGCAAGCATTTGTTGGAGAGTTTGATCCCGGCTCAGGATAAACGCTGGCGGCGTGCTTTATGCATGCAAGTCGAACGGTTCCGATTTATCGGAACAGTGGCGAACGGGTGAGTAACGCGTAAGTAACCTGCCCCTAAGTAGGGGATAACTCTGAGAAATTAGAGCTAATACCTTATGTGTTGGTGAGGGTAATGCCTTATCAATAAAGCCTTTGGGTGCTTGGGGAGGGGCTTGCGTCCGATTAGCTAGTTGGTAGGGTAACGGTCTACCAAGGCGATGATCGGTAGCTGGTTTGAGAGGACGGCCAGCCACATTGGGACTTAGACACGGCCCAGACTCCTACGGGAGGCAGCAGCAAGGAATATTGTGCAATGGGCGAAAGCCTGACACAGCGACGCCGCGTGAGGGATGAAGGCCTTCGGGTTGTAAACCTCTTTTCTCAGGGAAGAAAAATGACGGTACCTGGGGAATAAGTCTTGGCTAACTACGTGCCAGCAGCCGCGGTAATACGTAGGAGGCAAGCGTTATCCGGATTTATTGGGCGTAAAGAGGGTGTAGGCGGACTTTCAAGTCGGATGTAAAATCTCCCGGCTTAACTGGGAGGGACCATTCGATACTGTTAGTCTAGAGAGCAGCAGAGGGAGGTGGAATTCCCGGTGTAGTGGTGAAATGCGTAGATATCGGGAGGAACACCAGTGGCGAAGGCGACCTCCTGGGCTGTTTCTGACGCTGAGACCCGAAGGCGTGGGGAGCAAACAGGATTAGATACCCTGGTAGTCCACGCGGTAAACTATGGACACTAGGTATAGGGAGTATCGACCCTCTCTGTGCCGAAGCTAACGCGTTAAGTGTCCCGCCTGGGGAGTACGGTCGCAAGACTAAAACTCAAAGGAATTGACGGGGGCCCGCACAAGCAGCGGAGCGTGTGGTTTAATTCGATGCAACGCGAAGAACCTTACCAAGGCTTGACATGGCGGTAGTAGCAACCCGAAAGGGAAGCGACCTGTTGAGTCAGGAACCGTCACAGGTGCTGCATGGCTGTCGTCAGCTCGTGCCGTGAGGTGTTGGGTTAAGTCCCGTAACGAGCGCAACCCCTGTTGTCAGTTAATTTTTCTGGCGAGACTGCCCCGCATAACGGGGAGGAAGGTGGGGATGACGTCAAGTCAGCACGGCCCTTATGCCTTGGGCTACACACACGCTACAATGGGTGGTACAATGGGTAGCAATGGAGCGATCCGGAGCCAATCCTCAAAACCATCCTCAGTTCGGATTGCAGGCTGAAATTCGCCTGCATGAAGTTGGAGTTGCTAGTAACTGCAGGTCAGCATACTGCGGTGAATACGTTCCCGGGCCTTGTACACACCGCCCGTCACGTCATGAAAGTCAGCAGCACCTGAAGTCGATGGGCTAACTCTGGCTTGCCAGAGAGGCAGTCGCCGAGGGTGAGGTTGGCGATTGGGACGAAGTCGTAACAAGGTAGCCGTAGCGGAAGCTGCGGCTGGATCACCTCCTTTCTAGGGAGAGAATGGGCTTAAAAGCCTACGACTCCTAGGTCGGTCTCCGAATAATCGGAGTAGCATATTCTTCCTTCCGCTATCCAGTGGTTAAGGTCTATTTTTAGCTAAAGAATAGGCATGAAATATCAGTCCCTAATACTAATCGCTTCTTGTACCAAGGTTTTGGCCTGGATAGTGGTGGCAATTGGTGTCCTTAGCTCTATCCGGCTAGGTATTGTAGCTACCACGCTTCCCACCTCTATCAGTTTCTTGCTGGGTGGCTTTCTAGTTACGGCCATCAGTGCCTTGATGCTGCTAGCTACTTCAAAGTTTATTCACCTGTTTCTTGATATGCAGAAGAGCTTAAATGATATAGCTGAAGCCATAAAAGAAAAGCCGAAAGATTAACCTTTTTGACGATTTTGTGGGCCATTAGCTCAGTTGGTTAGAGCGCAGTCCTGATAAGACTGAGGTCTCTGGTTCGAGCCCAGAATGGCCCACTTTAAATCCGAAAAGCTCTAGTTCGAGTTTTATCAAGCTTACTCTACCCAACTGAGCACAGTCCCCATACCAATCGCCAAAGTTACATAGATACGATAACCACCACAGTCTTCGTCAGATTGTTGATGGTTTTCTCCTTACCTATAGGCGTGAAGGCAAATCTCCGCTTACTATTGATGGTCACAAAAGGAAGCTAAATAGGTTCATCCATTATCTTGAAGAACATTCTCAAGATGGTATTACGCCTGCGGTAATTATGAGTTTCTTGGGCTATGTTCGAGATGCCTATAGGCTGGATGCAGCTACTGTTCAAAGATATCTCTTAACTCTTAAAAGAACACCACAGAAGGTTATAAGAGGTTTGCCATCTGACCAGGTAAAGACGCTGCTCCGTCACTTAGGGGATAGGACGTTAGAAGATGCTAGGAATAAAGCCATCGTGCTTATACTCATAAATTGTGGGCTTGGAAGATTTGCGATTAGTTGTACAGTTAAGGAAAATTGACAACGGTCAGCAAACCATTTATAGTGTCCCTTAAAAAGTTGTGCTGGAATGACTTATGGCATACAATGGAGTTAACAAAGATGAAGGTACCGGTGGAGCCAATTCAAATTGAACGTTTAACGAGGTTAAACGAATTCGGCCTGGATGATCTTTTTATCTGTTGTGCCAGTTTCGAAGACAGGTGCCTTTCCAGCGCATCAATAATGGGCATTGACTACCGGACAAACTTTGCCATAATCTTCGTCATCGAGGAACCGCTCTACAAGAAACAGGTTGATAACAACCTGTTTAGACTGAAGAGTGAGCTGGGAAAAAGAACTTCTAAAGGTACCTTTGTTATTTCCTGCCAGAAAGGGAATCCGCTTGATGGGATTACCCAGCTCAAAAACATCTGGAGACGGTGCCAGCCTAGAAATCCCGAGGAGCCTTTCATTACCATTGATATTAGCGGCTTTACCAAGATCTACTTGCTACAGCTTCTTCATTATCTTGTGATTGAATTAAACCTGGGAATTCCTCGTATTCTTCACACAACGCAGACGTATTTACCAACTAAACTTACTCAGGGGGTCGACCAAATTACCACCATACCTAATTTTTTTGGCAGTATTTCATGGGAGAAGCAAACTGTTCTTGTCCTATTGTTGGGGTTTGAGCCGGAACGGTCCCTGGCGGTATGGAAGCACTTCAATCCGGCGAAGACAATTGCGCTGATAACTAGCCCACCACGCTTTGGCAATCTTGATTACCTAAGATATGCCCATGAAAATAATGCCTACTTACTTTCACAACCTTCTGTAGAAATAACAAATGTGCCATCTGATAACCCGTATGCCGTCAAGGATGTGCTGGAGACTATTTATAACGATACCAGGGGTTCATTCAACATGGTAATTGGCCCCTTTGGGACAAAACCGCAGACTGTAGGTGTGTTTCTCTTTTGCTTGGAGCACCCTAAAGTGCAGGTTGTCTATTCTTTTCCCGTTAAATACACAAGGTCTTATTTGCAGCGCAAGCCTGGCCCTGTACTGTTACTACCCCTGGCTCCAGCAGTGACGATTTAGAAAACTAGACTGAGCTTAATCCAAGTCTGAGGAGCCTGTTACCTTGGATAGCCTATTGAGGGTAGGTGTATGCTTTTCTTTACTCTAGAACCACATAGTGCCGTCAGCATCAAGAACCAGGTCGTTCAGTGTGGCTGCGCCCACAACCTTGGCTTCTGGTATGAAGTCTCCCCTGTCAAGGTGGAGTAACTGGGTGCTCTGTTCACAGACCAAGAATTTGACCCCAGCCTTTGCTGCTTGGTCCATTACTTCCTTCACGGTGGGAAAGCTGCCCTCTTTGACCTTCTCCGCCTCACCTTTCTTTACCACCGTTATTCCCAGACCCATGAAATAAATGGTAGCATTGATATCCATCGCCTTGGCAGTCATACCCAGGACGAAGGGTGAATAAAGACGCTTTGGTGTATCAACACCGCTTGTTTGAACGTAGAGGATATGCTTTTTGTCAGCCATAAGTAAACCTCCTATTTTACTTTTTTGATGAGAAATTTCATACCTTCATCGGTTTTCTCTATTGCCAGCATTTTCTGCCCCGTCCGCTTGGTCCAAGCCTTGAGGTCCTCCTCGGCGGCCGGGTCATCAGCCAATACCTCTAGGATTTCACCAATTGCCAGTTTGTCCACTTCCTGTCGGGTGTTTACAACTGGCATTGGACAGTAGAGGCCAATACAATCTAAGATTTGATGAGTTGACTTTGCTGACCTAGAATCTACCATAGCCCGAACCTCCTACACCAGAGGGACTCAAAAGATACCCCTGGTCTCTCCTGTTAGGTTTTCTCACCCTTAATCTCGGCGCCACAATGAGGGCATACCCTATTATCCCGGGGCACAGACTTTCGGCATTTAGGACAATAGAATATGGTTACCCCGCAAGCCTGGCAGTAGGGAGACGACACCCCGGCTATCTCCTCGTCACAATAGGGACAAGACCGGCGTTCTTCCGCTGGTTTGCGCTCATCTGCCATTATTTCTTCCCTCCTCCTTTTTTCTCCTTGCCCAGGTAATCTTTTATAGCTTTGGTTAGAGCTTGGGCACCCAGATTGGAGCAGTGCAACTTTTGCTTGGGTAATCCCTCTAGTTCATCAGCCACCGCCCGGGGAGTGATTTTCATTGCCTCCTCCAGCGTCTTACCCTTAGCCATTTCACTTACCATGCTGGAAACAGCAATCGCCGCCCCGCAACCGAAGGTCTTGAATTTAACATCCTCCAGGCGGTTATCTTTGACCTTAATATAAAAGGTCATCATATCTCCACATATTGGATTGCCTACTTCACCAATACCATCAGGATTCTCAATCTCGCCCACATTGCGGGGGTTCATGAAGTGTTCCATCACCTTTTCAGTATAGACTGGCATTTTAATTGCCTCCTTTGCTGGTTTTGGTAAATTTAGCGTAAAGTGGTGACATCTGCCGTAGCCTGTCCACAATCGGGGACAGCACTTCGAGGACATAGTCTATGTCCTCCGGGGTATTATCTAAGCCGCAGGAAAAGAGGAGGGAACCCTGGGCCAGAGTATGAGATAATCCCATGGCGATAAGCACGTGGGAGGCTTTTAGTGCCCTTGAGGTGCACGCCGAGCCACTAGTGACCGCCACCCCTTGGCTATTTAACAACATCAGCATGGCTTCGCCCTCGATAAATTCCACGCAGAAGCTGGCATTTCCCGGAAGCCGATTTTGGAGATGGCCAGTAACCACCACGTGGTCAATCTTAGCTGGTAATTCCGTTAGCAAGCGGTCACGGAGTTGAGTGAGATGCTCTATTCGAGTTGTCATGTGGGTAGCCGCCAGTTCCGCCGCCTTGCCTAGACCGACAATGGCTGGGATATTCTCCGTGCCAGCCCGCCGGCCTCCTTCTTGCATACCACCATCGAGGAAAGGCATAATGCGTACCCCTTTTCGTATCCAAAGGGCACCTACTCCCTTGGGGCCGTAGAACTGGTTTCCCGCCAGACTTAAGACATCCACCCCCAGTTCCTTCACGTCCACCGGTATGGTTCCAGTAGTAGCTATGGCATCAGTGTGGAAGATTACACCTTTTTCCTTGGTTACTTTAGCGATTTCCTGTATCGGCTCAATAGTGCCCACCTCGCTATTGGCATGCATCACCGATACCAGCACTGTGTCTTTCCTAAGACTCTTTCTCACATCCTCAGGGTCAACCGCCCCATACTTGTCCACCGGAACTAGGCTCAGTTCAAAGCCCCACTTCTCCAGGGTTCTGGCTGAGTGCAGTACCGAGAAATGCTCAATAGCGGAGACGATAACATGCTTGCCTTTGTTCTGTTGCGCTAGTGCCAGTCCCTTAATGGCAAAGTTGTTGCTTTCTGTGCCACTACCGGTAAAGATTATCTCCTCACTACTAGCACCAATAAGCTGAGCTACCTGGGCTCGTGCAGCTTCCATGGCTTCTCGGGCAGTATCTCCCCAGCTGTGAATACAGGATGGGTTACCGAAAGCCTCCCCCAGATAGGGTATCATCACCTCGCTAACCTCAGGGAGAAGTGGGGTAGTGGCAGCATTATCTAAATATGCCTTTCTCATGTCCTCATCCCCCCTAAATCGTAATCTGTACTTAGGTAGTCTGTTACTCAACCGGATGGAGAGAGTATAACATAAAAGTAACTAATAGACTAGATCGCTTACCTTTCCGGTTGTCTTATTCCAGCCACAGATCGCCTCTCCTCGCTTTCAACCGAAAGTTTCCTAAACTCGTCTATGCTCTTGAGGTCACGCGCATGACCACACTGGATACAATGCTCGTACCAGTTGTATTCATCTCTATCAAGGAAAACATCACCGTTACATCGGGGGCAGCGCCTGAATTTCCACATTACCATTTCATCCTCCACTACCAGTCTTTAATTACCCGAAGAATGCTCTTTTGCCCCGCCACCACAAAAGCACATCCTCTAGTTGTCGGGTTATAATTATTTTAGATCAAGGTGCAATTGTTGTATGCGACTTTTGTCTCATATGAACGCTTATGAAGAAAAATCATCTGCGAGATAAGAATAAAAAGGGTTGAGCAAAGATATGGAGATTAGATAGGATGGGTTATCAGTTAATCTCTAGATTCTTCGATAACTATCTCAAAGGGACACCTTAAGGCTCCGGTGGGACATACCGCTTCACAGAGAGTGCACCAGTCACAATCTTCGGTTTCGACGATAATTACAATGTTACCAACCATAACCAGGGCATTACATGAACACACACTGACACATAGCCCACAGCCATCACATTTTCGGCTGTCGATGACAGGCATTTCAACCACCGCTATCAACCTCCATCATTATCTTATTACCATAGCTGCTTAGCTGTCAGTGACATTTGTCTCAAAAAGATACCTCTACCATATCTTTGAGGGCTTCCTTATCGGTAATCACAATACGATGGTGCTCCAACCGGATTGCTCCTCTCTCCTTCAGGGATTTGAGCGACCTGCCGACTACCTCCCGGGCAGTGCCTGCCATAGCTGCCATCTCCTGCTGGGTGAGCCTTGGCCGGGTACCGCTTCCATCCCCTGCTTGCTCCAGGAGTATCTTGGCTACTCTACCGACAACGCGCCTGAAGGACAGGTCTTCGACCAGTGACACAAGATGACGCACTCGCTCTGCCATGACCTTAATGATATTCAGGGCTACCTGCGGGTAATCCTGAAGGATAACCTTCAAGTCACCCCTTCTTATTCCGTAAAGAACAACCGGCCCTATGGCCTGGGCGCCAGTCGGGTTCGGACTGCCATCAAGGATAGGCACCTCGTTGAAGGACTCTCCCGGGCGTACGATGTTCAGAATCTGCTCTTTCCCCTCAGCCGAGGTCTTGAACACCTTCACCACACCAGAAGCGACAAATTATAACGCCTCAGCTGACTCACCCTCAAGCAGGATTACCTCTCCCCTCTCAGCCGTTTTCTGAAAGATGAGCTTTTTGATTGCATCAAGCTCGTCAGGACCCAGTCCCGAAAAGTAGGGGATGGATTTCAGGAATGCTATCTCGACACCCATATTCTCTTAGCCAAATAATCAGCCCGACTTTAGGTCTCTCGTGGATTATATCAACTTCTGCCGGGATTAAGCAACAATGAGCACTTGATAGACTAAAAACATTCTGGGACTAACTTTCGGTGAGTAAGAGTTGTCTTCACTGGAACAAGCGACCTTAAAATAAAACGAATGGAGCCAGGGC
>SDBV01003495.1_pt1 | contig 23142 bp, 25 predicted proteins | sample 2277081 | NCBI WGS metagenome assembly SDBV01 (sample SAMN10402039, study PRJNA504765) | marine sediment metagenome | isolation source: marine sediment core GS10_PC15, 223 cmbsf | place: Arctic Ocean: Southern Knipovich Ridge | collected 2010 | reverse complement strand
AATATAAGTATGAAAGTTTGAGAAGGGGGGAAAGATTATGAAAATAGAAGGAAATAATCCGATTGAAGGACAGGAGATCCTGAACAGAGCCAAGGATGTAAATAAGAACCGCGATGCAGGACAGAAAGACAATGCCAATAAAGCAGATGACAGCAAAGACAAGATCACTCTATCAGGAAAAGCAAAAGAGATTAATGAGCTTAAGAATCTGATAAGCGATCTGCCTGATATTAGAGTGGACAGGGTTGATGCTATTAAAAAGGCACTTGATGCAGGCACATACAACATGGACGCAATGAATGTGGCCGGTAAAATGCTGGAGGAGATTTAATCCTCCAGCCGTTTTTTGTAGAAGTTTAAAGGTAAAGAGATTTGATATGCAGGGAAAACCTGCTTGAATGAATGATCAATTACGGTTTATGTAACCGGATAATTTAGACGAGGAAAATTAAAACTGATTTTTTCAATATGCTATTGAAAACGGATTTTTATTATTAACTGAAAAATGACATCTGAAACAGCAATCGAAAACATACTGGGAGAGCAGGTTGAAACTTATAAGGTTCTCCATGATCTCCTTAAAAAGGAAAGAACGTGTCTTGTAAATATTGAAGCTGAAAAACTGGAAGAGATTTCCAAGGAGAAGGACACAGTCATTATGAGACTCAGGCTGCTTGAGGAAGAGCGGCAGAGGCTTACAAAAAAATTTGTTGAAGAGAATGATTTTATAGGTGAACTGAGCCTTCAGGAGCTTGGAACTCTGACAGGGAACAATGTATTCAATGAATTACGCTCCCGCCTTCTGTCGCTGCTGCAAAGCATTGAGGAGATGAATAAGTTTAATTCAACCCTTATAGACCGTTCGCTTAATTACATTAAAACAAGTACGAGCTTTATTACCACGCTTACAAAAGAGGAGACGACCCAGGCTACAGGGGTTCTCCTTTCAAAGGAGACATAAATGTCTATAATGAGCATGTTTGATCTCGGAAGGTCAGGACTAAATGCAAACCAGACGGCGCTTAGTGTTACAAGTAATAACATATCCAATGTAAATAGTGAGGGATACAGCCGTCAGAGCGTGATAATGCAGGCTGCCAATTCTATTGAGTGGAGGGGTCATAGCCTGGGCAGAGGGGTAGGAGATATAAATATAAAAAGGCAGTTTGACAATTTTATTTATTATCAGATTATTGGACAGAGTTCAAGCCAGGGTGAAAAATATGCGAGTGAGCGGTCATTGAGTTATATAGAGCGGGTTTTTAATGAAGCACAGGGTTTTGGACTGTCCAGCTCAATGGAAGAATATTTCAATGCGTGGCAGGATGCTGCGACCAATCCCGAAGGGATGGCCCAGAGGACATCCTTACTTGTAAAGGCCCAGTCATTTGTCAATACTGTTAAACAGATGGAAGGCGATATTGAGGATACATTAAAGTTCATGAATGATGAGATCGGGGATGTAGTCAAACAGATCAATGTACTGACGAAGAATATTGCTATTGTAAACGGAAAGATCATGGATCAGGAAGCCGGAAATACCAAAACAGCGAATATCTTCAGAGACCAGAGAGAACTTTTGATAAAAGAACTTGCGGAGTTTACAGATATTGGCTGGTACGAGAACGATGACGGTTCCGTCTCGATTATGGCCGGCAGGGGGAGCATAGTCGCCGGTTTGAATTCATATGATATGTCCACTGCCATGAATCTGGAGGGTGACAGAGACATATATAACGCTGCCGGGACAAAGATTACCTCCTTTTTTTCGGAGGGTCAGCTTGGAGGGTATATCTCGACCAGAAGTGATATAAGGGCAAATCCCTTATATGATTTAAGAAAGATGGCTGCATCGATAATAAACCAGACAAATATAATTCATTATGCAGGATATGGTCTTGACAGCACGACGACCAATGATTTCTTTAATAATTTAACAGTATATACACGTGACGATACTACCGGCGGGGCAGTTGCAAACGTAACAGCAACAGTTCCCATCGCAACACGCGCCAATGTTACTCTTGATGAATATGATATTGTTTTTACCGCTGCTGACACGTTTGAATTACGCGATCATGCAACAGGATTGGCTGTTGTGCCGGCCCCGGGTACTACTACACACATAGCACCCGGTCCCACAGTTTTTACTTATAACGGCATCGAAATGACCATCTCGGGTGCTACTGTTGCAGGTGATACTTTTTTTGTAAGTCCCATTGAACAGGTGATTAAAAACTTCACTGTATCTGTAACGGATTTCAACAAGGTCGCGGCATCTTCGGCAGCCGCAACCCTGCCGGGTGATAACAGCAATGCTCTGAGTATAGTGAGTAAGTACGAGTCGACCATTACGAATCTCAGCACTGTTTCATACAATGATTATTATGCTGAAATTGTTACGACCGTAGGAGCATTGACACAGTCGGCAAGCGACAGCCTTGCATTTGAGGAAAACCTGCTCTTTGAACTGAATATCAGGAGGGATTCCGTATCAGGTGTCTCTCTTGATGAAGAGGCGGCCAATCTTATCAGGTATCAGCGAGCGTATCAGGCGAGTGCGCGGATAATAAAAATGACGGACGAGCTGCTGGAATTGTTGGTTAATCTATGAGAGTTACGGCATTCATGCTCTATAAACAGTTTGCGAATTCACTGAGCAAAAATCTAAGTCAACTCGGCATGGTGCAGGAACAGATAAGTTCCGGCAAAAAACTTACCAAACCTTCAGATGATGTTGTTGCCCTGCGCGGAGCAATGTCGTATAAGGTTTCTATCAATTCCATAAAACAATACAGCAGGAACATAGATGAAGGAATAAGCATGCTTGCACTTTCCGAAAGTGCGTTAGGCACTACGACAAACATCATTAACAGGGCCAAGGAACTGGCTCTTTCTGCGAGCAATGATACTGCTACAGCGGAAACAAGAAATATGACATCTTATGAAGTACAGAACCTGTTTAATGAACTTATTGATATAGGCAACACCAAGCTGAAGAACCGGTATATATTCTCCGGATACCTGACCGATACCAGGGCTTACTCTACAGCAGGGGCATATCAGGGTGATTCGAACAACATATCGACATATATAAGTGAAGGGATAACCTCAAAGATAAACGTAACCGGAGATTCGGCATTCAGTGATTCGACGAAATATATCTCTGATGACCTGACCGGTGAAACCCTGACAGGATCCCTCAGTATAGTCACCGGGTCGAACAATGCGGTAATTATTCCAGGCTCTGCCTATGCTTTTGCAGCTGCTACGCCTGAGGCCATAAGGGACACTATAAATGCACCAATGTCAGACTGGTATGCTACTGCTGCCACTACCGTGGGCGCGGGAACGTTAAGAGTTAAAATTGGGAATACTGATCCGGTAAATGTAACGGTTGCCGCTGCTGACACTGTTTCAGACGTGGTGACAGCCCTTAACGCTGTAACGGGCCTGACCGCGGGCCTTGCTTATGAAACTACTGAAGCCGCAGGAAGCCGGGTTAAGATATTTATCAGGCCTACGACAACCGGAAATCCTGTGAGCATTGAAATCGCGAGTGACGCGGACCTGGATGACAATGACGACAACGGGCTTTCAGCGCTTTTGCATACGGATGTTAAATCTAACCTTACGGAAAATGCGATCGGGATAGAGGCAATGGTGATAAATGACAGCTCCACCAAGAGGCTGCTTTTTGACCCCGTGGTGGCCAACACAACTTATACAATTGCTGTTGATGAGGATGGGGATGGAACGTTTTCAGAGGCAGCTGAGATCGATACCACGGGACTTTCGCAGCTATACCATGCATCTTCGGCAGTAACCAATCTGAACAACTCCATAAGTTTTCATATGGTCCTTGACCACTTGAGAATTTCGATGGCAAACAATGATTCTATAGGCATCAGGCAGAGCATTAAGCTGCTTGACGGTTCAATGGACGGACTTTTAAATGTAACTGCTGACGTGGGTTCACGTTATAAATACCTGGAGGACCAGAAGAACAGGCTTGAGGACAATACTCTCTCGTACAGGCTAAACCTGTCATCACTTGAAGATGCGGATATTGCAGAAGTCGCTATGAAAATTACAAAGATCCAGACAGCGCTCGAGGCGATGAGGATCTCTTCGATGAAGAGTCTGCAGCAGTCACTTTTTGATTTTCTGAGGTAAGATATAACTATTTAATATGAAAGAGGAAATAAAAAATGCTTGTCTTGACACGGAAGTTGGGAGAAGTTCTAAGAATCGGTGACGGTATAACCGTTAAGATTGTTGAGATTAAAGGCAAACAGGTCAAGATTGGAATAAGCGCACCGGTTGACCTGTCCATCTATAGAGAAGAGATATATGAAAAAATACAGTCTGAAAACCGTCTTTCAGCCGAGCTGTCAATGGATATATTCGGGAAAATCAAGGAGGTCTTTAAAAAGAAATGATATCCTTTGATACAACAAGATTTGGAAGACTTGAAATAGCCACAGACAAGGTCATTCATTTTCCAAAAGGCATGATAGGCTTTCCTGATGTCAAGAGATATATCCTTATGGATTATAAGGACACCCTGCTTAAGTGGCTCCAGTCTGTAGATGAAAAAGACGTTGCATTTATTGTTGTGCCTGCATTTGATTTTTTCCCCGACTATTCGGTGAAAATCGGTGATTCAATAAGAGATTTTCTGGCAATAGAGAATGAGGAAGACATAATAATATTGACTGTTTTAAGGGTTGACGGGGATAATGTTACCGCAAACCTTCAGGGCCCGCTTGTTATGAACTCGATTAATAAGAGAGGACTGCAGGTTGTAAATGAAGATGACCGCTTTTCCTGTCAAACGCCCCTTAAATTCCTGGCTGAACCTGCCTGAAAATAGAAGTTAGATAGTTTATTCCATTGCTGCCTACAAGAAGGTGCTTTTTATTTGGAAAATGTAAATATGGATATTTCAGGTTAAAATATACAGGAAAAAAGAACGACGAATATCGAATATCGAACAAGGAATTTCGAATGTCGAAGTGAAAAAAACTTCGTAATTGGACATTCGTAATTCGATATTCGATATTCGCCGTTTTTCCTTTCGCTATTCCTTTACCCTGTCAATTCAATGACAAATACCGTTCAGGTGTCAATATGCTTTCAGAAATTAACTCTTTACTGTTGAAAAAAATACAATATATCAAATAGTTATACTTGTGAGGATCAAAGGCACAGTAATTGCAATCCACTTTGTGACATAAGTAGTAAATAGTGTTAAATCAGAGAAAGGATTTTTGTTTAGTTGAGATGGAACTGAAAAACAGGAAAGTTCTTGTTACAGGGGCGGACGGTTTTATCGGCAGTCATTTAGTTGAGAGGCTGGTAGAAGAGGGTTGTCAGGTAAAAGCATTTGTATTTTACAATTCTTTTAATACATGGGGCTGGCTTGATACATATTCTAACGGCTTTATGAAAAATATTGAAGTGGTCTCAGGTGATGTCCGTGATCCTAATGGAGTGAGGAATGCTGTTAGAGATGTAGATATTGTTTTTCATCTTGCTGCACTAATAGCTATTCCATTTTCATACCATTCCCCCGATTCATATGTTGATACAAATGTAAAGGGTACATTGAATATTCTTCAGGCATGCAGGGATTATGATATTGAAAGAGTAATAGTAACCTCTACCTCCGAAGTATACGGAACAGCACAGTATGTGCCTATTGATGAAAAACATCCCCTGCAGGGTCAATCTCCTTATTCTGCTACCAAGATAGCAGCGGACAAAATAGCGGAATCTTTCCATAAATCATTTAATCTGCCGGTGGTCACTGCAAGGCCGTTTAATACGTACGGCCCAAGACAGTCAGCCAGGGCAATATTACCGACAATTATTACGCAGCTGTTGTCCGGCAAAAATAAGATCAGCCTTGGTTCCCTGCATCCTACCCGGGATCTGAATTATGTAAAGGACATATGTGAGGGATTTGTTGCGATTGCAGGTTCTGAACGTGCAATAGGAATGGAGATCAATATATGCAACGGTAAAGAAATATCCATGGGTGATCTTGCAGAGATGCTGGTGAAAATAATTAATCCAGGGGCGGTAATTAAAAGTGATGAAAAACGGCAAAGACCGGAAAAAAGTGAAGTTGAAAGATTGATGGGCAGCAATAAAAGAATTAAGGAACTTACAGGCTGGAGCCCCGGTTACACAATAGAGTCAGGGCTGGAAGAGACAATTAACTGGTTCAGAAAAAAAGAAAATCTAAGTTGCTATAAACCGGAAATATACAATGTTTAAAGAGATTCATTTAGATGCCCCGAATATTGGGGAACTGGAAAAGCAATATCTTAACAAGGCGATTGACGGCGGATATGTATCCACAGCAGGTCCGTTTGTTCCCGAATTTGAAAATAGATGCGCCGAATATTTAAACATCAGTAAAGCAGTGTCTACCAATTCAGGTACGTCGGCGTTGCATATAGTATTGTACGAGCTTGGAATAGGGCAGGGCGATGAGGTAATTGTCCCTGCCCTGACATTTATTGCAACGGTAAACCCGGTTGTATACGTCGGGGCAACTCCTGTACTGGTCGATGTTGATTTAAGAACATGGAACATGTCACCGGAACTGATTGAAAAAGCTATTACGGAAAAGACAAAAGCGATCATACCTGTTCACCTGTATGGAAATCCATGTGATATGGGCGAAATCAATCGTATTGCAAAAAAATATGATCTCTATGTTATTGAAGATGCCTCGGAGAGCCTGGGTGCAAAATATGAGGATAAATTAACGGGAACGCTGGGCGATTTTGGATGTTTCAGTTTTAATGGGAACAAGACAATTACAACAGGCGGCGGAGGCATGGTTGTAGGTAATGATATCGAGTGTTTGGACCACATTAAGTTTCTGGTTAATCAGGCACGCGATGAAGCTGAAGAGTCTTTCCATTCAGAGATTGGATTTAATTACAGAATGACCAACCTGCAGGCAGCACTGGGCCTTGCGCAGATTGAGAGATTAGAAGAATATCTAATAAAAAAGAGGAATTACAATGGTGTATATAAAGAAAAACTTGAAGACCTGAAAGCAGTTCATTTTCAGAAAGAATATGAAAATGCAGAGAGTTCACACTGGTTTACATGCATAACAACAGAGGATGAAGCCTCAAGAAATGATTTACAGAATAAACTCAGAGAAAAAGGGATTCCGACAAGAAGAATATTTGTTCCGATCAATGAATTACCGCCCTACGGAAAAACCAGATTTCTGGACAATGGTAATTCACGTCATATATATGAAAGAGGAGTTTGCCTTCCGGGCTCTACTCTTAACAGTTTTGAAGACATTGGATATGTATGTAAAACATTGAAGGAGTTCTATTTTGAAGGAAGTTATATTTGATAACGAATTCAAACGTAATGTGAAAAGAGATGGCAGATGCCTAATATGAAAGAAAAAATTATTTTAATCGGCGGCGGCGGACACACTAAGGTACTGATAGAGCTCATACGAATATCAGGAAAATATGAGATAGCCGGAATACTGGACCCTCGGGCCGAAAAAGGCATGTTTGATGAGAAAATTCCCGTATTGGGCGATGATTCGATGCTTCCGGTTTTGAAGGCGGACGGGGTGAAAAATGCATGCATTGCTGTCGGCAGCATCAGAGATAACAGCAGAAGAAAAAGACTGTTTAAAGTGGTGAAGGATTCAGGTTTTCTTGTGCCCTGTCTAATTCATCCACGGTCCATTGTTTCGGAAAGCGGTACAAGTTTATCGGAAGGTGTGCAGATAATGGCAGGGGCAATAGTGCAGGCAGGAAGTACAATTGGTGCGAACTCTATCATTAATACCGGCGCAATAGTGGAGCATGACTGTAAAATCGGCAGAAATGTCCACATCTGTCCGGGTGTGGTAGTAAGCGGAGGCAGTACTGTAGGCGACAACTCCTTTGTAGGAGCCGGTGCGACTGTAATACAGGGAATTGAGATCGGTGAAGACAGTGTGATAGGCGCAGGCACACTGGTAATTAAAAATGTTATGGACAGAGTATTAGTCAAAGGGACAATGGCAGAATGAAGACATTATGGAGGTTGCAATGACAGAAACCCTGAGACCGATAAAGCCTAAGGAGTATCACAATTATGCAGCGTTTTTTATGACCCTTGCATGCAACCTGCGCTGTCCGTACTGCATTAACCTGCATGACGGCGGGTCAAGGTACAAGAAAGCCGGCAGAAAGCAGATGGATGCGGATGACTGGATACAGGCCGCAAACAGACTGGTTCTGAGAGATGACCTGCCGCTTTCTCTACAGGGAGGCGAGGCGACCCTTTACAAAGGCTTTTACAGAGTTGTTAATGAAGTGAAAAAAGAAATCAATATGGACCTCCTGACCAACATGATGTTCGATGTGGATGAATTTATAAAAAATGTTCCGGTATGGAGATTCGAGCGGGAGGCCCCATACGCTGCCATAAGGGTCAGCTATCATCCGGGTCAGAACAATATAGATGATCTGATCAAAAAGACGTTTAAACTTCGGGACGCCGGTTTCAGAATCGGGATTTACGGTATTGAACATCCGTCAATTGTAGACCATATCATGGAGACAAAAGAGAAGTGCCTGAAGCTTGGAATTGATTTCAGGACAAAGGAGTTTCTCGGAGAATGGGAAGGGAAGCTCTATGGGACATTTAAATATGAAGGATCTATATGCGGAGATGAAATTAAGCACAGTGAATGCAGGACTACTGAAATAATCGTGGACCCTGCCGGGTATGTCTATAAATGCCACTCTGATCTGTACAACGGCCGAAACCCTTTTGCACATATCCTCGATGAGGATTTTGATGAAAATAAAATCGAAGAGTTCAGGCCATGCGATTTCTATGGGGACTGCAACCCCTGTGATGTGAAGGTGAAGACCGACAGGTTCCAGGTTTTTGGTCATACAAGCGTGGAAATAAGGGGTATTGAAAAGCGGGCGTCAGGGAAGAAATCAGAGACGCTGGAAGTAGGATAGAGAAAGAATTATGGACAAATTTAAAATTGACGGACATAAATTGTACTGGCATCTGGACAGGGTCCTGCAATGGCAGGAAAGCGGAGTGGTTTCTCCAATATATATTGAGGTCAGCCCCGTCGGCTACTGTAATAACAAGTGCATATTTTGCGGAGTCGATTATGCAATGGATAAGAACAGCAAGCTTGATACCGGGATATTCTGTGAAAGACTTTCTGAAATGGGCAGGCTTGGCGTGAAAAGCATAATGCTGGCAGGAGAAGGAGAGCCGCTGCTTCATAGTGATATCGGAACAATAATAAAAACCGCAAAGAATTCGGGTATTGACGTCTCCATGACAACAAACGGAAGCCTTGGAAATTACATATTGTGGCAGGAGATACTTCCTGAATTAACATGGATAAGATTCAGTGTGGATGCTGGTTCTCCGGAGGTTTATTCGAAGGTCCATGGTGTGCCGCAATCTTTCTTTGAAAAAACAATGAAAAATATTGAAGAGGCAGTGAGGGTGAAAAATGAACGCAACCTTAAAGTTACGATTGGGGTCCAGTATCTTATCCTTGAAGAGAACATACGAGACATAGAAAAATCAGTTGAAATTTTCTCCGGTCTGGGAGTTGATTATTTCAGCCTGAAACCTTATTCAATGAATCCAAGGACGATAAAGAAAAAAAATGAGAAGTATACGAAAGATATAGTACGACATGTTCAGGAGATTGTGGACAGACGTAAGAACGGCAACGGGACAAAATTAATATTTAGAAAAGAATCATTGGGCAAATATATAGAAGGCGAAAAATATTTTCATCATTGCTATGCACTGCCTTTTAACGGATATATTAATTCCAGGGGAGATTTCTATGCCTGTCAGCAGTATATAGGTGATGAACGTTTTATGACAGGCAATGTATATGAAATGGATATGCAGTCTATTTTCTTCGGTGAAAAAAGAGAGAAATTAATTAGGTTTGGACGTGATGATTTGGCTGTACAGAATGAGTGCAGGCTGAACTGCAGAATGGCCCGCATCAACGAATTTCTTGAAGTCATTGAAAATAAGCCGGACCATGTGAATTTTATTTAGGAGGAAACATGTTAACAAAAATACTGATTATTAAACTTGGATATTCCGAAACACTCGACCATGAGATCGGAAGAATCCCCAGTCTCGGTGACGTGCTGAGAACGACCCCGGTCCTCTGGGCCTTCAAGGAGAAATATCCGGAGCGTCATGTGACCTGGCTCGTATCGAGAGAAGCTGAATCGCTGCTGGCCGGTAATACGTTCATTGACAGGCTGATCACATGGGATGAGTTCGTGCCCTTTCAGCTTATGAGGGAAAAGTTTGACGTCCTCATTAATCTGGAAAAAATACCGGGTGTCTGCGCCTTGTCCGACATGATAGATGCATGGGTCAAATACGGCTTCCGTTTTGAGAGCATTAACGGTACTTATCATGCGTATGAGAAGGGGCTGAATTTTATTGAGTATATAAATGATAAACAGAAGGGTAAAAAGATCACCAATTACTGGCAGCAGGTATTGATCGAGATGCTGGGAGTACAGTGGAAGGGCCAGGGATATATCCTCGGATATAAACCAAAGTCTGAAGAAAAGTATGACATTGGTCTTAATTTCCACGTAGGCACTAAATGGAAGACAAAAGGCATGTCCGTTGAAAAGTGGAAAAAAATTGAAGCCCGGCTGCTTGAAGAGGGCTATACCGTATCATGGCAGGAAGGCCTGGAGGACTTGAATGATTATGTTGACTGGATAAATTCATGCAGGTTTATCATATCTCAGGACAGTCTCGGACTTCATATAGCTATTGCCCTTAAAAAGAAACTTATCGGGCTGTTCGGCCCTACCGAGTCAACAGAGGTATATATGAAAGGTTTCGGCAGCGTTATATTGGGCAACCAGGAGTGCCACCTTATGCCCTGTTATAACCCTTCGTGTCTGACCGGTCTGAACTGTATGGAAAACATCGATATTGATGAAGTCGTGGAGGCAGTTGGAAAGGTATTGAACGAAGGTACAGAAAAAGAGACAGCACTGAAAATTGCAACATAAATATTATATCGGGAGAACATATGTCTGGATTGAAAGAGAAGGATAAATTTACAGAGGTAAGACTCAGTGAGAAGGCTGACCGGATACGGAAGGACGTGGTGGATGTTTCTATCAGAAACAGCGCGGGGCATATAGCGCCGTCCCTGTCCTGTATTGATATTATTACGGCGCTTTATTACGGGGTAATGAATATCTCGGATGATCCCCAATGGGAGGGCAGGGACCGGTTTCTTCTATCAAAGGCCCATGGTTGTTACGGTGTTTACTCGATCCTTGCGGATATCGGCTATATAAAACGTGAGGATTGGGAGAATTTCAACAAGGGCAGTTTTCTGAAAGGATGTATTGAACAGAGCCCGGCCCACGGGATTGAGGCGAGCAGCGGTTCACTCGGACACGGTCTGCCCATAGCTGTCGGGATGGCCTTTGGCGCGAAACTCCAGAATAAGGACTACCGGATATATTGTGTGATCGGAGACGGTGAGATGCAGGAAGGCTCAATGTGGGAGGCAGTACAGTTTGCGGTTAAATACAAACTCTCAAACCTTACGATAATTATTGACAACAACGGGCTCCAGGCAATGGATTTTCTGGAGGACGTACTTACGATTGAAGGGAGAACGGACGATCTCCAGAGAAAGTTTGAGGCCTTTGGATACGAGTTAAGGACATGCGACGGACACAATATTGAAGAGATCGTTTCTGTCATTGAGGGCTGGAAGGAAGTATGGAAAAACATGGATGCTCCCCAGGTCCTTGTGGCAAACACAGCAAAAGGCTATGGGCTGACATGTATGGAGAATGTGGCCAGGTTTCATTTCCGCCTCCCCACGGAGGAAGAGCTGAAGGAGGGGAAGAGATATGAATAACGAAGGCAGATACAGGAAGGAGATCGTAAATTCGATCATCCCGTATGCGAGAAAGGACGAGAGGATCGTACTGCTGATATGCGATATGGGTTTTGGTGTTGCAGACGGCTTTAAAAAAGAATTCCCGGAAAGGGTTTTTAATGCAGGCATTATGGAACAGGGGACGGTCGGGATAGCGGCAGGTATGGCAAAGACGGGGATGCTCCCCATTGTCTATTCCATTGTGAACTTCCTCGCGTTTCGTGCTCTGGAGCAGATCCGCAACGATGTGGTCCTGCAGGAAGAGAATGTGAAATTTATCGCAACGGGGGTAAATAACTATTTCAAGTTTCTCGGGCCTTCACATTACTGTGGAGAGGATGATAAAACCCTCATGAATTTAATTAATATGAACGTGTTCGATCCATATGAAATGAAAGACGATAATTTTGAAGGTATGGTCAACGAATGGATGACCGATACAAAAGCAGGATATATCAGGGTATAAAATGGTCCGGTATTCGGAAAGAAGAAAATGAAGGAATTAGTACTCGACGGGCATAAACTTATGTGGCACAGGGAGAGAGTGGAGGCATGGCTCAACGGCGAGAGGATTGCGCCCATAACCATTGACATGTCTTTGACAAGAAGATGCAGTTATAAATGTGTTTACTGCTATGGGCAGCTCCAGTCCAATGATGAAAAGAGGATGAATAAGGACGTGATCTTCAGGTTTCTTGACGACGCAGCTGAAATAGGGGTGAAAGCCGTCAGTTTTGTCAGTGACGGGGAAAGTACATGCAGCCCCCATCTTTATGATGCTGTTTTAAGAGGCAGGTCCAATGGTCTTGACATTGCGCTGGGCACTAACGGGTATCTTTTGAAAGATGAGCGCCTTGAAGATATCCTGCCCTCACTTACGTACCTAAGGTTTAATATTTCAGCAGGCGAGCCTCAGAAATATGCGGAAATTCACGGCTGCAAAGCTGAAAATTTCGACAAGGTGATCGATACTATAAAAAAGGCAGTGGAGATCAAGAGTGAAAAGGGCCTTAAAGTAACAATAGGTCTTCAGATGGTCCTCCTGCCGGAAATTTCCGACCAGATCATACCGCTTGCCAAACTTGGAAAAGAACTCTCCGTAGACTATTTTGTTATAAAGCACTGCAGTGATGATGAGAATGGAAGTCTCGGTGTTGATTATTCAAAGTACGAGGACCTTATCGATATTTTGAAATTGTCCGAGACGTTTTCTGACGATAAATACCTTGTGAAGGCAAAATGGTCCAAGATCCTCAGCGGGGGAAAACGTAAATACAGTCAATGTTACGGCGCTCCCTTTATCATGCAGTTTTCAGGCTCTGGACTTGTGGCACCGTGCGGCATGCTCTTTAATTCCAGGTACAAAAAATATCATATGGGCAATATAGCCGATGAACCGCTTAAGAAGATATGGCAGAGCGAACGGTACTGGGAAATAGTAAGACTGATTGCTTCCGATCAATTCGACGCAAAAAAAATGTGCGGGTCTCTATGTCTTCAGCATAAGGTAAATGAATTCTTATGGGACCTTAAAAAAGGGGCAGTCAATATTGACAGGATCGAGGGCTCAAATGAAAAACCGCTGCACGTTAATTTTATATGACTGGAGAGAAGAATGAATAACAGGTATCTGGAGGTGAGACAGGATGGCAAATGATTTAGTAGTAGCAGATAACTGTCCGGTCATCAAGTCTGATATTAAAGAAATTTCAAAGGAAATCAGAAGGACGATTATTAATGTTGCGCACAAATCAAAGGGTTCACATGTAGGGTGCTCTCTTTCATGTACGGATATTCTCTCAGTTCTCTATTTTCATACCATGAGACTTGAACCATGGGAGGAGAGGGACATTTTCATATTAAGCAAGGGGCATGCAGCCGTATCTCTTTACAGCACATTAAAAGTAAGGGGAATTATAGATGCTGAAATGCTTGATGGTTATTACAAAAACGACGGAACACTTCCGGCCCATCTTGACAGGTCTACTGCAAAGGGTATTGAGGTTTCGACAGGTTCTCTTGGACACGGATTTAACATGGGCCTGGGCATTGCCTATGGTTTAAAGAAAAAGAGTGACAGAAAAGTGTATGTAATAATCGGTGACGGTGAATCACAGGAAGGGTGCATATGGGAAGGTGCACTTTTTGCGCCAAAACTGGGTCTGGATAATTTTACGGTTATTATCGATTATAACAATCTGCAGGGGTACGGCAGTGCAAATGATTTGTGCCACTACGAACCGCTGAAAGAGAAGTGGCTGGCCTTTGGATGGCATGCCATAGAAATAGACGGTCATGATACAGAGGCCATAAAGGGTGCCTTTGAAGAAGATTCTAAAGGTAAGCCCAAAGTAATTATAGCGCGCACTACGAAAGGGAAAGGTGTTTCTTTTATGGAAAATCAGCTCGTCTGGCATTACTACCTTGTTACAGATGAGCTAAAAGAAAAAGCCCTGAGGGAATTGGCATGAGAAATACATTTATTGATACTGTCATTGATGCCTGTGATGTGAGAGATGATGTAATGATCATAAGCGGCGACGCCGGGCTGGGAGTATTTGATGAATTCAGGGAAACTCATCCGGATAAATTTCTGAACCTTGGAGTCGCGGAGCAGAACATGGCAAGTTTTTCAGCAGGCCTTGCTTTGACCGGTTCAAAAGTCTATACATACAACATAATACCGTTTACTCTATTTAGATGTTATGAGCAGGTCAGGAACGATATATGTTATCAGGATGTCCCTGTTGTTCTGGTCGGAACCGGCAGCGGCGTAACATACGCACCACAGGGAATGACCCACTATGCTATTGAAGATGTAGGGGTGGCTCGCACACTGCCTAACCTTACCATTCTATCACCTATAGACCCTGTCGAAGCAGAACTAGCAGCAAGGTATTCACTGAACTCCGATCATCCCGTTTATGTAAGACTTGCAAAAAAGGGAGAACCCCGCATACATGAAAAAGACGATTTTGACATAACTATTCCGCAAAAAATAAGGGAAGGCAGGGAGGTTGCCTTACTGTTTCACGGTTCAATCTCGACAGAAGTGATGGATGCCTATGATAAGCTGGTCAGCGAAAATATTCATCCGGTGCTCGTGTCCGTACCAATGCTTCAGCCCCTGAATCACGAGGCACTTTTCGAAACATTAAATGACATGAAGCATGTTGTAACGATTGAAGAGCATTATAAGAACAGCGGTCTTGGCAACATAATTGAAGGGCTCTGTTCTGAGCATAGGCCTTCATGGAAGTTGAAAACAATGGGGATCCCTTACCACTTTATTCATGAAATCAAGAACCAGCAGGGCATGAGAGAACTCTTTGGATTATCCTCTGAAAACATCATAAAAACCGTTAAAGGACTTTTGGAGAACTGATATGGGAAAACTCCTAAACATTATTACCCCCCTTCACAAAAGGACCGCGAGAGACTACGTCGGCAGGATGACTGACAGCAAAGTTGAGTGTATGAAAGTTGCAAAGCAATACGGATCCGACTATTGGGATGGAGATAGAAGGTATGGCTATGGCGGATACAAATATGATGGAAGGTGGGAGGTCGTTGCAAAAAGACTCATAGAACATTATCAGCTCCCGAAAAATGCGAGGATACTGGATGTGGGGTGCGGCAAGGCTTTTTTGCTCTATGAATTAAAGAAGCTCCTGCCTGAAGCAGAAGTTGCGGGTTTTGACATATCGGAACATGGCCTTGCGGATGCAAAGGAAGAAATAAGGGACAATCTCTTCAACTATAAGGCACAGGACCCGTATCCCTATGGAGACAAGGAATTTGACCTCGTAATATCCTTAACGACCCTGCATAACCTGCATCTGTTTGAACTTAAATCAGCAGTAGGGGAAATAGAGAGAGTGGGGAAGAATAAATTTATAGTTGTAGAGGGGTACAGGGACGATGAAGAGCTCTTTAACCTGGAGTGCTGGGCACTGACATGCGAGTCTTTCTTTAAGCCCCAGGAATGGATATGGCTCTATAACGAGTTCGGTTATACGGGTGATTATGAATTTATATATTTCTAAAAAAAGGTATTAAATATGGGTATTTTGTATACAAAAATGAAAGTATTCCATTATAGGGAGAAGGTTGATTCCTTATCAGAAAGCACTGATGTTATTGAACCGCCGATCCATATCAGGATAAAGCCGACAAATGCATGCGGCCACCGCTGCACGTATTGTGCATACAGGGCCGATAATCTGCAGCTTGGGAAAGACATGGTTATAAAGGACCATATCCCTAAAGATAAAATGATGGAAATTATAGATGACATTGTTGAGATGGGAATCAAGGCTGTGACCTTCAGCGGAGGAGGGGACCCTTTTTACTATCCCTATCTCCTGGACACGATAAAGAAGCTTTCGCAGACACCGGTAAAGTTCGCATCGCTCACAAATGGATCAAGGCTGAACGGTGAGGCAGCGGAGATCTTTGCCGATAAAGGGACCTGGCTCAGGGTTTCCATTGATGGATGGGACAACGAGAGCTACTCGCAATACAGGGGAGTTTCAGAAGACGAGTTTACAAAGGTCATGAACAACATGGAGAATTTCAAAAAACTTGGAGGAGGATGTTTCCTCGGAGTCAGCCTGATTGTAGACCAAAAAAATTCAGGCCATATTTATGATCTTGTCGGCAGGCTTAAAGATACGGGAGTAGACAGTGTAAAGGTATCTCCATGCGTCGTAAGCAATGACGGGCCGGAGAACAATGAATATCACGGCCCTGTGTTTGACACGGTGAGAGAGCAGATAGAGAGGGCTGTTGAAGACATGGCAAGTGAGAACTTCGAGATATTTGATTCCTACCATAAACAGGACCACGAGTTCAGCAAGGAATATACCTGGTGCCCGTACCTGCAGGTCCTCCCGGTGATAGGGGCCGACCTGAATGTATATCCCTGCCAGGACAAGGCATATAACCTGGAAGAGGGATTGATCGGTTCGATAAAGGATGTCCGTTTCAGGGATTTCTGGTTTAATGACAAGAGCAAGTTTTACAAAATTAATCCATCAATTGTCTGTAATCACCACTGTGTGGCCAATACAAAAAATCAAATTGTCCTTGAGTATTTGAATACTGATAAGGAACATATGGGGTTTGTATAGATGAAGTGTCTTATTACAGGTGGATACGGTGATGTTGGGTCGATGCTTTATCAGCATTATAAAAGAGAGAATTATTACATATCCTATTTTGGAGAGGGGATGAACGGTAATGCAAATAGAATTTTGCATCTTGCGGCGAAATCCCCGCCTGCAAGTATGGACCAAATTATCAAATCAAATATCGTTTATGTTCAGGAGATTGTGAAATACGCGGTTGACAATAAGATTGAAGAGATGATCTTTTTTTCAGCAATGTCTTTATACGGGAAACAGAATAAGGAAGATGTGGCCGAGGAAGACAACATTGTTGAGCCTGGCATATACGGTATTTCAAAACTGCTTGGAGAAGAAATATTAAGAAACAGCCCGTTAAAGGTTTTGAGCATACGGCTTCCTGCAATACTAGGTTACAGAAATACGACTAATTTCCTGTCGAGATGCTATATGAAGTTGAAGAACAATGAAGATATTGAATTAACGAATCATGACAGAGTATTTAATAATTTTATTTCTGTAGAGAATATATTTGAATTTCTTGCTGAATTCAGGTTTACCGGAAAATTCGATATCTTAAATCTTGCTTCAAGAAAAATGATGACAATTATTGATGTAGTGGAACTGATGAAAGAGACCATGAAATCGAGGTCTGAAATAATAATTAACAGCGAAAAACAGCCTTTTTTTAATGTCTCAACAAATAAGGCTGAATCTGAATACTCATTTAAGCCGCAGGAAGCGGAGGTATGTATTACAGGATGGCTTCAGCAGAGGCTGACGTACGAAATGGAAGCGGTCCATTAAGAAATGGAAACGAAAACCAGAGAATCAATATCAGTAGTTGACGAAAATTTCCAGGATAAATACGGCGGTGTTTATAAAAAGATCCTTGATGAAGCAAAGGAATATGTCAATGATCCTGCAAAATTGAGGTCGGAAATTGAATTGGAAAGAAGTAAGGAAGACGTTTCGAAACTGAGGGCGCCGTACCCTGATCAATATGCCTACCGTATGAACCGCTACAGGGGATTTCTCAGGTATCCCGAACGCTTAAAGAACTTTCTTGCTGCTGATAACGATGCCCGTTCCATATTGCGCTCCTTCCAGCCTGCCATTATTGATATAGAGCCGAACAGCCGCTGTAACTCCAGATGTATCATGTGTCAGGTTTCGGAATGGGAAAACGGCAAGAGGGCTGATGACATGACATTCAGGGAATTCAGGGAGTTCATGGAAACTCAAAAGAATTTAATTGAAGTGAAACTCCATGGAATGGGAGACCCGTTTATTAATAAAGAATTCATTGAGATGACAGAATATCTGACTGAACAGGACATCTGGGTCCGCACTTCAACAAATGCATCGCTTCTGCATGTTAATGACAATGCCCGGAGGGTGATTGATGCCGGGATAGGAGAGATACAGATTTCTTTTGACGGTGCAACAAGAGAGGTGTTTGAAAAAATAAGGCGGGGTTCGAACTTTGAGAGGATAGTGAAAAACTGCACACTGATCAATGATTATGCCAATAAAAAGGACAGGTTATATACCCGTATGTGGGTACTGGTACAGGAATATAACAGTCATCAGATTTTTGAGTTTGTTGAGATGGCCAGGAAAATGCAGTTTCAGCGTATCAGTTTTTCCCTGTCGCTGAATGACTGGGGACAGGAAGAATGGAATTCAAAGAACCATGATTTGGAGGCGAGGAATAGGCTTACAGAGGAAGAAAAGTTTCAACTTGCAAAAATAGCTGCAAAGGAAGGGATAGACATTACGGTCTGGGAGCAGGCAAATAAATATTCTTTGGATAATCCGAAAAATATCTGCTCGTGGCCTTTCACAAGGCCCTATATAACGTCTGATTCAAGGATCGTGCCCTGCTGCATGATAGCCAACCCGGAGGTCGTTGATTTCGGGGACGCAAGAGAATTTAATCAGCTCTGGAACGCTCCTGTTTATCAGGAGTTTCGCAAAAAACACCTGGACGGCAATATTCCGAAATATTGCCGGAATTGCTACAGGTGAGGATTTGTTGAATGGAAGGAAACAGATAAACATGAATGAAAATGACGGATCATCAATGACAATAAAAAAGCTGGATAAAGAACCGTATATTCATTTGGAAAACGGAGAAGAGCTGGCAGGCTGGGGAAAAACCGAGGAGGTTATTTACAATCAGCAGCTGAGACAAATAGCAAAGCTTGAGTTCTACAGAAACGCATTTGATTTTTTATATGCACATAAAATCATGGGAGACTATTTTGAGTTTGGCTGTCATAAGGTCAGGACATTCAGGATGGCCCTGACCGAAGCGAGAAAGAAGAACATGCATAATATGACATTCTATGCCTTTGACAGCTTTGACGGCCTGCCGGACAACGGATATACCCCCTCATATAATTCAGATTACTATGCACCTCGACAGCTCACTACAAGCCTGGAAGATTTCAGGGGGATAATTAAAGAACACGGTGTGTATCCTGACAGGGTCATACCAATAGAGGGGTTCTATGAAGACACGCTTGATGATGAAAATAAAAATTCATTTAAACAGAAGGGCGTAAAGGCGGCATTAATAACTCTTGACTGCAGTCTATACAAGTCATTTGTTCTGGCCTTTGATTTCATTGAAGATTTTTTACAGGAAGGGACAATGATATATATAGATGACTACAGGGTCACCTGCTATGGTTCGCCTGTACAGGGTGCTCCAAAGGCATTTGATGAGTTTAAAAAGAAATCAGCATTTAAATTTGAACCTTTTCTGGATATAGGATGGTTCGGTAAATCTTTTTTTGTGTATAAGTAAGGGAGGGAGCATAAAATGGGGCAGAGTGTAGCAATACGGGAAATTATACTGGATGACAGAAGGTCTGTTATGGAATGGCGGGATGATCCTGTCACGAGGAAGATATTCGGTGAGAATGAATCTGCGGACTGGGATAAACATTGTGAGTGGTTTGAAAAAATGAAAGACGACAATAAGAAAATTATATGTGTCGGATCTTCAAATACAGTAAGAGTCGGCTTTGTAAGGTTTGATGAACATGCTGACGGTGAATATGAGATATCTGTCTATATAAGGCCCCCATACTGCGGAAAAGGGTATGCTCTGCCGATGCTGAGAGAATCCATCACTTATTTATCTAATGCCAGGGATGTTAAAAAACTTTTTTCCGGTGTCCGGAAGGCTAATGTCTATTCAGGAAGTATTTTTAAAGAAGCGGGCTTTTCCCCTGTGGAGAAGAATGATGAAAATATTAATTACGAACTGCATTTACATAAATGTGATCAGGTTCAATGTGTTTGATTAAATGTATGGAGGACAATAGATGAAAATTATTGTACTGGGCCCTGAGGGTAGAAATAAAAATATAATAGAATTTCTGGAGTCCCGGAACCACAGTGTGATAAGGGAGACAGAAGAAGTAACGCTGGACTTTCTGAAGGAAAACAGTATCGACTTTATTATCAGCAGCGGGTATGCACCGATAGTCAGGGAGCCGATAATTTCGGAGTACAAAAACAGGATCATAAATCTCCACAATTCATATTTGCCCTACGGCAAGGGGATCTTCCCGAATTTCTGGAGCTTCTTTGAAGGGACACCGAAAGGCGTCACCATCCACTTTATTAATGAGGGCATTGATACGGGCGAACTGATCTTTCAAAGGAAAGTCGAATTTTCAGCCGATGATACCATGAAAACCACGCATAACAAACTCATGGCTGAACTGGAGAACTTGTTCTTTGAAAAGTGGGACGATTTAATGGATGGAAATTATGTATTAACTGACCAGAGAGATTTGAAAGTTAACGTCCGTTACCACAGCAGGCTAGAATCCGAGAGGTTGATGGATTTTCTGCCTGACAAGTGGGACACCCCGGTGACAGCTATTGAAGAAATGGGGGCTGAAGTTTATTTATCAAAGCAGTTCTGGGAAAAGTATGACGGGGAGATCAATTAAATGAGACTGCTTGCCATTAACCAGGGATTTGAACATATGAGGGAGGCTGTCAGAAGGATTGTCTTCCCTCTGCCTGAAGACCAGGAAAAGCAGGGGTTTGAACCGAACTTTTATATTAACTTTTTGAGGAAACTCTCTGGTATGCTGATCTCTCTTTTAAGGCTTAACGGAAAAAACAGGTTCAGTAATGAATTTATTCAGATGCTTGATCCGAAGATGGATATAAGCCTGCCGGATAATGAAAAAATAACCTTTCGTACCGGACACGGCAGGCTGGTCTGGAGGGCCAGGGAATTTCTGAGGGAAGAGCCTATGCTCATTGAATGGATCGACCAGTTTCAGGGCGATGACTGTTTTTATGATATAGGCGCCAATGTCGGCAGTTTCAGTCTTTATGCCGCCAAAAGAGGGGTGCAGACTTTTTCAGTTGAGCCTGAATATTTCAATCTTTCATTGCTCTACGAAAATATATTCCTTAATAAGCTTCAGGACAAATGCACACCTGTGCCTGTAGCGGTCGGTGATTCAACGCAGGTCGATGTCTTTTATCTGAAGAGTATATCAAAGGGAGATGCGCTTCACTGTATCGGCAGAAAGTCCTATATGCTCGATGACCCGTCGTCTTCTGAATACAGGCTGAATACTCTTGTGATGAAACTGGACGATTTAATAGAGCACTTTAATCTGCCAAAACCGACAAGAATGAAAATCGATGTTGACTATAATGAATTGCAGATAATTAAAGGAGCAGAGAAAACACTGGATGATGTGAGGGAGATATATATTGAGCTTGACCTTAAACTCGAAGAACATAGAGAAGTGCTGGAGGTTTTGAAAAACAGGTCCTTTTCGGTTGTTAATAAAGAAAGCATAGCAAGGGAGTGGAACAATGAGATTTCAAATTATATTCTCAGGAGGGAAACATTGTGAGTAGAGGGATCGATTGTATAAAACTGATTCTGATAAGGAGTGCGGGACTATGAATGCTCTGGTTAAAGAAACATTAGCAATTAACGGCGGCAAACCTGTCAGGGAAAAAGCGATGCCTGACCGAATCGCATTCGGCGATGATGAGGTCTCTCAACTGATGTCTGCAGTTGAATATTACCGGTCAAGGAACCAGGACCCTCCATATCAGGGACATTTTGAACAGAAGTTTTGTGAGGCCTTTGCTGATTTTATGGGAGGCGGTTATGCTGACGCGGTTTCAACCGGGACAGCTTCGGTTTTTGTTGCCCTTGCCGCGCTTGATCTTCCTCCGAAAAGCGAGGTCATTATTTCACCGGTAACAGACAGCGGACCGTTGAATTGTATTATCATGCAGGGGCTGACACCGGTTGTCGCGGACAGCGCTCCTGACAGTTACAACATGGGAGTTGAACAGTTTCTTGAACGTGTGACGCAGAATACTTCGGCGGTGCTGGCCGTGCACTGCGGCGGGGAGCCGCTTGAGATAGACAGGCTGGTTGAAGAGGCGCATAAAAGAGGGATCAAGGTACTTGAAGACTGCAGCCAGGCACCGGGCGCTGTATGGAAAGGACAGAAAGTCGGCGCTTTTGGAGACATTGCCGCGTTTTCAACAATGTACAGGAAGAATCTTGCCAGCTGCGGAAGCGGCGGCCTCGTATACTCAAAGGACAAAGATATGTACCGGCGCGCCCTTGCCTGTGCGGACAGGGGCAAACAGGTATGGAGGACGGACATAAATCAGAATGACCCGGGGATGGCGCTCTTTCCGGCCCTGAACTTTCATTCAAATGAACTCTCCTGTTCAGTAGGGCTGTCATCCTTAAACCGGCTGCAGGATACGATAGATAAAAGAGTGTCCTTTCTGTCCGGATTAGCAGGCCGGATTGAATCGCAATCCGAAGTCTGCAGGCCTTATACTTTCAACAGGGATTTCTCTCCGTTCTTCTTCCCGGTCTTTGTGGATACCGACAAGATCACCTGTTCAAAGATCGACTTTGCAAAAGCGCTCGTTGCTGAAGGCATTTCTCTGAACATACATTACGGCTGTGTAATAACAGGGTGGGAATGGGCAAGGCCCTATCTCTCCGATGAC
>SDBV01003494.1_pt1 | contig 23149 bp, 14 predicted proteins | sample 2277081 | NCBI WGS metagenome assembly SDBV01 (sample SAMN10402039, study PRJNA504765) | marine sediment metagenome | isolation source: marine sediment core GS10_PC15, 223 cmbsf | place: Arctic Ocean: Southern Knipovich Ridge | collected 2010 | reverse complement strand
CTTTATCAAATCGAGCAGATAAGTTCGTCCCGTGGTTTTATTGAAACCGAACCGTTCCTCAATGACAAAAGTCGCATAAATGGAAAACGGCTGAGACAAACCGGTATGGAGCATTAGCAGAATGCCGATATATAGCATGCCATTGACAATTGCGGAAAATCCAAAACCCCGAATCCACACATCCAGCCATGCAAACCCGCCACTAAACCAGAAAACGAGGACGATCAATAGATTGAAAGAGGCTACCCACCAACCGAACTGTGTGTTTACCCTCAAGTATTCCTGGGATTTTCGATACCTCTTTGCATCATAAGTTCCATGGAATTCTTCAGGCACTTCGCTTCGAAGCATTTTCAAATTAAGAATGTCCGATAGGATATTTAGAAGAATTTCAGCGCCCAGTGCGATGAGAATGATATATCCGAATTGATTCATAATCTTTTCGTTCTAATTCTGCGATTAAAGGTGTGTAAACAAAAACAGGGTGGCTGATATGTTATTGAAAAAGCCGGTTATCGCCATGTGATATCGGCATTTTTTCTTTTTGGTATCCGATGATATTGATATTTCGGATAGCCGACCATCATGGCGCCAAAACTGACGTTTCCTTCTGGAAGATTGAGCGCTTTGTGCATCGGATCCCAAAAAGTGGCCGCAGCATTAAAATATCCGGCCCAGCACCCGGACAATCCAAAAGGGAGTGTGGCCAGTTCAAAATAGGTCAGGGCAATGGTGCAGGCAGCGGGCGCGCTGCGATCGTCTTTTTGGGCGTGCGCCACCACCATCACCGGTGCTCCCCGACAGATCCGGTCTGTTCCATCTCTCCAGGCCGCAACGATCCGATCCAACTTCATGGCATCAGCCAAAGGGGATTGATCATCAATTAAATGCTGCATCCAGTCGACCACCAGGCCGACCAGCCGGGTGATCTCTTCACGATCATCAATCACCAGCCATTTTACAGGCTGCATATTGGTGCCTGATGGGGCGAAGCGGGCAATATCGATCACTTTTGTCAGTTGATTCCGATCCACCGGCTTTTCTTTATAAACACGAATCGAACGTCGCCCCCGCAGAAATTGCCCAACCTGATCCGTGGTCAGAAAAAGATCTCTTTTAACCGGTTCACAATCCCAACTGGCCATGACGGCATGGGACATGGCGCCATGTGGGCATACCGCTACACAATGTCCGCAGGAGATGCAAAATGATTCTCCGGAGGCAATGAGTGTTGGAAAAGCGTCTTTTTCTCTCATTTCGATAATACGGGCTGGACATACTGCGACACAAAATCCATCTTTTTTGCATTTATCGTGATCAACACTTAACAAACTCATATAAATCCCCCTTTTGCCGGTTATTTGTCGTTATATATTTTGTGTGTTTTCTCTGCCATATGTCGGTTGGAAAAGCAAGCTGTCCGTTTCTATTTATTTGTTTTATTCATTCATCACGAACTCTTATAGTCGGGTTCAGGCGGTTTCAATATGACTATCCAGAAAAGTGGTTCTGCTTAAAAAAACGCCCAACCCCTCATTTTTTTAAATTGAGATTTGTGAATTGAGCCTGAATGCATGCTATAAGCCTTTTGTATTGCCTTTTTTCAAAAATGTGCTATAGGAATCGCTCTTGCGAAGGCTCTTTGTTATTGGGGGGTGCTGATTATCCTAAAACCGGCTTTTGTTAAATTTTTTTTTGAATAACAACAAAAACGATCGATCGTATGAGTCACACCAGATCCCGTCCACTGGGAATTTTCATTGTTTCTTCTTCCCTTTTCATCCTCTCCCAGTTCTACAGGGCTGCGGTTGCGGTCATTGCACCGGAGCTTATGACCGATTTATCTTTGGATATGGAAGGGCTTGGGTTCCTGTCGGCTGCATTTTTTTATGGATTTGCACTCACGCAGATCCCGATGCTCATCTTTTTGGACCGGCTCGGACCTAAAAAAGTCATACTGGCCCTAAACTTTGTTGCAGTGGTGGGAGCAGTTACCTTTTCAACGGCAGATTCTTCAACTACTCTGGTCGCGGGACGCTTTATGTTGGGAATCGGCATGGCCTGTAACTTGATGGGGACGTTTTTGCTCGTCTTCTATTGGTTTGAATCCACTCGATTTGCAACACTAACCGCTCTTGTCATTTCACTCGGAACAATAGGAAATATTATAGCAGCCACGCCTCTGGTCCTTTTGGTCCGGACGTTCGGTTGGCGAAATTCTTTTTTGCTATTTGCCGGTCTTAATCTGTTTTTGGTCGGTATTTTCTTTTTCGTGGTTCAAGATCATCCGAAAAATGGAATTCACGTCGGAAACGCGCAAACGGGTTCGAATCGTTTGAAAGAAGTGTTTTCAGGGATGAAGATCCTTTTTAAACATGTTGATTACTGGATCATTTCCATCAGTACATTTTTCCGATACGGCATCTATGCGGCCATTCAGACGCTCTACATCGGACCGTTTCTCATGAAAACAAACGGGTTTAGCGCTGTCGTCGCCGGAAACATAATATTGTTAATGAATATCGGGGTAATCATCGGAGGGCCGGTTTTCGGGTTTGTATCCGACAGACTGGTTAAAACGCGAAAATGGGTCATTGTCCCCGGGCTTAGCGGCATGGCGCTGGCGACACTCGCTCTGGCCCTGATACCGACGAAAAGCGGGTATCTTGTTATATCTGCCGCATTTTTCTTTTTGGGTCTCACCAACAGCACCGGTGGTATCATGTTTACCCAGATCAAAGAACAAATGCCGCCCAAAATTGCCGGAACCGCCCTGGCGGGCATTAATTTTTTTAATATGGTCGGTCCTGCTGTTTTTCTGTCCGGATTGAGTCTCTTTATGCAGCGGACCTATTCCGTTGGTTCCCTGGGTGCGGATGCGTTTAAAAGCCTGTTTCTGATCTGTTCCGCCTTTCTGGGTGCAGCGGCCATGCTCTATCTCTTTACGAACGATACCACGGCACTAAAAAGGGCGTGACACATACCCAGCCGTAAATTGGATGAATCTTATATGAAACCGTTCTCGAATACCGTTAATGTGAAAATAATTTCCGCCATTGTTCTGGTTCATTTCTCAGGGGATTTTTTTGGGTCCTTCATCACTCCGCTATTTCCGGTTTTCATAGACAAACTGGGCCTTTCTTTGGCGCAGGTCGGTATCGTTTCCGCAGTATATCGTATGTTTATGTTCATCGTGCAACCCACGATCGGTTATTTCGCTGACCGTTACCAGACTCGATTCTTTGTTTTGGGGGGGCTGATGCTCTGTGTGGTGTTTATTCCACTCTCCGGGATCGCGTCTTCCTTTTGGGCGCTTTTGTCCGTCATTGCCCTGGGCTCCATCGGCAACTCAATGTTTCACCCTTCCACCACCGGAATGGTGCCGCTATACGCAGGCCGACGTCTGGGGTTCGTGATGTCTATTTTCAACACCTCCGGAACGCTTGCTTTCGGCTTTGGCCCCATCTTTATTACGTGGTATGTGGTAACTTGGGGAATCGAGGCCGTCCCTTTCACCATGGTTTTTGGCCTCGCAGTCGTTTTCTATCTTTATTTCACATTTCCGACTCCCCAGAGCGAGGGGATGAAAGCCCTTGGTTTTATCGAGACATTGAAAGAGACTCTGGGTCCTGTTTGGAAGCCGATTCTTCTTATCTGGCTGGTCATGGTGATAAGAGCGATCATCGGCCAGTCATTTCTATCCTTTATGCCGGTGTTATACGTCAGTCGAGGATTTTCACTGATTTCTACGGGCGCCATTCTTTCCATTTTCACCGTGGCCGGGACCATCAGCGGCCTCTTTTGCGGATACCTATATGATAAAATCGGTTATAAAATCATATTCTATATATCATATGGACTGATGACCCCGATGTTGATTCTGCTTCTCTATCTCCCTGGAAACTGGACATATTTTGGCGCTGCACTGGCTGGAACTTTTACCTTGGCAACCCTGCCGCTGGGTGTTGTGATGGGCCAGGAACTGGCGCCTCGCGGGAGATCCCTGGTCGCCAGTTTAATGATGGGCCTTGCGATGGGCCTGGGAGGGCTGTGCGCACCCGTTGTCGGAAAGTTGGGCGATCTTTACGGCATCTTGAATATACTCCTATGGGGTTCCTTTCTGCCCCTGACGGCACTCGTGCCCATCTATTTCTTCCCGAATCTCAGACCCGAAAGAAAGATGATTTAGCCTCTATTTTTTAAAGAATATGCGCTCGATGCTGTTGCCTGCGTGGGTGATTAATTCCGGCATATAGGAACCGAACTTGGGATGCAAAATGCCACAATGCCGATGCCGTGCTTCACCACTCCGGTCACTTTCTGATCGTATCGATTGGAAGTGTTTCTTGTCCGTGCTGTTCAGGATTGATATAGCAATGAAGGCAAGTCAGGTTACACGCAGTCAGGATGTGAAAAAACAGATTAGTTCTGTTTTTTAAAAAAGAGACTCTCTTTTTCAAAGTGAATTCGTTAATCAACCTCAAGGCAGCTTTTTGACAGCGTGTTGTCAAAATCTACCGGATAGCACCCGTCAAAGCACGCTTTACAGAATTTTTCCTCCGGGTTGTCGATACCGGTTGACTCCAGCAACCCCTTTATACTCAGATAATGCAATGAGTCGAGCCCGAGAAATTGGGTGAGATCCTCCTCGGTTTTGCTGGCTGCGATCAATTCTCCCCGGGTGGAAAAATCGATGCCATAGTGGCAGGGATATCGATGTGGCGGACCGGCGACGCGCATGTGGATCTTTTTAACACCCAACTTTCGGAGTGTTTTGACTCGGGTTTTAATGGTGGTCCCCCTGATGATGGAGTCTTCGATGATAATAATATCTTTTCCTTCCAGAACTTTTTTTATGGGGTTGAGCTTTATCCGGACGTTAAAATCTCGCATGCTCTGACTGGGTTGGATGAAGGTTCTCCCCACGTAGTGGTTCCGAATCATGCCCATCTCAAACGGCAATCCGGCTGCTTCGGCATATCCGAGGCCGGCATAAACACCCGAATCCGGGAAAGGCATTACAAGGTCGGCCTCAACCGGAGCCTCTTTGGCCAAACGGGCGCCGTGGGCTTTTCGAACCTGATACACATTTTTTCCAAAAAAATTACTGTCCGGCCGTGCAAAATAAATAAATTCAAAAATACAAAACGAGGGTTGGATCGGAGCGTTCGGGTGGATACTCTTGACGCCATTTTCACTAATAATCACAATTTCACCGGGGTCCAGTTCTCGAATAAACTCCGCCTGAACCAGGTCCAGTGCACAGGTTTCCGACGCCAGAACATACGCACCGGTTACCTTTCCCAGGCAAAGGGGTCGGAATCCATTGGGGTCCTTGATCCCGATCACTTCACCTTTACTGGTCAGCAGCACAAATGAAAAAGCGCCCTGAAGCCGATGAAGCGTTTTAATAAGGGCTTTTTCAAAACCATGTTTTAGATTTTTCACAAACAGATGAAGAAAAATTTCCGTGTCCATTGTCGTCTGGAAAATGGAACCGGATTCCTCCAATTCATTTTTTAAGATATGAGCATTCACCAGATTCCCGTTATGTCCCACAGCGTAAGTCTTTTTTCGGTGTCTCACAACAAACGGTTGAGCGTTGGTTAAAACCGAACTGCCGGTGGTAGAATACCGGACATGGCCGATGGCGCTTTGACCTTTTAATTGATCAAGCTGTGGCATAGTGAAAACATCGGAAACCAATCCCATGCCTTTGTGGGTCATGAGGTTGAAATTCTCCACCACGGAGATTCCGGCGCTCTCCTGGCCGCGATGTTGAAGGGCATACAGGCCGAAATAGCTTAGCTTGGCTGCGTCAGGATGGTTATAAATCCCAAAAAGTCCACATGCTTCACGGGGTTTTTCAAAGACAGCCGATTTACCGTAAGGTTGCATATCTTGTTTTGTCCTCATTTCTTCACCCTCGCCCCTTTGGATTGAATATCTTCAAGACCATCGATTTCAGAATTAAATTCCTGAATTGTCTTAACCGACAAAGCTTTACCGAGACAGGCCTCGATGCCGCGGCACATGGCCATGGCACCTGCCGTGGTGGTGGCATATGGGATTCTGTATTTAATCGCCGCACGCCGGATCAGATAGCCGTCCCGTTTGGTCTCTCCCCCGGTACCGGTGTTGATTATTAATTGAATTTGGCGGTTTTTAATGGCATCCACAACGTTTGGGCGCCCAATGGAAACTTTAAGTATCTGCTCATTTGCAACATCATGTTTATTCAGGAAAAGAGCGGTTCCCCGAGTGGCCAAAATGCGAAAGCCGAGCTCAGAAAACCCTTTGGCAACAGACAAGACAGCAGGTTTATCCCGATCCATGACGCTGATGAAAACGGTACCGGAAGCGGGTAATTTTTGGCCCGCACCGAGCTGCGCTTTGGCATAAGCGGATCCAAACTCCGAATCGATACCCATCACCTCACCGGTCGATTTCATTTCCGGCCCGAGCAGCGTATCGACATCCGGAAATCGATCAAAAGGTAAAACCGCCTCTTTAACCGACACATGCTTCGGGTGAATTTCCCGGGTCAGCCCCAATTGTTCCAAAGTCCGCCCCAACATGACTTTTGTTGCCAATTTGGCTAAAGGAACCCCTGTTGCTTTACTGACAAAGGGAATGGTTCTGGAAGCTCTCGGATTCACCTCAAGCACAAACACCCGGTCATCCTTAATGGCATATTGAATGTTCATCAAACCGATGATTTTTAGTTCGGTTGCTATGGATTTGGTAGCGCTGCCAATCTGGCTGAGAACCGATGAATCAATGCTATATGGCGGCAATACGCAGGCTGAATCACCGGAATGAACACCGGCCTCTTCGATATGTTCCATAATACCGCCGATGACCGTTCGAGTCCCATCTGATATGGCATCAACGTCTATTTCAATAGCATCTTCTAAAAACTTATCAATGAGTACCGGATGTCCCAAAGATGCTTCCAGCGCCAGGTTTGTAAAATTTTTCAGATCCTTTGAATCATAAACAATTTTCATCGCCCTGCCGCCAAGAACATATGAAGGACGGACGATAACCGGATATCCGATCGATTCAGCCACAGCCAGCGCTGTTTCAACAGAGGTGGCCGTTCCGTTTGCCGGCTGCATTAAAGACAATTGATTCAACAGGGCCTGGAAGCGTTTACGATCCTCAGCCCGGTCAATGCTATCGGGTTGAGTACCCAGAATCGGAACACCAGCTTCAAACAAGGCAACGGCCAGGTTAAGCGGCGTCTGCCCCCCGAATTGAACAATAACCCCCATCGGTTTTTCAGTTTGGATAATATTGAGAACATCTTCTTGGGTCAACGGTTCAAAATAGAGCTTGTCTGATGTGTCGTAATCGGTACTCACCGTTTCCGGATTGCTGTTGACCATGATGCTTTCAACCCCTTCTTCCCGAAGGGCAAAAGAAGCGTGAACGCAGCAATAATCGAATTCAATGCCCTGTCCGATCCGATTGGGGCCGCTCCCTAAAATCATAACCTTTTGCTTGTTGGAAACCCGGGCTTCATTCTCTGATTCGTAGGTGGAGTAATAATAAGGTGTGGCTGCTTTAAATTCCGCAGCACAGGTGTCCACAAGTTTAAATACGGGTAAAAGGTCTGTTTCGACCCGTCGTTGTTTAACTTGATTTTCATCCAACCCGCAAAGATGGGCGATCTGATGGTCCGAAAAGCCGTATCTTTTGGCTTTTTTGAGTAATTTTTTATCCAATGCCGGAAAATCATCACAAACCATATCCGGCGATTGACCGGCATTTTCTAATTCTTCTTCCACTTCGATAATTTGCCGGATCTGGTATAAAAACCACGGATCAATTCCGGTTAGTTGATTGATCGAAGAAATAGAAAACCCGCTTTTCAGAGCATATCGCAAATAGAAAATTCTTTGGGAGTTGGGTGTGGCAAGCTTTTGTTCGATTTCATTCTTGATTTTATCGGTTACAAGCATAGGGTCGGATGGCAGCCAATCTTTTCCGTCGGCACCTAAGCCATGGCGGCCGATCTCCAGTGAGCGCAAACCTTTTTGCAGGGCCTCCTTAAAAGTCCGCCCAATGGCCATGGTCTCACCCACCGATTTCATGGCCGTGGTGAGGTAGTCCTCGGTTTCCGGAAATTTTTCAAACGTCCAGCGCGGCACTTTTACCACACAGTAATCCAGAGTCGGCTCAAAAGAGACCAAGGTCTCTCCGGTGATATCGTTGGGAATTTCATCCAGTGTATACCCCACCGCCAGTTTGGCGGCAATTTTTGCGATAGGAAAACCGGTCGCTTTTGAGGCCAGCGCGCTGCTGCGGGAAACCCGGGGATTCATCTCGACCACAATCATTTCGCCATCTTTGGGGTTAACGGCAAATTGAACATTGGAACCACCGGTGTCCACACCGATTTCCCGCATGATGGCGATGGATGCGTCCCGCATGTGTTGATATTCCCTGTCGGTGAGGGTCTGGGCCGGCGCTACCGTGATGCTGTCGCCTGTATGAACACCCATGGGATCCATGTTTTCAATGGAACAGACAATCACCACGTTGTCATTTCTGTCCCGCATCACCTCCAGTTCGTATTCTTTCCACCCTATAACCGATTCCTCAAGCATCACCTGGCCGATCAAGCTGGCGTCCAAGCCGGCCTGGGCCATCTGGTTGAGGTCCTCAGAATTATAGGCAACGCCTCCTCCGGTACCACCTAAAGTGAAGCTGGGCCTGACAATGATCGGATATCCGATCTGTTCAGCGATTTTTACACACTGGTTCATATCCGTTGCAATGCCGCTTCGGGGTATCCGGAGGCCTATTTTCTTCATGGCCGAACGGAATCGATCCCGATCCTCAGCCTTTTCAATGGAATCGATGGAGGCTCCGATCATCTCCACCTCATATTTATCGAGTACACCCATTTTTGCCACTTCGATGGCCGTGTTGAGACCGGTCTGGCCACCCAGAGTGGGAAGGAGCGCATCCGGACGGTCTCGTTCCACGATCTTGGCAACCGTCTCCGGCGTCACGGGTTCGATATATGTTCGGTGAGCCAACTCCGGATCCGTCATAATGGTCGCCGGATTGCTGTTAACCAAAATGATCTCATACCCCTCTTCCATGAGGGCCTTGCATGCTTGGGTGCCTGAATAATCAAACTCGCACGCCTGGCTGATAATAATGGGGCCTGCACCAATGATGAGAATTTTATGAATGTCTGTCCGTTTAGGCATAATTTATTGTATCTTTTTTCGATGATCCATCAGATCGGTAAACGTCTTAAAGAGGTACCCGGCATCATGGGGTCCTGGAGCTGCTTCAGGATGATATTGAACGGCAATAACGGACAACTTTAGATTCCTGAAACCTTCAAGGGTATCGTCATTGAGATTGACATGTGTCACATCCACATCCCGATCGTTAATGCTGTTCATATCTACTGCAAAACCATGATTTTGGGAAGTAATTTCCACCCGTCCGGTTAACAGATTTTTAACCGGTTGATTTCCGCCGCGGTGACCGAATTTCAACTTAAAGGTGCTGCCACCCAAGGCAATTCCTAAAAGCTGATGGCCGAGGCAGATACCAAAAACAGGTCGATAACCGAGTAGGTCACGGATGGTGTCGATAGCATAAGTTACCGGTTCCGGATCGCCCGGGCCGTTTGACAAAAAGATGCCATCCGGGGCGAGGGATTTAACCGCCTCAGCCGTGGTTGAAGCCGGGACCACCAAGGTTTCACAACCAGCCAGGTCAAGAGACCTTAAAATATTGTACTTGATGCCGAAATCAAATGCCACCACCGAATATTTGACCCCTTTTTGCTGCCAGATCTGATGATTCAGTCCGATTGGGTCATCAGCCTTAAAAAGCTTCGGTTGACCATCAATCCAGAAATAGGGTTTTTCGGTGGAAACCCCTTTTACCAGGTCTTGCCCCACCATGCTGGGTATCTGTTTTGCTTTACCTATCAAAGAATCAAAGTCTGATTCTCTGGTGGAGATTATCGCCCTCATGGCTCCGGCATTGCGTATATGCCGGGTGAGGGCCCGGGTATCGATTTCTTCAACACCCATGATCCGGTGTGATTTCAGATAGTCTGCCAAAGTTCCGGTTGACCGAAAATTGCTCGGAAATTTTTGGTATTCTCTGACTAAAAATCCGGCAACCTGTATCCGATCAGACTCCACGTCTTGCATGTTGACACCGTAGTTTCCGATCAGAGGGTAGGTCATGGTCACCAACTGTCCCCGATATGACGGATCCGTCAGGATTTCCTGATATCCCGTCATGCTTGTGTTAAAAACGATCTCACCGCCGGTTTCACCCGGTCCGGTAAACGAACGGCAAGAAAAAATTCGGCCATCTTCGAGCGCCAACAATGCTTTCATGATAATATAATTGGTGTTATTTATTGATGGTTAAAATAAAATAGTTGCTCATGCAACGCATTGGTCAATTGACTTGTCATATATTTTACATCAAATCAAATAAAAAAGGCCGGCTATCTTTTACCGGCCTCCCATCCGCTATTTAATTTGAAAACATTTTTTTGAGTTTATTCGTCCTCCCAGTTGACACCCCACTCCTCAACAGCGACGGATTCTTTGGCCAGGGCATCGAGGGCAACTGCCCGAATTTTTCGATATACCACATCATAAGGTTTTTTCACGCCATTTACCATTAATAAATCATTTTCAATTGAAATACCGAACAGTCTTTCATTCTCCTCTAAATACGGCCGGATTAAATCCCAGTCCTCCGGGGCCGGCTTGCCCAGCGCCCCGCCGTTTAACTGGTCCTTTACAACGGTTTTAAAAGGGTCTCTAATATAAATTGCCCCGCCCGAAGCCAGAGAGAATAGATTTGAGCCGGGATATGGTGTGACTTGAGCCCCCACCTTTCCGGCATTATCAAATTCAAGACCATTTAACACCACAAATCCGCCTCCCTGTAAAGGATTTCCCGCCATGAAGGATTCAGCTAGATAATCGAGGCACGTGCCGTTAATAACGACCCGGGGAGAACCCACAGCATTGATTACCGGCCGGCCGGCCGCGTTACCAAGGACGTATACTTCTCCGCCCTTTGCGCCATACATAAAAGTCTGGCCCACATCCCCGTAGATAACCAGTTTTCCTTTTTTCATGATCTGGCCCAGCTGGTCCTGGGCGTTTCCATGAACAAAAATCTCCAATCCATCGATGCCGGAAGCCAAATAGTCCCCTGAACTGCCGTACACATCGATTCGGACCCCATCGGATGCTTTTGAAAGACCGCACCCGCAAAATCGCTGTCCCCGATATCCGTAGCAGATAAAATTTTTCCAGCCCTTTTTAAACGCCTCACAAATCAACCGGGCATCGCAATTATCTCCTTCCGGCGGAAAACCCTCGGCATTGACCACCAGGGTTTTTTCGTCGCCCTCCGGGTTTCGAAGACTGCCGCGAAGGGGGAAGTCGATATATCGATATGTACCGGAAGCCGGTTCATTCAAATTTACGCAAGCTGCAAATATATCATTCAGGCGGGTCCGAAATAGTTGTAAAACAGTGCTCCGTTTTTTTGTACCGGTTGAAAATCGATGGTCATTTAAGTGTGTGATAACGTCAATGGCAGTTCTTTTATCTCTATCACTCTCTTTTGCCAAATGTTCCAATTGGTCTAACAGGTACCCAATAGCGTCAAAATCCCATTCAGCGATTTGTTGGCAGCACCAGGATTTGAATTTGTCTAAATTTTCGGCATCCATCGCGCTTTTAATGGATTTGTCAATTTCAGCGACATGATCAGAAAAAGAGTGTGAAGATTTTACGATTAAAGAGGATGGGTGTTTTTGAATCTCAACCACTTCTCCGAATTTATTGGTGCAGATCAATTCCTTTTCACCATTCCCGCCGGAAGCGTCTTTTACGGTGAAAACAAACGCACCCCCATCTGTTGCACTGCCACCACGGGCATTCCAGTATTTATCGGCTATGGGACTGAACCGGTCGTCTTCTATCGAAAGGCTTTGCAGGGTGGCATCAATGGCCTGCTTTTCAGAACAGACCAGGCCGATCTGAACCTCTCCGTCCTGCAGGGCAAAGACCTGGGGACGGAGCATCGACGTATCTGTAATTCCGATCAACTGGTGAAATTTTTCATAAGGATCGTTTCTGGCAATAATGAAAAACCAAGGACCATCCGGCGACGCATGCATGTGAGCGGATTGGATGTATTTGTAAATATGCTGTTTTTCCGGGGGTAGGCGATCAAAATCATGCTCTGTCGTCGGGGCCATGGCCTCGATGATATATTCCAAGGGATAGTTGAAGGTGCGCTTCCACAAATCGAACAATAGAATTGAAACTTCGGTATCCGTTAAAAATTGGGGGAAGATATGATGCTGTCTCAAATACTCGCTGACCGCATAATAATTGGCAAAATCTCCGTTGTGAACCAGCGCTTCATCCATACCGATAAAGGGGTGGGCCCCTCCCGGGTGCCATACCCGCCCTTTGGTGGGATACCGCTGGTGGGCAATCCAGCCGTGTGCTTTAAAATCCTCCAATAAATAATACTGAGTGACCTGTTCGGCATACCCCACTATTTTTAAGATCATCAGATTACGGGCATGGGACAGGACAAACGCCTGTTGCTTTCCTAAACTGGCATAGAATTTTTCATTGAGACGAAAGGAATTTTGATAAATGAACTCATCTTCGGCTTTTTGGGGATCCATATCCTGGAGATGATTTTCGGTGATGAATCGGTCCAGTACATTCTTTTTAACCCTGACAAAATAACGCCATACATCAGGCGGTTTTATTTCCAATCCCGGCACATCCCGGTAATCGTCCATGGTGGGAATTTCTTCGGCCTTGTGAACCTCCAAATACGGGGTAATACTTGACGCTTCCACATCCGGAATAGATTTTGGATCCAAAAAAGCGACCTGCAGCAAATAGTTTGAATCCAGCACTTCCTGGGTGACGCCCAGGCCTTTTGCTGATAAGCCCACGGCCGCAATGCCGCCGCCCTTCCCGTTCCCGCGATTATGCATCTGGACGGATGGTTCATAAATATGTCGGCCGCTCACCGGAATCGAGGAGATAAAACCGGTAACCCCACAGCCTCCCTCTTCGGTTGTTTTTTTGCAGTTCTTGAGTGAGTGGGGAATTTTATCCCGGGAAGTTAATATCCGATCAATGATCGTTTTTTGTCCGTTTTTCATTTCATTCTCTTGTCTGTTGCGGTCTATTCGAAAGTCGATGTTTTCAGTTTCTCATCCGGTTACACGGTAAAGTCCATTAAATGACGATTTTCTCCCGGGGTGTCGGCGGGTATGTCGATCTCTCTTTTTCCTCAAGATAATCCATATGGACCAAAAGGTCATGCCGTCCAACCAGCTCTTTAATGCTGCGCATACCGAATTGCCGTAAAGTTTGACACCACTGCTTCCGCCATGCATGATACATATTGACGATGCGTATTTCAGCATATTCTTTTGAGATCATCTCTCCCAGTTCCACATCCGTCGTAGCGATACCCCGGGCACAACCGCGTCCTTTTGCACAATTTCCGCATCGAACACACTCAAGGGCGACCAACTCTGCGGTACCGATAACGACGCCGTCCGCTCCCAGTGCAATGGCCTTCAACACATCCATACTGTTCCGAATCCCACCACTGGCGATGAGACAAATTTTATCGCGAACCCCTTCTTCCCGCATGAATTGATGCACCTTGGGAATGGCATATTCAATGGGCATCGCGATATTTTTTTTGGCAATATCCGGAGCAGCGCCCGTTCCGCCATAGCTGCCATCCAGATGAATCACATGAGCGCCGGCGTAATAACTGCCGACCGCCACCATATCCACATCGGTGGGGGTGGATACCTTTACGGATATCAGCGCTCTGGGATTAATCTCTTTAATCCAGTCCACGTGTTTCTTGTGATCTTCAACAGAATAGACACTGTGAAAAGGAAACGGGGAGAATAGAGCGTTCCCTACAATCGTTTCCCGCATGGCAGCCACTTTCGGAGTGACTTTATCTCCCAGCAGGTGCCCGCCCAAACCGGGTTTAGCCCCTTGGGCATATTTGAATTCCACCATAGGGGCAAGCAGAATGGTTTCTTCCCGAATACCGAAAAGGCCTGTGGCCACCTGAGTGATAACATGGTCGGCATACGGTTTCAGTTCCTGCGGGTATCCCCCCTCCCCGGTGCAGGTCAGGGTGTTGAGTCGTTTGGCGGCCCGCGATCTTCCCACCATGACCGACAGGGAAATAGAACCGTAGGACATACCCCCCCCATAGCATGGAATGGATATCCTTTTTTCAGGCCGGCCATCGCTGCGCTTATTAAGTTCGATTCCGGTGTCGATCTCTTTGTCATCGATATTCAGATAGTCGTCCGGATTCGGATGTCGAAACCGCATTTTATCGAATCCGCCGCCGGAGTTTCCCAGATTATATTCCACATCGACCAGGGGCAGTTCGCCGGTCTCAGCCATTTCCCAGTGTCCGATCAGCATTTCGGGCGTCCATCGATAATCGCCCAATGTGTCAAGCAAAGGATTGCGCCGCAGGGTTAAGGCATTTTCCGGGCATCGATCGATACAGTAAAACTCGTTTTTCCGGCATGAAAATCCGATGCACTTGTGGCTGAGGGGGCGCAATGGACGCGCGTATTGATCGTACCTCGGATGAACCCCATACGGGCACAATTCGGCACACAGTCCGCAAGACGTACACCGGTTGTTTCTCCGAATCACATATTTTCCGATGGTGTTGCGAAACCGTGAAGGAGTCTTTTCGATTTCTGCCATCTGGGCGCTATTTTGACTATCACTCATCATCAATTCCATAACCCGGGCAAGCCGGTTGTAACGAAGTATGAATCCCGATGGATCGGGAAACTAACAAAGAATTTTGGATTGGGTATTAGAGGAATCGATTGACTCATTTTATTTTCAAAATGATGGAATTCATTAAACCCGAAATCTAAAATTAAATAAAAATCTTTTCCGACGGTTTAAATACGAAATTTTATACGAACCCGTTACCCGGTTACTTTTTTCTGCCCGAAAATGGGACCAAAATTGTCTTTTTCCAAATCATCAAACCACATGCTGCGGCCAATTTCGCCCCGAAGCCGCCGGACTTCACGAATTCCCATGGCGCCCATAACTTCAATGAGCTGGTTGTGCCACGCACTGATCAAATTGATAATTCGTCGGCTCCCCCATTCCGGATCAAAACCGCCTTCCAACTTGGCCGTGCAGGCCAGGCCCTTTCGGCATTGGTAGCACAACCGGCACTCCAGAGCCACTAGAAGGGCCTGGTCTGCAACAATGCCGTCAGCCCCACAAATAATCGCTTTGGCCATATGTTCAGCCATCGCAATACCGCCGGTGAAAATCAAATTGAGTTTCTGTCTGGCTGATTTTTCCACCAGTTTGAGGTGAATTTCCTGAATCATTTCTTTTAAAAATCGCGGCGGGTCGGCATTGATTTCGTTGCCTCTTTCATCGGCATAAAAATGCAGGGTGTCCACTGCCGTCCCGGCCAGTTCCCAGGCGGTATCGGCCGCCCGTGCGTCCAGGGGAATGCCCGCCGAGATAATCAAATCGGGTTGAAGGTTTCGCAGACTTGAAAAAACCTTTTCGACTCCAGGCTCATAGGCAACTTCAATCATCCGGCTCTGTTTCACAAGTTGCGTGTATTCTGATAAATTAGCCACCGTTAAACAGGAAATGATGCTTTCGGCATACGGTTTCAGGGTATCTGTGAAATCGGCCGGCTTTAAAAACACCAGTGTGCCCAGCACATGAGCGGCTTTGACTGCCGATTCGACGATATTTGTATTTTTAACCAAATTATCAGGCAGTTGAAGCAGAACGGGGATGGGCACTTCCAAAATCGGCCCCACGGCTATATCAAGAGACATATCCGCTTTAAATTTCAAGGGAGTCACCCGCCGCGAAAGCTCAATAGAGGTGCTGATGTATTCCCGGCCATGGATGCCATCTCGGGTGGGTCTTACGATTTCGGACAGATCGGTCCACATGGAATCGAACCCGGAACCCACAAATGGACCGCGATAACCGGAACCCGACACGGGGATTTTGCCGGTATGGGCCTGATACCAGGTCTGGTGGATGATACCGGGCTTCCAGTAGTTGTCTCCCAGGCTCCGGTATTCAGGGTTGATTACCCGTGAAAAAATACTTTTGGTGCATTCCTGCACACAACGAAAACAGCCTTCACAGGCGTAAAGATACGCCGGTTCCGACATATCTTTAATGTGTTGAAAATTGGTGTCGAAAATGCCGTAAACACATTTCTTTTTGACACATTCTCGGCAGCTCCCGGCACAATCTTCTCTAAATTCCACGGTTGCATATTTGCCGACCGGTTCCAAGCGCGGCGGCATCGTTTCGGTGGAAATATGGTACTTTTTCGGCATGTCACTCCAAAATAATTAAACAGTTATTTAGTGTCCGTCCACAAATGGTAGATTTTGGTTCAGAGCAAGGCTTGAGCAATTTTGAAACCGCAGGCATAACGGGCTATGTCGAGGATTTCAAAAGAGCGAAAACGCCGCTCCGGGCCAAAAGATGCCGTTTGTGGATGGACATTATTTAAGGGGCCGTGGCAAAAGCCCTGCTGCTTCAACAATCGGTTCTACCTGGTTTTCCCATTCAATGGCCATGATATGGATCCCGTGGACACCTTCAGTCTCCTTGAGTTCGGCAATGGTTTCCAGGCAGATCCGGATGCCTTCGCCGGCGGCCTTTTTTTTATCAACACCGGCCATACGCTGAATAACGGCATCAGGAATATCCATTCCAGCCACCTTGTTTGCCATATACCGGGCCATACCTACCGATTTCAAGGGTGTCACGCCGGCCAAAATATACACTTTTTCAGTCAGCCCCTCTTCCCGCGCCATTCTCAACCATTTTTTAAACCGATCCATATTATAAATACATTGAGTTTGTATAAAATCAGCTCCGGCTTCGATTTTTTTCGCCAATCGAACCACCCGGTATTCAAAGGGATCCGCAAACGGATTGGCTGCAGCTCCGATGAACATGGCGGGGGGTCGAGTCAGTTCAAAACCACTCATATCCCTGCCTTCCTCCCGCATGGTGTAGACCGTCCGGATCAGATGCATGGAGTCGATATCAAAAACATTCAATGCGTCCGGCTGGCTGCCGAAAATTTGATGGTCTCCGGACAGACACAGAATATTTTTGACGCCCATGGAATAGGCGCCCAGAATATCCGACTGAAGCGCAATCCGATTACGGTCTCGCGTCACCATCTGCATCACCGGCTCCAATCCCATATCGATCAGATGGGCGCAGGCGGAAATACTGGACATTCTGACAATGGCCGTTTGGTTGTCGGTCACATTGATGGCATCCACCGCATTTGTCAGCATCTCACCTTTTTTCCGGATAATTTCCGGATCCGTTCCGCGGGGCGGCCCGCACTCTGCCGTTACGGCGAAATGGCCTTGAGATAATATAGTTTGCAAATTGCTCACAGGTGCTTGATTCATATCATGTGATCCTCTCTGACCAGTTTTCTCGGACCTCCTGAACCGCTGGTTCGCCAATCTTTTGGCGGGATGTAAGCCCTCAAGTGATGAAGTTGTCCCAGAACCGTCAGCCGATCAATAATGAGCTGCCACGCGCAATTCGTATCCGGATGAATTTCACACTTGCCGTTTTGGGATCCACCGCACGGTCCATTGAGCAACTTCTTGGCACAGCGCGTAACCGGGCAAACCGCACCGTAAATATCGAGGTTGCAGTCACCACAACAAGAACACTCTTCGGTAAACAACCCCTGTTTTTCCAAAACTCCGATAAAAGTGGTGTTGACCCCCGGCAGTACCGGCTTTTTAGCAAACCGCCGGCCAATGGCCTGGACTCCTGCCCCACAGGCCAAAGATAACACCGCGTCGTTACGTCCGATGCCTCCGGCGGATTCTTGAATAAATTCGTCTTCGCACTGTCTCTCAACAGTTATCTCCTCAATTTCAATCTCCTTGCCACTGACCTTGAAAGTGAGTTTCAATGCCGATGCCAGGGTGGCTACTTCTTCCTCTCCCCCGGCAAAGCAGGTTTTGACACAAGTACCACAGCCCAAAATCAGCAACCGTTTATAGGGTGCCACCATTTTTTTTATTTCTGCAATCGATTTTTGTTCGCCAACAATCATCTGTTTTTACTCCAATTTTCCATACATCGTCATTTTTAGCTGGTTATACAAAGATGTATGGGCTTAAAAAATTTAGGTAATATAAAACCGGTCAGTTTATGTGGCAGGATTGGGTCCCAAATCCATCAAAACCGAGACCGTTTTTCTTATGATGTCAACCGCGGCGTCATCTCCAAGGTTGAGGTGGAATAAATCGAGGCGTCGACCATCAAGGCCGATTTCATCAAGAAGATGCTTCACCCAATTGACCCGTTTTGCTGCCCGTATATTTCCTTCCACATAACGGCACATGCCTTTGGGACAAACAAACACCAGCACCCCGTCGGCACCGGCTTCAAATGCTTTGAGTAAAAACACATCTTTGACCATGCTGGAGCAGGCCATTTTTACCGTTGTAATATCGCATGCCATTTCACCGCCAATCGGAAGAGCGTTCCCATCCGGAAGGGAATTTATACAATGAAACAGCGTCAGTTTGGGCTTAAATTTATTTCCAATCTCATCATTCATACAAAAAAAAAGACCTCTACCCCTGTAGTCGGGTGGTAGACGTCTTTGTCGAACACTCCAAATTTATATTTTGCAAATGGTGAAGCATTTCACCATACTCTGCACATCTTTGTGCAAAAATGACTGAATCTGCTTGCGTTTATATCTGCTGTTGTCTAATTTGTCAAGTGATTTTTATTGGCAGCCATCGTTGATGATTTCTTACAGGGTTAAAAAAAGAAAAGGGTTCTATTAAAAAATGCCGCCCGACGTTGAAAACCGATGGGGTCTGTTCTGTACCGCCTTAGAGAAAAGGGGCCTTCGCCCGCCCGATGAGCCGGCGTTTCTTGAAGCCACAAAAAAAGTCTTCGCCTTTAGTGATTTTGTATGGAAAAACTGCTTGATCAGGCCGAATTTGTTATTTGATCTTTTTACAACAAAGGATCTCCAGAGGCGTTACAAAAACCATGACCACAAAATACGACTGGAACACCGGTTAAAACCCATCGACCGGGAAATCGATCTGATGACCATTCTGCGTCAATTTCGATGCCGGGAGATGATTCGAATCGCATGGCGGGACCTCGCAGGCCGGGCAAGCCTGTCTGAAACCATGTCGGATTTGACATGGTTTTCCGACACGATCATCGACTTGTCATTGGCCCTTCTCTATCAGTGGCATTGCGATCAATACGGAGTACCTTCAGATGAATTCGGAACCCGGCAACACCTGGTGGTGATCGGCATGGGAAAGCTGGGTGGTGAAGAAATGAATTTTTCCTCGGATGTGGATTTGATTTTTGCCTATCCTGATTCCGGCCGGACATCCGGTGGCCTGCAAACCGTTTCAAATGTCCGGTTTTTTCTGCTGTTATGCCGCCGCCTGATCAAAGTTCTGGGGTCCCCCACCCCTGACGGCATTGTCTTTCGCATCGATTTGCGCCTGCGTCCCGATGGAGACAACGGCCCGCTGGTGATGAGCTTTGACAACATGGAAAATTACTACCAGGTTCACGGCAGGGAGTGGGAACGATACGCATGGATCAAAGCACGGGTGGTTGCTGGTGACAAAACAGCGGGAAAAATGCTCTTGGATCGTTTGAGCCCGTTTGTATATCGCCGATATCTGGATTACGGCATGTTTGAATCGCTACGCGAAATGAAACGGCGAATTTCTCTTGAAGTCAAACGTAAACAGATGGATGACAACATTAAACTGGGTCCCGGCGGCATCAGAGAAGTTGAATTTTTTGGACAGGTATTTCAACTCATCCGGGGTGGTGTTGTCCCGGGACTTCAGGACCGGCGCATTTTGCCGGTTTTGAAAAAACTGGCTCGCGAAAATGTAATCCCCAAGAAGACTCATCGTGAACTCCATGATGCTTATATTTTTTTACGAAAGACCGAAAATCGCCTCCAGGAATTTTCAGACCAACAGACCCACATGCTGCCGTCCGATCCCGTGGAACAGACTCGTCTCGCTCGTTCAATGGGATTTGACAACCAGCTTTCATTTGATCAGTGTCTGAAAAAACACATGGAATCCGTACACCGGCATTTCAGTCAGTTACTAACTCCGAAAGAGGACATAGAAAATCGAACCCATCCGTCCTTAGTTGAATTTCCGGATCAGGAAGCATTAATGAGCGTTTGGCTGGAATCTCTTGTCGGCGACCAAGCGGAGAAAACCCTTGAAAAAGCGGGTTTCAACTCACCTAAAAAAGTGCTTCATTTAATGGACGACCTGCGAAAGGACTCCCGCACCCGTGCGCTTAACGATGAAGGGAGAAACCGTCTTGACCAGCTCATGCCGTTTATTCTGAGATATGTCGGTGAAAGTGAAAAACCGGTACTCACCATGGCCCGGATGATTGATTTGATCAAAACCATTGAGCGTCGAATCAGTTATCTGGCCTTGTTGCTTGAAAATTCCTCAGTCCTGGCTCATCTGGTTCGTTTGATTGAGGCCAGTCCCTGGATCGCTTCGTTTTTAACCCGCCATCCGGTATTGTTGGATGAACTCCTGGATCCACGAACCCTCTACATGCCGCCGGATCGGAAAGATCTTAAAAAAGACATCCATAAAAAGCTTTTCGAGTTGCCCCATCCGGAACTGGAATACCAGATGGAAGAGCTGTGTGTTTTCAAACAGGTCAACACGTTGCGGGTCGCTGCATCGGATATCACCGGCGCAACACCTCTTATGAAGGTCAGCGATCATCTGACGGATGTAGCCGAAGTGGTTGTTAACGCTGTTTTGGACCTTTCGTGGAATCACCTGATCGACAAGCATGGAAAACCGAACTGTATGCTCGATAACAGGCCATGCGAAAAGGGATTTGTGGCGATCGCCTACGGCAAGTTGGGTGGGATCGAACTCGGATATGGATCTGATTTGGATCTCGTTTTTCTCCACGCCGGCATGGAGGGGCGGACTCTTGGCAAAGACCTGCCCATCGATAACGCCCAGTTTTTCGCTCGACTGGGGCAACGCGTGGTTCATATCTTAACCGCCCATACGCCTGCAGGAAATTTGTACGAAATCGATATGAGGCTCCGGCCCAACGGCGGCGGGGGCATTCTGGTGAGCCATATCGAGTCCTTTAATAAATATCAAATGGAGAGCGCATGGACCTGGGAGCATCAGGCTCTAATCCGGGCAAGGGCCATTGGTGGCGATCGCCTGCTGGCCTCACGTTTTGAAGAGATTCGCAAAACAGTCCTCAGCCGCAGCCATGATCCGAAAACCTTGAAAGCGGATGTGGTAAAGATGCGGAAACGGATGCGCAAAGAGCACCTTAAACTCGAGCCGGGTATTTTTGATCTGAAACAGGATTTTGGCGGTATTGTGGATATCGAGTTTCTGGTTCAATATCTGGTTCTGTCTAAAGTGGTTACATATCCCCAGCTTTTAAAGTGGACCGACAACGTCCGTCTGTTGCAGGAATTGGCGCAAACCGATGTGATCGATGAAAATACGGCTTATCTGATGAGAAAAGCCTATTTGATTTACCGGGCGGTCGCCCACCGGCTCAACCTCCAGGAAAAACAGGCCAAAGTACCGTCGGACCAATTCCTCGGCCTGCGTCGGCATATCCAAACCGTATGGACCAAATACATGGGCAGTGATACGAGATCGTATGATCTGTAGCCGTTCAGATGCCTCTTTGCTGGCGCAATAATTGAGTTTTCAATATTCTTATCACTTTTAATGGAGGTGATTTGATAAAATTCTTAGACCCAAACAGACCCATTGCAACGTGCATATCTGAAACATGTGATAGTTGCACCGTTTGTAAATTCCTGCATTGCTATTTTACGCTAAAAGATTTGATACATTTTCTATTGATTGTTTTTCCCTCTTTTTTGTTAGGGGGAGCTGGAATTTATCATATGAGCGGCGGGTGGTTAATTCCATGGGTGATTATTATTGTTGCATTTTTCGGATTTATTGAAATTCGAGTGATATGTTCCCATTCTCCTCATTATGCTGAAAAGGGAGCATCATTAAAATGCTGGGCAAATTATGGTTCACCTAAAATCTGGAAATATCGACCCGGACCCATGACCCTTTTGGAAAAGGTTATATTTTTTAGCGGTTTTTCAGTTGTTTGGGGATATCCCTTATTTTTTCTGATTCCCGGTGTTCAATGGTTTCTACTAACCGCTTATTTTCTCACAACCGCAGGCTTTTTCATGACATTAAAAACGTTTCTTTGTTCCCAGTGTATAAATTTTGCCTGTCCTCTGAATACGGTTCAAATTGAAGTTCGTAAAGATTTTTTTAAGCGTAATCCTAAAGTTGCAAAAGCATGGGGTATTGATACAGCTGACCTAAAATAGTGATAATTTGGATATTCATTGGCTAATTTGAAATATTTTCCATCACTTACATTTTCAGCCTCGAGCACAACCCAAAAAATTTTTACATACCATATTTTGTTATATTAGCTGAAGCAATTTACTATTAGATCTTCCGGAAAATTTCTTGATAATTATTATTAAAGGTTCGTCTTCGAGATAGAAATCGAGCTCAAAATTGCACTTTTTCGCTGATGTGCTACCAACTGACCGAGGAATACCATTAACAATGTGCATTGAAATCCGATTTTTCTGAGCGAGCACTTGGGCAAGCAATGTGCACTTTTATGGCCTGGATATTTTGCTGATTTGCAACTCTATACAAGTGTAAAATGGAGCCGTCTATCTTCCTGCGGGCGCAGTATGTTCGCGCTGTTGGATATGGCAACCATTTTTTATCAACTTTATCCTTTTTCAAATATTTGGTCAGAAACCCTGTTAAATGAATTTCTGGCCATAATTTTGTCTGATCAAATCACTTTCAAGTTGAAACTGACTTATAATTAAACTAAGAACAGCCATCAATTACATAAGAATTTTAATAAACGGGCATAAACTGGTAAGCAGGTGGTCAAATGGCAGA
>SDBV01003493.1_pt1 | contig 23153 bp, 17 predicted proteins | sample 2277081 | NCBI WGS metagenome assembly SDBV01 (sample SAMN10402039, study PRJNA504765) | marine sediment metagenome | isolation source: marine sediment core GS10_PC15, 223 cmbsf | place: Arctic Ocean: Southern Knipovich Ridge | collected 2010 | reverse complement strand
GAACTGATAAAGAGTCTTCAGTCAAATCAAGATTACTCAAATCATGTAATTTTTCAACTTGCAGCATTTTACCATCGTTTAATCTAGTAATAAATAAATCTGAGCTTAAATATACTCTTGATTTATTAGTTCGACTGAATGTAAGACGAAGAGTATCCCTCGCTTCGGTTGATTGATATTCATTCTCGTACGACCATTGGGAAATGTCTCTTTTTTTGGGTCGAAGTGATTTAAGCTCTTTTCCAAGTATGTTCCATTCAAAGTATTCTCTCCTGATGGGGTGATCTAAAAATTTGTGCCTGTCCGACCATATGTTATATACAGCCCAGTTCCTTTTCGTAAAAAAAAAGCATCTTAAAAGGATTGCAGTAACTTTCTTATTATCTGGGAAATACGGTTCTATAAGATTAGGAAAAAAAATGAATGGGTACTTCCCTTGATCTCTGTACGTTAAAATTAGTATCGGTAAGCTAGAAGCATTGTTCAAATTTTGCCACGAAACGATTTTATGATTTCGTGTAAGATTAAAAGCTAATTTTATCTTTAATAGCAAAGAATCATTATTGATAACGTCCTCGGGTAAGACAATTTCCATTTTCTGTTCAAGATGATTTTCTACTTCATCTATTAAGTTCTGTTGAATTAAAAGATCCAGCATTTGGTTCAAATAATCTTGCAACAATACCTGGGTCTCCTCGTCCAAACCTAATATTGTTTGTTTGGTCTCTACCGTTAAAATATTTCTTTCATCTGTATTCGAGAATATCATTTTCAAAACCGTCTGTTTGATATCTTCATTTATGACTAATGAATAGATATTCATCATTTTGATGGATCTTAACTCATATAAATCCCTTATTGAGGTTTCAACAACAAATAAGTCCCAGGCGGTAAAATAATCTAGCCCATGAAATTTCCAATCAGTGGTCATTTCATTATTGTAATCAAGTAGATGTGCTGTTTCAGAAGTTAAGATTGTGTACGAACTGTCAGCTGTTGTTTTAAATCTGCTTTTTATAAGGCTAATTTTACTTCTAATGTCGCTCGTAGATATTCTTTCCTTTCCAAAGGTTACACACACAAGATTTTGAAATGAAGTATTGTGATTTTTGTTTAATTCATGTAATCGTAAAAAATTAAAATTTCCAAATCGCTTCAAGCTGTTTTCACAGTCAAATAGAATTACATTGTTGATTAGCTTCAAAATGAATTCGTCCTTGAATTTGGCTCCTTTGATCTCATTTATTTGTTCCTTGTTAAGTACTACGTAAGAACCTGGACCAGATAAATCGTCAATTCCGATGGCATATGGATTGGACTCAAATGTTTCTTCGAGGATTTTATAATCTTTGATCTGTAGATTGATCAAACTACGAGGTATTAAAGAGGCAGTTTTATCCAGTTTCCTAAAAAATTTTACCTTGCGCCTTTGATTTTTTCTTTCACGTCTAACAGCTCTTTCCTTTCTGCTATCTATAGGGATAATAAGAGGTCGATTAAGTGATTGCTCGAGGGTATCGATTTCATTTTGTAACCGCTCATTGAAAGGTTTTTCCTGATCATCCTTTTCTAGGTCTAGGAAAAATTTACATATCATGAATTCAGCTATCATTGTCCTTATTTCCTTTTGAAAATCACCTTCAACATGTAGGTGCAGACATGATAATTCATTTTTAGATAGGCTAGAACTAACAATTCTATCAAGATATTTTAAGAATGACTTGTACTCTTCTTTCTGTGAATTTTGCACCTTTTCAAATGCACTCTCGAACAAACTATTGCTTCCAGAAACGAATTCATCCAATTTAAGCATCAACCGGTTCGAAAGCACATCTGTCATTCTAAAATGTTAATTTCCAGATTGTATATTGCACGCGTTATTCCTACATACAATTCATAAATATTTGATTCGTTTGGATTGGTTACGATCAAAAACACATTTTTTTTCTCCATGCCCTTGTATTTCAAAATGGAGGTGTATCGGAGCTTGTTAGCTGTGTCAGAGATATTCTCTGGAGTAACAGCTTCTATATCTTTTATCGTAAGCTCATAGTCCATATCAGGATTCCCTTGATAAGTCCCTCTTAAGAGCGATGACTCGATTAAAACAACACAATCAGCACCTTTTAATGATGACGATCTTAATCGAATCGGTGTCAAAACGGTCTTAACGATGTGATTTTTGATTTCCGCTAAGGATTTATGTCTTATAACAGTTACATTTTCAAATTCTGTTCTGAAGTTATTAGAACTAAAGATGTTGGGGAATTCAAGGACTTTTGAAGACAGTTTTCGTATATCGGGATTTTGTGCACTTCTTTTGATTTCATCCAGCTTAAAATGAGCAAAGTATTCGGAAATCAAATCTGCCAATTCTGATACATTTCTTCCACTGGAAGAATAACTCTGATCAATATCGAAAAGAACTAGTGCGCACCCATTGTTTAAACCACGTTTACCATATCCGCAATAGGAATTAATGAATAGGTCCAGTCCGCGGTCGAATACATCCTGTGCCTCATCAACAATTATGTAGTCATATTGAATAATGGCATCAGATTCCTCAGCTTTTTCAATGGCTGATCTTACGAATTGATAGAATTGACCTTCATCAAAAGCAACAATTTCTTCGTAACTAATGTCCTGACTAAGGTTTTGAAAAAATCTAAAAAAAGTTGTGATCTCAATCCTTTCATAGCTAATCCTGTCTTTTAACACGTTCTGCATATGGTGCATAAGCAGGTTATTCCAGCATAGGTAAATCCCTCTCTTCCCATATTGCTTGTCAATAAAAGCTTTTGACATAGTTGTTTTACCACTACCAGGAGGTCCTTCTATCATTATCCTCTGATTCTTATATAGTCCATCGAGAATTTCGATATTCTCTATTTGAAGCCAAGCCAGGGTATCAATCCGATTGAGTATATTCTTATCCTCAATTATTGGATTTAGCACCTTCTTAATTGCTGTTTTTACTTGTTCGGTAAGCTTGGGATAACTTCGGAAGTGTTGCTTATGCTTACGTTTTGTATATTTAAATACACTTAAAATAAAATTTTCTATTGAATTTGAATAATCTTTGGATTTATAACTTGTCCATAGGAGATTAGAATCAAATATTTTCGATTCAAATGGGTAGTTTACATGTGGGAAGACGACAGCTTCGCAAAAGAAACATCCTCCAACATTATTTAGGATTAGATTTTTTAAAGTGTATTTGTAGCCTTCTGCTTGTTTGAAGGGATTTTGTTTCATTTTCTTTCCAAAACTCTTTCCATAGAAGAATTGGTTTCCGCGAGTCGAAACGAATCCCCCCTTATTTTCTAGAACAAGTACGCCTTCTTCGCATAAGACCACGAAGTCTATTTGCCCACTAGTTTTATTATAATAATTGGATTCAGCAGAATGTACCGGAAGTTTTAAATCATGCCAAACGTCCCATGAAATTTCGCTCGCGCTTAAATCGTTATACAATTTTTTGTACACTGCAATTTCGCCCTCTAATGGTTTGCCATCCTCTTTCACTATTACTTTGTCGAGAACGTCAATGGGATTATGTGGATGAAATTGAACAGGCATTATTTTTTATTTGCTACTGAACAGATAAGGTTGATAGCAAACAGAGCACAAAGTTGTTTTATGGGAACAACTTTTTTATGTTTAAAAACGTCATTGTCGGCCTGCGTAAAACTATCTGGAGAGTTAAATTGAGTTTCGATAGTTTTTGCAACTTCTTTAATGAGTTCGGTAGGTGAAAGAAATCCATCGAAAGATTTTTGGTCTTCATGCATTTTTTGAAGCTGTTGTGAGGATCCAATCTTCTTGGAAAATCCATTGCTAATGGTTTTTAGAAACGGTCTTGCGTTCTTGAACTCTCCTAACACAGATTCAATTTCTTTATAATATGAATCTTGGTAATTGCTAGATGGAAATCCTTTACCATTTCCATATTGAACTGATGTTTTCCATTTCCCATCATATACGTTTGAGCTTATTTCATAATTTGATAGAGTAACCGTGATATTCCCATATTTGAATGGATGTCTTCTAAATCTGGCTCCAGACTTTTTCTTTGGAGGATTGTTAAAAATACGACTTGAGAAATTATTTAGATTAAGCACATTGTCAATAAAGGGATCAATAGAGAGGTTAGTTTTTTTAATGGCTACTAAACCCATTTCCTTACGAGCCAGCTTCGCAAAAGCTCTGCTCACTGATGGACAAACCGCGTTCCCAACTAATCTTGACTTCGAGCTCTCTCCTCCACCCAAGAACTGATATGTTATTGGGAAACCCATTAAACAGGCTTTTTCACGAATTGTGGGAGCGCGAAATTCCCCATCCCCTTTCCGATCATATTCCGAGTAGTAAATAATTGCTTCGCGTGATGTGTCTATGTTTGTTGCAGTTATTGTTCGGCTAGATTTATTTTCATTTTCCGGAAATGACATTCTTCCCATGAATGGATGATTCCTCTTCATATAATATGAATTTTCCCACTGAGTACTGTATAAGCCCGTATCATAAAAGTGATCTGTCAATTGGTCTAATCTAATCTGCAACTCAGGATAGATAGGATCTTTGATTTGACTACTATTGTTTTTGCAATTTGGTCGAGGAAGATTTCCCCGGACATACCCTAGGGTGATATGTGAATCCTTCATTCCTTGGCCATGTGTTTTTTCAGGAAAAATCAATTTCTTCTTTTTAATGATTTCTCCAGTTATTACTCTCTTCCGTGATTGTGGAGAACCAAAATCAGCTGAATTTACAATAGTGCTATTTTCATCTATTGTAAGAGCAATTGATTTCGGGAGATAGCCGTTAATAGTTGCCCAGTTACTCAACCCGAGACTTTCGAAGGTGTAATGTCTCGATAAATATTTTGTGGAATTAGTGACATTCTCCATAAACCAAGCACTTAATTTTGAACCTGACTTGAATTTTTTGATCGCCACTATCCTTAAAAAAATTTCTGTCAGCCTAACTCCCATCGATTTATCTGCTTTGCCGGATTTGTTGGAATTAGAGAAGCTGACACATGGAGGACTCCCGATTATAATGTCAGAATCGGGAATTACAAGGATTTCATCGACAGAGTTTTCAAAGTCAAGTATATTTTTTGTTGTGCAATTAAGTCCAAAATTGTTATTGAAAGTATTGATTGCTGGCTCCCAAGAATCAATACCTAAGACAATATCAAAATTCTGTTGACGGAATCCTTCTGAAAATCCTCCTGCACCGCAAAATATATCAACAACAGTTGGTTTGTTCACCATTTCATTTTTCAATTTCTGATTTAGCTCAATATATTCCTGATGATTTACTTCTCCAAAATATCAGTATATAATATCATCATGTAATATAATGTCCTCAGCAAGATTGGTAGTTGCTCGTGTAATCTGATTAAGGTGAATTTCCATTTACTAACCGAGGCTAATTTATAACTATAGAGTCAATTTATAACGAAAATAGTTGTGGTTTAAGAAACTGTTTTTTGTCACGTTTGACTTTGATTCAGACCTAAAGCTAATTTAACTACAAGATCAAACACACAAAATGAATTGGAAACCTAGAATTGAGCATAATTAATAAACAAAATACTCATTACAAAGTATTTTCTGATAATTTCCAGTTTATTTTAAATTAAAAAATTCATGAATGATCCTCAGAATCTTAGTTTTTACCATGAGTGGAAAGGTTTGATCAATATTTTGATTGGAGCCTTTTTTACTGGAATAGCTTCATTTGTACTTTACTTTTTTTCTAATAAATATAATTGGAGGAATAAACTCTTTAAAGAATTCACTGTTTACATTAAGATTGACACAAAAGAAAAAAGGGGGGGTAAAGAAAGTAAGATTCAGCTTTATTACGAGCTAAATAATGGATCAGATAAATCACATTTTATTTCCTATGCCTTTTTTATATTGCCTAAGAAATACAAAGGAAGGTATAATCCACAGCATACTTTAGGAGAGGCACTTTTCGGAACTGAAAGGGATTATGAAGAATCTCTAAAAGGCAAAATTGTGGAACATTCTTTGATCGGGACTCTTGAAATTGTACATGAAGGTATCATGAAGGCAGTAAATGATGGGAAGATGAAGCAATTGCAATTAGTTGTTAACACTCCGAGATATGGTTTGGTGTATTCCAATAAAGTTAGAATTTGGGATTAATATTAATAAAATTCTAATTAGGTATAAAGTAAAATAATCTCCCTAGAACTATTCTTATATATTGATGTATATTCATTTTTTATTCAACTTCTGGAATTTTTAAATGAGTGGCTTAAAATTATTTGCTGCCTACGCCTCAATTGTGAGCTTGTTGATATCACTTGCCACACTTATATACGTGTATTTTATTGATGATAAGGTAAAAAAAATTCAGTATAGTAATCTATTAGATAAAAGAGGTACTCAACATTTAAAAGATATAGATGAGTTGCTTAAAGAACTTAATTTTTTATTAAGCAGCGTTTCAGAAAACGAAATCAGAATTAAGGAAATCCTAGTTAATCTATTATCACAATTTGAAAGTATTCTTCCAAAATTGAACAATTCTTCAGCTAGGTCAACATCCAAGCGGCTTATAAATCTGATATCAAGATCTAAAAACAAACAGTTTTACGATGTGAAAAAAACTGAGATGGGCTTTCTAGATAACTTATTGCTTTGGTATAAATCAGTATTCAATAACATGCTTTCTTCACGAGCAATTTTGGACATTTACATTACCTCGAATGAGATTAATTATAAAATAGTACAACTTAGATTAGATAAAAAAGCTGAAATAAAATGATGTCGGAGAATAAAATATCGAGATTTCTTGGCCTTTTGAATCTTGAGACAAAGAAAAGAAATGCAACATGGGAAGTAATATCTCCTACAGCAGTAAGTTCACTAGACGCTGAGCAAGATTTAAGTGGCAAAGTTTATTTCACAACATATAAAAATAAAATACTAAGGCTCTACAAGTATAGTCAACCTTTCCAAGTTGATGAATTTGAGTTTGTAAAAAGAACTTACTTCAAGTTGGAGTTTATTGATGAGCAGAATCTTAACGTTTGGACTTTTCCTCCAATATATCGTGAACTAGAAGATCTATACAGTACAGTTCAGGTGGCAACGTCAGGCATTGATAATTATTTCGATGATGTGCTCTCAGATGACGTTTGATTCTAAATTTACTAATATGATTTACATGAGCGGACTATTCCCATAGTTTCGAGAAAATGCCCACAGGCTGATGACTCTAAGTAAAAACTGTCAACGATTCAGCACCCCGCAATAAAATAAGTCTTTCTAACACATTGAATCACTGCATTTTACAACTTGTGTCAGTACCCGGAGCGGGAGTTGAACCCTGAATCCAATTGATTTTTATTTCTTTACTAATGTTCAGGGTTTTAGATTACCAAAAAGATAATCATGTTGTACGTTGCATTGTACGTTGGACATAAAAAAAGCCCACTAGAACTAACTAAGGGCTTTTTAAGCGGTTTGGACGAGACAGGAAAACGGGGAGTGTCAAGCCGGCCCGTCCTCACCAATAAAAACTTGTCATTATCGGGCTTGTCCTGATAATCCCAAACTTAGAAGTTCCCGAATTACTATTCTAAACTTTAGTGAAGTGCAGTCCTGTTACGGGATTGACTTCTCCACCAAAAAAGCTGTCAACACTGATACCTAAAGAGTGTGTTAAACCAATCCTCTTTTTGAAAATTAACTTCTTCGAAATGCAAGCATGACAAGTAAGGTCCCTAATAGGACTATTAACCATGATGGAACATATGTGCCACCAAAATGGTATGAACTGTAAAAAAAATCATCAACATTTTCTAGTCGAATTACTTTTTTAGAATACATAAAGACAATTACAGAAAGTACCAACATCAAAAGGCCTTGACCTACTCTTGCTCGAATTAAAAAGAGTATTGATGTCAAAAGCAGAATTCCACTTATTACCGCTAAAAAGTATTCAAGACTACCTGAATGAAGAAGGTACCCTGTTGCGAACGGCAATGCCAGAAGAACAACAATTAGTAATAACAGACCTTGAAAGAATGCTCTCATGATTTTAGGTTTTTAAGGTAATTTTTATGCGGCTGTATACACTGGTATCCTGTTCATTAGAAGTTGTTAAACCTTGAAAGTCCTTTATAAATCCATTTCTTTTATGAAATGGAATAGGCTGATTGTTTGTGAAATAAAAATCAGGATAGTTCTTATTAAGTTTATTGATCAGTTCGTCATTCTGCTTGACCGGTTCGACTAAGAATTCAAAGAAGGTAGAACCCGTAGGATCGTTTAGTTCTGGAAAGGGCCTAAGAAGATTATTTTCAAGTAACTTCTGATATAGAAAGAAATACTTCTTCTGAATTTCTTCAACCAAACCTAGCTGCTCATAAAAAGTAGCATTCAATATCAATGCGGAAACAGGATTCATTCGTCCATTTAAAGGCAAAAATTCGTTAAAACTATCTTGCCCAAGATCAATCATTTGCCTGTATGGGTGCTGAGAACACTGGATCAGCTTATCATGAATATTTTCATCATCTGAAAGAATTGCTCCACCTTCCAGGCAATTGACAGTTTTGGCAGACGTGAAACTGAGAATTATGGCATCAGCAAAATAGCCAGCAGGCTTATTATCTCTGTATGCGCCAAAGCTTTGTGATGAATCTGATATTAATAATAATTTTTTCTCTTTTGCTATTTTTTTTAAATGCTTTGTATCAGCTGGAAAGCCTCCGACATCAACTGAAAAAATACATGATATGTTTTTTTTCAGATTCATTAGTTGAAAATCTATATTGAGTGATTGATCCACCTTGGTAAAAGTGATCTTATTTTGCAAATACAGGAAAGGTGCAATTGCGCCACCCCATCCAAACGGAGATGTCACTATTGTTTTCCTTCTGATATTTAGACCAAGACATAGTGCCCATATGGCAGTTGTTGCATTCGGGAATGTAACCACAAACTTCTTTTCGTAATAATCCTTAAGCTTATCCTCCACCTCTTTTACTTCACCACTTCCAAACAAGTGACAATTCCTGAATCCAGGATCATTTAAGCGCTTCAAAATTTTGTTCTTAATGAGTTTCATTATTAAACATTAGCAAAAGGTTCAAGCTTCTGAATACTCTTTGTCAGTTTTTCACGATTAATCAAATAGTCATCATTCAATACCTCAAAAATGTAATCAGGGAACGGATACTTGGCATCTGGACAGTTGTTTTTAATATCCCACCAGGGTAGGAAAGAATTATTTGAGCAAAGGCTTATCGCACTCAAATCGCTATGAATATAAGACAATCTGTTGCCTGTCGCAATTTTATCTCTGCTTGCAAATACGATATGTTCTATGTTCAGATTTTCGGGAATTATTGCCATAGAGGCAATAAGACTTTCTCTTATCTCTCTTGGTGAGGCCCCAGAATGGTAAAAAGTTTCTGAAGCATGGATGATATCGGGGTCTTTTTCATTTGCTTCCAACTCAGGATTTATACCATTGGAGATGCTTAATAAAATAGACGGATAATCCTCTTTCAATGGCATGAGTACCGGTATGATTATCCAACGACTTAGCATCCCATCCGATATAGACCCAGGCTTGTTACTTGTAGCAATTAGTGCCACTTTACCGCTCAGAGAGGAATCACTTAGAAAGCTTTGCAACTGACCCATTAAGTTCGGTGTTACACCTCCATCTCCACTTTGAGCGTTCCTGTTCATCGGCAAGACCATTTCCAGTTCATCAATGATCCCAATGCCATGCTGCTCCTTCAGAAGATTCAGCATGAGTTTTGTTTTCCGCTCCGAATCGCCAACTAAGCTGCTTTTAGGACTGATCAGATTGAATGCCTGTATTTCTGAACAATATGCTGCATATGTAGCAAGGTCTGTCTTTCCGGTAGCTGGCGCCCCACAAAAGATTATGTTTCTAAGTGTTGTTTTCTTCCCGGATTTAATTGCATTTGTTACTAGAGCTGTTATTTCCAATGGACGTTGGATATTTCTGCCCACCAACTTATGAGACTTTATGCGTTCATAATCGACCGACTCTAATGTACCTTCACTGATCTGGATAATATCTATCTGCTTTTTCTCAAATAATTCTGCAGATGATATTTCACCTCCTAAAATATCGGATGAGTAGAATAATTTTTCCAGACTTCTATTAGGAGTATTGGTTGTTATATTGATGATAGTCTCATCAGATAATCCTTTAGTAAATTTGGAGTTGGGATACCTAAGTTTACATACTTCGAGAAACTCTTTCTTTTCATCTTTGTCTGGTTGCTTAAGTCTTATTACCTCAATATCTCTTGTTAATATATTGTCAAGAGAACCTTCCCTTTCTTCACAGAAAAGCACATAGCATCCTGATTTTCTTAAACCTATAGATTTTGACAGTTTAGAAGATAGCTCAATTGCTACAATCTGGCTTTCTGAATGGAAGCCTGGCTGCATCTCAGGACAATTATTTTCAGCGAATAAAATCAGGACCATGAATGCCATTGCTTTACCATCCCTGAACTTTGGATATATCCTGGTCTGTACGAGTTTTAATAAACCCCTCATTATGGACGAGAACTCATCATCACTTGAAGAGTGATTGGTGTTTCCATGATTTTGAAGATTGAATTGTCTCAAAACATTGTCTACATCCTGTGCTTCATTTCTGGTTAACCCATTAAGATCGAAAGCTAATCCCTCAGATTTACTGTATTCAAGTAATATTTTCCCTTGCTTCAATGCCTCTGTTCTGACATTCTCAATAATTGAGGTAATCTTACCTTCATCATTGATGGTTAGATCAGATAAACTTCTTCCGCGCAATACCACAAATCTGTCACCGTGATCATATGGCTTAAAAATTAAATCCGTCGGTTTCATATCGTACTTTGTTTATGTATATCTGCCTTTCTCATTCGCTTCAATTTGGTGCTTTCGACTCTCTCAATCAAAGAGACTTTTTTGCCTGTTCTGCGGGTAGCATCTAACCAGCCAGCACCTCCTGTCCATTTTTTGTTCAGATTGGAAAATTTTAATCCCCTCTTGCTTAATTCGTTTTGAAATTTTTTCATAACAACATCACAGGATTCACCTTCAAAGCCGATAGTTTCGGTAGACATATCAATCCTTTTGGTCATTTTATCAACTTTAATTTCAGAGAGTATGGCTTTGCCTCCTTGATGGGAAACAATCGTTATTTTCTCTGCAGCGCTTTTAATTCTGATATCAGCTGCAAATCCAGTACTTATTGAAGCCTCTTTAATATGAGACGCGACATTTTTAATAAGTATTTCTGAGTGTTGATCCTGAATTTCATTCATAACCCCATTAACTTTCCTTGAAAATTCCTTGATAGAGTTAGTTTTAAGAGTAGAATCTATCAATTTTTGCACTGCCACCTTTTCCTTGACTTTATATTTGGTTTCCTGTAAGGTTTTAACAAGTGCTGTTTTTTGCTTTATCAGTGTGTTATCTGAATTCAATTCGTTCAGATGATATTCATAAGACTCCTTGAAGGATTTCTTTAATTCCATGGGAGAAACCAACAACATCTCTGAATTGGGAGATTTGATATCTCCCCGGGTAGGGTCGGAAATTACAGCGGTAGTAATTTCACTTTTGACCTCTCTCACCAGTGCAGAGATATCAATCACATCCTTAATTTCAAGTGCCGGAGCAACTTCCAGTCTCAGCAATTTTTTTTGAGTTACGATTTGGCTCATGTCAATTTTATTTATGGTTAAACAAACTTTTCATTGTCAGATACATTTTTTCCGAACGTTTCATTGTCGTTCCAGGTGTCAACAGGTGCTACGCTAGGTTCTTGGTTTTTACTATCTTGTTCCTCTTTGATGTTGTCCTGGCTAATTTCACTTTCCTGTTCATTGGGTTTCAGAATATTTTGAGGATTTATAGAAACAGATGTCCCGGTCGCTTCATCCCACTGTTCACAGAATCTATTGATGCCACTATTCAGGGGAGGATTTGAAATCACTATAGGTGGAATGGGCAGTACGTCATAGAAGTACACTCTCGTGTTTAGTACGAATCTGTAAGGAATATGAAGGCTCAATTCTGGCCTCTCATTTTCCGGGAAGGATTGATAAGCACGCCTGAAATTAGTTGCATCCCGGCGAATCACTGCGGCGATTTCCGATAACTTTTCCTGAAATTTGTCCATCTTTACGTTCGAGGTTTTTATTCGTGCACGAAGTTGTTCCTGAATCTTTTTTTTCCTTTCAATCAAGTTCATTTTGATATACTGTGAGCTATACGCTGTAACCTTCAGGTTTAGAAGAAAACTGATAACAAGAAAAAATACCCAAATAATATTTGACGGGTTATTGGGGATGTCAAGTATCAAGTACAGGGACAAGAATGGAATTAAGAGAATTGGAATTATATAGGAATATTTTTTCCACCGATTCACAATCGAATGATTATCCTCATTACCAGCGCCATCGAAATGTTTGAATGAAATAGCGAGTTTCAACAAAAAATATGCTGTCAGTATTCCCAATAGTGTAGCCGGGATTGGAGGAATGTCCAGATTTATGGTCTCTAAAAAGAACAGTTTGATTGCAGCAAAACTCAGTAATGCATCAACAGCAATAGTGGCCCATTTTCGCCACTTCAGGTGCCTGTGTGTTTCAGATAAGGTTATCGTATCGTCAGGTAAATTTCCATTCTGTTCATTAACGTCGGAGAGCTTCGTTTCTAATTGTTCAACATTCCCTTGTTCATTAGCGGATTTACTCTGGACAATTTCCATTTCGCCAAACTTTTGCGTTAAGTTATTTTCTAGCCTGATGAATTCATTAATTCTGGTATTTGGGAACAATGTAAAGTATCTTAAAGGACTCATGTCAACGTGGGTTTAAGGGTCAACAAAACATAATTCATATACTCTTGATGTATGCTCGATTTCGATTACTTGATCTGTCACTTTCTTTGAAGACCCAAGTGCAGGATTGACCACAAGGATTGTAATATCCACAGGAATATCTCGCAGCACAGGTTCAGGTTTTAAATATGGTGCATCCTGCTCCATGTCGCTGAAGCACACAATTATTTTTCTGCCATCATTGTGGTCTAACTGCTCAAGGGTCGTAATAGCAGAATTTAGAATCCCGATAATGTCTGTCCATTGGTTCTCTGGTGTACCTTTTGTATATACCTTTCCAAGTAACTTTTGACATTTCTGAATGAACTGATCTGTACTTTTAAAGAACTCAATCTCATTCGCAAGAGAGTCTTTGGAAAAATTGGATCGTTGATTTTTCCAGTTCGCTAGCCGGCTGGAAAATGCAAAACTTGTTTCACCATTTTTACGAATTGGTACTGAATGCTCCAGTATCGGATCGACTGGCAAATAATAAACTGAATTGTTTTTGCTAACATTATCAACATGGGTCAGCCAGACCTTACCACCATCTTTCATATGCACTTTTTTTATGACGTTTGCGATAAATGTGGAGTCTAATTCAGGAATGGCGTATTTCGTATACCTGCTTCCAGTACCATCTGCAATAAGAAAAATGTTTAGTGGTTCGTTGGCCACAATGATTTCCTCAGTTTTACCTAAAAAGTTCTCATTAACCAGATCTACAGCGATCTTCTTCTCGCTCTCATCGAGTATGGTCCAGACATAGCCTCCCATCGCTATTGAAGCGATCAGTAGTGTTGCGATAATCAAAGTAGTTTTCATATTAATTAAGGTTTAGATTTATCTCCCTGGTTAACCAAAGATTTTGCAATGATTGCAAAGCAATATCAGGTGCTAATTCAACATTTTCTGCTTCTTCAATAGTGTTTAAGCATTTGACAAGATTGATTTGATCTTGTTTTTCAAGCTGGCATATAAGAAACTCCCGAAGGTTTGCCTTTCGGGCAAATATGTTGCGATACGGTAGAGGGTTTTGACGCTCCTTCCATGCCTCTACATAATTAGCGACTTCAGTGGCTGGGAAATCCAACAATGTCATGATCATTTCTTGATCATATCCTTTTGAATACAGTTTCTGAACTCGAATACATTTTACTATTATTGATTGATCCCATACTGACACATTATGTTTTATGAAATTTTTAAGGCTCTCTTGATTTGTGGTATATTCTTCCAAAACCAAAATCAAAAATTCTACATAATATTCTTGAATATGCTGGACGACAATTTCATCTAGGCTAAACATATCACTAACTTCATCTTTGTTGTCCATTATTAGATGTTTAATAGACACCCCACTTTGTTGAAAGGGAGCGACCTGTGTGCCTGGTGTACAAAACCATACTATAATTATTGAAATGGCATCTTCCAAGGAAACTTCTTCTGGAAGTAAGAATTCAAACTCAAGGAATGCTTGTTCGACTGGTTCTGTTATTTCCGACAACTTCTCTTCTGTCAATGAACCATGTTGATTCTCAAATTCATTGAGTATTTGGCATTTTTCTTTATCAGTCTTAATCGCCCTGATGGCTGATAATAAACTGAGTTTAGAGGGGTTAGTGTTTTGTGTTTTCATAACCTGATTTTGTTAACCAATTACCTGAAGTCAGGAAATGGTTAAATCAGGTTATCTGATTTTAAAATTCATCAAAAGGTAGGGTATTAATTTTGTGTGTTGAATTATTTGATATCAAGCCCTTGCTGAATTATGTCAGAATATGGGGCTTTTAGTCTTCGAATTATTTCTTTTCTCCAAAGTAATTTTAATCTAATTGCAGCTCTTCTTTGAAAAGACAAAATTCCTTTTTCAGATAAAAATGATTCGATAGTATAAGAGTCTTCAAAACTTTCCTCGTATCCAATATTGGCCTGTTTAATTTTTCTTTTCAGACGAAGAATGTAAGCTTCCTTTTCAAAATAGGGTAAAGGGTAATACTTTTGAATTACCTCCAAAGCTTTAAAAAGATCGTATCGTTCTAACACCAGAGGGTTAATTAATAATTCATGGACTGCATTTTGCAGGTCTTCCTCTGAATCTTGAATTGAATAAGGATTCCCTTCAATTTCTTCGAGAGGGACTTTTGTTGCCTTTCCAAAACTTTTTTTTAAATATTCTTGCTCTCCAGATTTTATATTAGTCACTCCATATTGCCTATTATATTTTTCATCAATTCTTGTAAAAATTAACTCTACTTCATCATATAACATTGATATTAATAATTCCCACTGCTTTCCAAAAGGTTGCAAATAGTGCCTATTATTAACATCAGTACAAGATTTCACAAGGTCTATATCAATTTTCAGAACATCGTTTATTTTTGATTTTATGCTTTCTTCTTTAGCTTTAGGGCGTTCGTCCCTAATTCGCCTGAATAACTCTTTCTTAATTTTGTCCATGATAATGATCCGTATCAATATATTTAGATAATTCCTCTCCTATTTTTGGAAAAATTGAATTACTTATAAATTCGTTTGAACTGCTCAATAATTTTACGAATTCTATAAGTTCAAATGGGTGCAGACAGCTAATTTTATATTCAATGAGAAAAATGTCTTGAATTTTTTCAGATAATTCATTTCGATCCTTACTGAAAAAAATTTTTAAAGGTGTTAGATAGTCTAATTTATCTATTCTTTCATCAAGTACTTTCACCAATGCTGGAAGTTTGCCAAGAGCTGTTTTTTTAACCGATCCATCTTTTATATAAGGTTTAAAAATATCTACCTCCAGTAGTGATGGATTATAGTTAAGGAGATAATTTAGAAACTCCAAAAATTCCAAACCAAAAACCTCATTAAGTCTATGAAATGTTTTATCCTTAGTCTTAATCCTAATTAACCTACTTATTATTATATATGGTTGTATCGCTTTATGTAATTCTTGATTAGTACGGATCAATTCCATATTATCATTAAGAAAAGTATCCATGATGTTAATGCTTTCATCGAAATAGACAATTTTTTCTTTATCATTAATACTTTCAGGATCTCTATAGTCATGAATGATAGATTGGAACCAGTGTTTTTCCTCAACGAGAATTCTTGATGGATAATCATCATCACTCAAGCAAGAATAGGTCATGAGAGCTTTGTCATCTGGCTTTTCTGCATGAAAAGTACCTTCGAATATAAGACTTGCAATAGTTTTCCAGTCATTAATTCCGTTTTGATTTTTTAGCCAAAGCACAATTCTACGGATGATCAACCATATTTTAAAGGTTTCGAAAAATTCATCATACTCTCCATATGGCTTTGGTTTTGGTGGTATTTTGCCTTTATTATCTCTTAGTTGCCCTTTCCTAATTCCTTTAAACGGAGGAATAATGACTCCTTCACGAAGCAAAGTATTAAACCACCCTGTTTCAGCATCTGTAACATTTAGTGTTAAAAAATAGTCTAGCTGTTTTATATATCGAATAGCATCATAAGATATCTGTTTCTCAAATAACATATAATCCTTATGATTCCTATAATGAGCATAAAATACTCGTAATGAATGATCCCAAATTCCGGAACGTGGTTGATTCAACAATGCACTGTACATCATATTGCCTTTTTCGATGATTTCTTCAAGAAAATCATTAAGGACACTTCCTATTACCTCTGTTTTTCTTTTATAACTAGGCTTTATTCCAAAACCATGAAAAGTATTTAGTACCGTTGTTCTGGATTGCCCGGAGTATACAAATACATCTGTAAACCTGTCCTTATTCAACAACCATGAAATAAATGAATAGCCTTGCTTTTTTTTATAGTTTCCCTGTGAATCTTCAAGACGATAATCAACGATCGCAACAGTTATCTTATTAAAAATATCCTCAGATATGATTTTGGTTGCCTCCGAGTAAGAGGTAGCTAAGTGCACTTTAAGACTATCGCCAATTTCTTCTAACTTATCATGAAGCATTTTCACTTGATTAGGTTTGTCATCAAGAATTAAGACTTCCCAACCTTGTATATAGTTATAAACAGGTTGATCAGCATTATCCTCCAAATGAGAAAGAAAAATTCTGTCTGTCCTTTCATCTAATAAGGTTGAGAATGACATTTCATCAACCTCATGCAATTCATGTTCTAATTTTTCAGTTTCTCTATATATGGGTTCTGGAAGATTGCCAATATTTCTTATATCATCTAAAAGTCCTTTTATAAAATTCTTGCCATCCAGAAAGTCCATTGTAATAGCCTCCTGTTTTTTATGCCATATTGTTTTAATTATACCAGCTGAATCACAAAAATGTGACTGTATGTCTACTAATTCCATTAGCTCTAACACCCGAATTTCCCAATCCATTGTTAATCTAGTTGGAAGATGAATGAAATAATGGGCAGTGAACTTAAGAATCAGATAATTTCGCTTTTTTACCAAATACTCTTCAGAAACAAATGAACATATGAATATTGGAGAGATGAAGTTACTTAACCGTAGTTTTTGAGCAATCTCAATACCGTAGAAATTTGAAGGTTTTTTATTGTGCCAATTTAACTCTGCAAGTATAAATACCGAATCAAATTGCTCAAAATAGAGATTGTCAGCACTATTGTTTTTAGATGTAATTGCTTTATTTGGTGAGAATAAAAAAGTTGTGCCATCATATTTAATATCACTGAAGAATAATCGAAATTCCTTATTGTGCATATTGGCGGTAATGAGAAGATCAAAAAGATGCTTCTTGAACGACTCTAAATCAATATCATCATTTGTTACATTCGTCCAGATAACTAGTATTTTCATTTTTATGATGTGTTAAGAGTATGATAATATCATCAGATAACCATAAATAACCGAAGTTACTGTAATTATAAATATAGTTAAAATCATGCGCAATAGCATTTTGAGCACATGGTATAAATCCGGAAATGAGGGAAAATATACCATCGAATTAAGTCTTGATTCACCTGCAAGCTTATTTAATCCTATTGATGGTGCTAATTCAACATATAGAGATGTATCGAAAGAGGTACGTCTATTTTTACATGGTTCTCTCAAAGATATAGGCAGAGCAAAGGTTGAAAATATCATCATTAATATAAAATCGAAAATAGATGATGGTAGAATTGTGCATCAAATGATTAAGAATATATACGCACATTTCAATTTAGAAAAACATTTATTAATCAAAATTATAAAGAAGAAATTTTTACAAGCCATACTACTGCTTTTAGGATCTTTAATTGCTCTACTATTTGCGATGAATTCTGATTCTGAAAATTGGTTAATACATGAAGGGTTTACCCTTTTTGGATGGGTACTAGGTTGGAACGGACTAGCTAAATTATTTTTTGAAATTCCAAATCAAATATCAAGTATTTATAATTTAAAAGGCTTGATTGCTGCTACCGTGGAGATAAAAAGTTTATGATTGTGTTATCAATAGCCTAACTTCGACACCGGTTTTTTCATCCTTGGTTTCAATTTTCCTGAGAACTTCAATGAAATCTTTCTTAGGTATGATAATAGATTCAATTTTCGATTCATATATTACTTCATTAAATAATTCATCCCCTTCCTCTTTTAAATCTTCGAGCAAGCTTAAATCTATAAAACTACCCGCAATAGAAATTGATTCATTTTTAAGTCCATGAATGCTTAATACACTGCTATCGTCATTCAGCTCTTCTAGTTTGACAATGTGATCCAAATCGATTCTTTGACCAAAAATGAGAAGTGGAATACCTGGTGGATATGGGGTCACTAATGAAGAAGAGATGAAATTGCCCAAATACCTCAACCCATCTCCATCTGGGTTTTTGGTTTCAATAATATATTTCAAATCCTTCAATTCAATTTTGATCCGATTAAAGTAAAATGCTTTTCTCGGAGGAATTAATATATTGGTTTCCTTTGGGAAGAGATTTGATATTGTCGCTTTTTTTGTTTTAGATCTGTAACTTATTTTTTTAAGCGATTGAAGTAATCTTACTATCATGGATCGAGTTGTGCCCATCGTAAATATGATTAAAATAGTATTCTTAGTTCTTCTTTCTATTTCAAGTCCAGCTTCTTCATTTAATATTTTATTTAATTCTGTTGTGCTATAATTTATTTCTGAAACATCCAATAGCACTTTAAGAGGATCTTTGAGCAATCCTTCTTTTTTCCAATTAGGTATTATATTGTTTTGACTCAGTAATTCTTCATCAACTACTTTAATCTTTTTTAAATTCCATGATTTGATTGTTTCAGTAAACCAATTAGATATTTCAATTAATTCATTAATTATCTTATAACCTTCCATTTGCATTTGCATTGAGCAAACATCTAATGAAGCAATAATTTGATACTGAGGAGAAGTACTTAAGTAAGTTTGATAGATATCTCTAAAAAAGTCTTCATTAAAATCATCGTCATTTACGTGAATCATTGAAGCCTGACTAAATGCCGATAAAACTTTATGAGCACTATGCGTGACATAATCTGCTTCATTTAAACATGCTGCATGTGTCCTTAGTTTTGGATGAAAGGCTCCATAACAAAACCAAGCTTCATCGATTATAATCTTTATTTTTGGATACTTTTTTTTAACTCTTTTTATAATTTCTTTGGTATTCAATATTACTCCTTCATAATTTGAGCCTGTGAGAATTAATGCCTTTATATTAGAATCTTTTTTTAATCCATTCAGAATGTCGTCAAGTGATGGTGGGCAAAAAAATGAATAAGAGGTTAAGTATTCTGTATCAATATATATTGGATTAGCACCTGCAAGTAAAATACCATAATGAATGGATTTATGACAGTTACGATCAATTACAACAGAATCTCCGGGCTTAAGCACATACTGCATAACAATATGATTAGAGCATGAAGTACCATTTGTTACAAAAAAAGTTTTATTAGCTCTAAAAGTTTTTGCTGCTCTCTCCTGAGCTAATTTGATAGATCCATCCGATTCATCTAAAAATCCAATCTCCTTTACACCAAATGACAAGTCACCGGTAAAAACTTCCCTTCCCCAATATTCATAAAATGAATGCAAATAAGGTGAAGAATAAAAACTCTGCCCACGACAATGACCTGGCGGATGCCAGGTATCAACAGCTTCTTTGATGTAATCCTTATAAGTAGTCCAAAAAGGCGTGCTTTTTCTTCTTTTGAAATCTCTGTGGATTACAATATCAAATAGTGTTTTTACATCATATTCCATATCTTCCTTAAAATAAAATCCTGAAGCATCTGGAGCATCCACATATTCATTCCCGGATTGGCTGAAATTACTCATAACATATACCGGTAATTCAGGTCTGATATCCTTTATCTTATTGATCAATTGATTTTTTGAAGGTCTTTGCATATTCATTCCAACTCCAGAAGAATCCACTTTCTCCAAAAACCAATCCATTAAAACGGCCTGAATATCTCCATCTTGTTTAATTAAGTCAAGCGCCACTTCTGAAGTTTGAGTTGTAATAATCTCAAACAACACTTCATCGGTATCAGCAATCTCTTCAATTTTTGCTTTTAAGTCTAACAGCATCTCGTTAGAATCATCAATGATAAGCAGTTTAAATACTGGACTTTTAAAATCAATTTTAATGTTTCTTACTTTAGGTATAATGGATAAATCTAATTCTTCAACAAAATCTTCAAACTGTTTTTTTAAGATGTCATTTTGTTTAAAAATTCCAATAATATTTTGATGATTCAAGTAATTATAATAATAAGTTTGGTTTACAAACTTTTTGTACTCTGACCTTTCAAGCGAAGCTATTTCAGCTGCAGATATTGTATGTTCTAATTTTTCTCTTTCAATTGGCAATTGTAGAAAATAATTACCCGTATTTTCGCGATTTGGTAAGAAGTATTTTGATTTTAATGAATCTTGATCTTCAAATGAAAGAATAACAATTGGAAGTTTAATATTTAAAAAAACTCTGATGCAAACGAAGACCATTTCCAAGCCATGATACTTGGTTCTTATATAAAGGCCATCTTCAATAAAAGAAGCTTCTATTATTATTAAATCAATGTTCTCATTATTAATGATGAATTGTTCAGTTTCTGAATAATGGATATATTCCATAGTAGATCCATTATTTTGGTCATTTAGACTATTTACATAGGCCTGGTCAGCGAAAACAGCTATTTTCATTTTAGGTCAATTTTGGTTCTACATTTTTGTGGGGGCTTCAATACCCAATAAAAATAGACCATTCTTAATAATATCTCCTACAGTTATGGATAATACTAACCGAAAAGATTTCAAATTAATGTCAGACAATGTAGTCACAGGACATGTCTGATAGAAACTATTATAATCTTGTGCCAGATCAAAAGTATATTTAGCGATTATAGAAGGATCTAATGAAGCAGCTGCTTTGTCAATTGCCGATGGAAACTCTGTAATTTTTCGTAATAGTATTTTCTCTTTTTCACCAATAACTGATAATTCAGAATAACTTCCAGTTGATTTGATTTTCTTTACCAGAGACGATATACGGGCATGCGTATACTGGATAAACGTAGCTGTATTTCCATTAAAGCTGATTGAATCTGACGGATTATATAATATTTTCTTTTTTGGATCAACTTTCAAGATGTAGTATTTAATTACGCCCAGACCAATGATTTCAGACAGTGTAGAAACCTCCGATGAGATATTATTTGAAGTTTCTATTCTTTCGTGATCCAGGATCAGATTCTTGGCCTGCATTACCATATTTTCCATCAGGTCATCCGCATCCACAACTGTCCCTTCTCGGGATTTCATTCGCCCATTAGGTAATTCAACCATTCCATATGACAAATGCTTAAGACTTTCATTGCCCTTATAACCTAAGATGGATAATAACGATTTAAGCACCTGAAAATGATAATTTTGTTCATCAGCTACAACATATATTGCCTTGCAGGCATCATAATTTTTGAATCGTAATAATGCTGTTCCAATGTCCTGGGTAATGTAAACTGATGTATCATCACCTCGCAAAAGTAATTTTTGATCAAGGGCATGAGATTCCAGATTCACCCATATCGAACCGTCCTCCTTTTGATATATATATTCATTATTTAGTGCTTCTTTAACAACCTGCTTACCGAGTAAATAGGTTTCAGATTCATATTCAAAATTATCAAAACAAACACCCATTTTACCATAGGTTTCATTGAATCCTTCGTATACCCAATCATTCATTTTTTTCCACAACGAAATAACAGCGGGGTCATTAAGCTCCCATTCCTTCAGCATTTTCTGCGCCTCTAAAATCAATGGAGCACTTTGTTTGGCTTCATCTTCATCTATTCCACTCTGCATTAGTTCCTTTATTTCTGCTTTATAAGCTTTGTCAAACATCACGTAGAACTTGCCAACGAAATGATCTCCTTTGATGCCTGAACTTTCCGGTGTCTGATTTTCACCCCATTTCTGCCATGCCAGCATAGATTTGCATATATGGATTCCCCGATCGTTTATCAGGTTTAATTTGATTACATCATATCCTGCTGCTTTGAGTATCTCACTTACAGAGTGTCCAATTAGGTTATTTCGAATATGGCCCAGATGCAGGGGCTTATTTGTGTTTGGAGAAGAATACTCTAGCAGCTGAGTTTCTTTTTTACTTCCGGGTTTATTAAACCCATATCGCTCCAACTTTGCTACTTCAAGCAAAAAATTCAGCCAATAATCATCAGTTAACAATATGTTTACATAACCATTTACGATGTGTATTTGCTTGACTCTAGAACACTGTTCAGCTAAAAATTCACCTATAGCCTTTGCTGTAACTTCTGGAGAGATTTTAGTGTATTTAAGATAGGGGTGAACCATAAAGGAGTAATCACCTACATGGTCTTTACTTGTAGTGATTATATCGATTTTTTTAACTGATATTTTAATATCAAAAACTTTTTCAAATGCTTGTTGAATGTGCTTTAATAATATTTTCTCGACTCCCATATTTGCTTGTATTAGGTCTAACATATTCATGTGTTCATAAATATGCTGGGAGTCATTATCTGCGGTTATCTCAGCAGTTGGTCTCTAAGAGTGGCTAACTTCATTACATAATCAGGATGCAATCCATCTTTCTTCTGTTTTAGACTATCTATGATTTTTGCGTCAATTTTAAGCTCCTTAATCAATTGATCAAGTTTGCCATCCTTATCCGAGTTTCTGTTAGATTTTATTAATTCAGGAGTTAAACAGAGATGAAGCAATTAAAGTTTGGAATCAAGGCCC